>ERZ1673736.1789-NODE-1789-length-26461-cov-6.736158_pt1 | contig 26461 bp, 14 predicted proteins | sample MGYA00580212_ERZ1673736 | MGnify/ENA primary metagenome ERZ1673736 (study PRJEB41218, sample SAMN15661752) | gut metagenome | host: Homo sapiens | place: Canada: London | collected 2015-08-20/2019-03-30 | study: EMG produced TPA metagenomics assembly of...
CCGGCATCGAGCCTGACGCTGCGGGCGACCTCTATTGGACGGTCAGCGCCGGACTGGGCGGAGCCGAACAGCTTTCGCCGGCCGAGCCGCACAAACTCACCGTCAAGCGCTATGCTTCGATCGACGCGCCCTACCACCTCTACGTGACGGGCGAAGGCTCCGAGTTCGGCACGGATCCCGCCGCGGCTAAACAGATGCGCGAGCTGGGCGACGGCAAGTTCGAGATTTACACCCGATTCACCGGCTCGTTCAGCTTCATCAACCGCAATGCGGCGGGCAGCAAGCGTACGTTCGGCGTCGCCGAAGGCCGCCTGACCGAGGGCGCCGACGCCGCAGGCACGGGCGACGGCGTTTACCGCGTACTGGTCGATTTCAAGGCCGGTACCGTGAAGATGGAAAAGATCGAAAGCGTGAAATACCACTGGTGCTGGACGCCCGATCCCGATGCCGTGATGGAATATGCCGGCAACGGCGTCTGGAAGCGTCAGATCACTTGGGACGGTGACAACCGCTACCGTTTCGACGCGGTGATCGACGGCACGGATTACATCTGGGGCTACTCGTCGAGCGATATGAGCGATTCGGACATGCCCTCCGGCCTGACCGGGCCGCAGTACAGGCTGTCAATGCGCGAAACGGGCAATATCAATCAGTGGGACTACTCCTTCAAGCATATCGCCGTGCTGAGGAACGTCACCTGCACGATCGTCGTGGACTGCTCGCCCGAAGCCGAGGCGTACTACCACCGTTACGAATTCGACTTCGCGCCCGAAGCCACTCCCGTGACGCTGATCTCGCCCGATGACAACGCTTCCGTCGTGCTGAATGCGCAGGCGGGCGCCAAGCTGACCTTCGCGTGGAACAAGCTTCCCGATTCGGACCCTGCGGGCAAGCTGACGAGCTATACGCTGGTCTTCTATTCGGACGCCGCGCTGGAAAAGGCCGTCGGCCGCAAGGAGGCGCAGTATAACGGCTCCGTGGACGTCTCCTTCTCCGAGCTGGAGTCGATCGCCGATGCTGCGGGCATTGCCGCCGAAGGCACGGGCGACCTGTACTGGGCCGTAGAGAGCAAACTGCTTTCGTGGACGGCGCTCTCCTCCGGCCGCAAACTCACGGTTACCCGCATGAAGGGTATTCCGACCGCCGCCTACATCACGGGCGCCGCTTCGGAGTTCGGTTCCGGCTATCAGGCCCTCAAGGCGCTGGGCGCTGGCAAGTTCGAGATTTTCACCAAGCTGACGACTGATGCCGCAGGGTACAACTTCACCGACGGCGATACGGCCGATGCGCGCAAGTTCGTCGTCGAAGGCGGTGCGATCCGGGAGAGCGACGCAAGCGTCGTTTCGTCCGAAGAGGCCATCTATTACATCCTGCTCGACTTCGGCGCAGGCACGGCGAAGCTCCAGAAGATCGAGAACATGCGTTACCTCTCGCCGAACGTCAAGACCCAGCATACCGAGAAGCAGATCAAGCTGCCTTATCAGGGCAACGGCATCTGGTATGCCGCAGGCGTGGTGCCCTACCTGAGGGACTGGGACGACGACCGTTACTTCTTCTGGGCCGAGGTGGACGGCGTGAAGACGAAGTTCGGCGCCAATCCCGGCATGACGGGCGACCTGAATTCCAAGCCTGCCGAGAACGATTCGCGCTTCCGCGTATTCTGGCCGATCGCCGATGTGAACGGCGACGATGCCGGCGCGTTCAAGATGCTCCACGCCTACCGCGGCAACGACTCCAAGCGGGTGAACATCAAGCTCAACATGAGTCCCGATACGGAGCACTACTACAACTATATCGAGTATCTGGATTAACCAACTCTCCGGGGGAGGCGCGCTCCGCAAGGCGTGCCCCTCCCCGGTAAAAAACGACAGACTTATGAAAAAATACATTTTAGCGCTTACCGCCGCGGCGACCCTGCTGGGAGCCTGCGAGGTGGACGACAAATACTACGGCAAAGAGGTGGTGGATCCGGCCGAGAAGCTCAAACCCGCTTACGGGGAGGACTGGACCGCCCATGCCGACAAGATCGACGAGAAGCTGATCGAGAATTTCATGAATACCGACCGCGGCACATTCTGGTATACCGATCAGGACCGCACGAACGAATCGACCTACTGCTACTGGCCGCAGGCTCATGCGATGGACGTGCTCATAGACGCTTACCTGCGTATTCCCGAAGGCGACGCCCGCCGCGACACCTATGCCGGCTACATGTCCAAATGGTACGACAACAAGGGCAACAACTACGGCAACAGCTATTGGGGAACTTACGGTTTCGGCAATGCCTACACCGACGACTCGGAGTGGATCATCCTGACGCTGATCCGCATGTACGAGGCTACCGGAGTGCAGAAGTATCTCGACGCCGCTCGCAAGACCTACGAGGAGACGGTGATCGCCCGCTGGACCGACGACGAGAACGGCGGCGGCATCCGCTGGAGCTTCGACGCCGAGAACAGCAAGAACGCCTGCTCGAACGGTCCGGGCGCCCTCTGCGCCATGCGCCTGTGGGCCAACAGCCCCGAAGGAGCCGAGAGGGATCAGTATCTGGCCGATGCGAAGAAGATTTACAACTGGCTCAGCTCGACGCTCTACAATCCGCTGACGGGCGCCGTGTCCGACAACATGAAGAACGGCGTGATCAATGGCGGCGCGCTGACCTATAATCAGGGTACGTTCATGGGCGCCGCGCACGAGCTTTACAAGGCCACGGGCGACGCCAAATACATGACCGACGCCGCGCGCGCGGCGCGTTACACCATGAAGTCGATGGTGACCAACGGGGTGCTGAACAACGAAGGTTCGGGCGACAATGCGCTTTTCAAGGGGATTTTCGTCCGCTATGCGATGAACGTCTGGAAGGACGCTTCGGTCGATAAGGCAGATGCGGGGCTGCGCCGGGAGATCGAGGAGTTCCTGATCTACAACGGGCTGGTCTGCTGGCGCGACGGCGTGGACAAGTCGGAGGGATCGAAGTGGTTCTTCGGCGGATTCTGGGGCGAGCCGGGATCTTCGTGGGACGGCCGTCTGAACGAGCAGGTCAGCGCTTCGACGATGATCGAGGCCATGGCGCTGCTGATCGAGTAGGGCGCAAGGTCCTCAGGACAGGCAAAGAGAAAGAGCGGGTTTCGGCCCGCTCTTTCTTCGTTTGATCTGCTCCGCCGGATGTTATGCCGGATTCCGTGTCGTGGCTGTGGCGGCTGTTATGCCGGAGCCTCGCCGGATGTGATGTCATGACTGTGGCGGCTGTTATGCCGGAGCCTCGCCGGATGCCGTGTCGTAGCTGTGGCGGCTGTTATGCCGGAGCTCCGCCGGATGCCGTGTCGTGACTGTGGCCGCTGTCATGCCGGAACTTCGCCGGATACTATGCCGGACTCCGCCGGACGTTACGCCGACCGGTCTGCGGCATCTTCGCTCTCTTCGCCCACTTCCTGACGGATCTGCGAGAGTTTCTCCTTGCGGTAGACTTTGGGCGTGCAGCCGTATTTGGCGGAGAAGCATTTGAAGAAGGTGCCCCGGTTTACGAAGCCCGCCTTGTAGATGATCTCGTCGATCGAGAGCTTCGTGGTCGTGAGCAGCTGTTCGGCCTTGGCCAGCCGGTACTCCTTGATGATGTTGGTCGGCGTCTGGTTGAGGATGCCCTCCAGCCGTCGGTAGAGGTTGCGGATGCTTACGCCCAGTTCGTCGGCGATGAATTTGGTCGAGATCTCCGTGTTGGAGATGTTGTCGTTGATGATCTTCAGCATCCGGTCGATGAACTCCTTGTCGTCCTGATGGAGCATGCGCCCGTCGGAAAGCTCGAAGGCGCTGATCGAGGACTTGTAATAGTCCTTGAGCGACCGGTTGCGGCGGAGCAGCTGCTCGGCCACGGCTTTGAGGTATTCGACGTTGAACGGAAGCGTCAGGCAGATGTCCGCGCCTGACTCCACGCCCTTGATGCGCTCGTCGATCTGCTGGGCCGTCGAGAGCAGGATGACCGGGATGTGCGAGGTCAGCTTGCCCTGCTTGATGAACTGGATGAGCGACAGGCAGTCGGACTGCTCGGAGAGGGCGTCGCAGATGACGATGTCGGGGTGCATCTGCTTGAGCAGCTCGATCATCTCGGTTTTGCCCGACGGCATTTTGATGTTGTAGTCCGCGGCGAAAAGCTCGGCCACGAAATTCATGATCTCCGAATTGTCGTTGACGATGAACACCGTCCTGCGGTTTTTGTCGAACGGGAATTCGCGCCGCGTCACGGTCGGCAGGGGCAGTCCGTATTCTTTGGACGCGGGCACGATGTTGTCTGCGGTCGGGGCGTTTTCGGCCGTGACTTTCAGTTGCGGCAGCAGTACGGTGAAGGTCGTCTGCGCGTTGGGAGTGCTTTCGACCTTGATTTCGCCCTGCATGCGGACCACGATGCTGTGGCAGATCGCCAGACGCAGGTCGCCCTGAAACGAGAGACCGCGCTCGCTCTTGCGTTCGAAATAGTCGAGTACGCGGTAGCGGTCGAAAATCGCTTCGATGTCTTCGAGATTGACGCCCACGCTGTCGTTGGAGGCCGAGATGAGGAGCTTGCCGTTGTCGCTGCGGATCGTGAGACTTACGGCGCCGTTGTAGGGCGTATGCTTGAAGGCATTGGACAGCAGTGTGTTGAGGATCGTCGAAAGTCCGTCGCGGTCGGTCGGCCACACGAGGTTGCGCTCGATGTCCAGCTTGCAGTGGATGCTGTTCTGCTGCGAATATTCGCCGAAGGTCTCGACCATGCTCTGCGCGATTTCGGCCACGGGAACCAGCTCGATGTTTTCGCTTTCGTCGTTCTGCCCCGTGCGGATGCCGCGGAACTCGTGGAGCATGTAGATCAGGTCGTGGAGCTTCGAGACGTTCTGCCGTATGGTCTGCGCGTATTTGAGCACATAGGGGTCCGCCTTGCGGTAGGCGAGTATCTGCTGGCAGGGAGCGGAGATCATCGTCAGCGGCATTGACAGCTCCTGCGTGATGTTCGAGAAGAAGCGCATCTTCGATTCATAGACCTCCTCCTTGCGGCGGATTTCGAGCCGCTGCAGCTTCTCGGCGCGTCGGCGTCGGTAGCGGAGCAGGTAATGGCGGATGACGCCCCCGACTACGGCCAGCAGCAACAGCACGTAGAGACATTTGGCCGCCGCGGTCGCATACCACGCCGGTTTGAGACGTATCGGCAGCGAATAGACCGGACTTTCGGCCCCGGTAATGTTGTTGCGGTAACGCACGTCGAGCCGGTAGGTGCCGGCCGGCAGGTCGGCGAACGAGAGTTGCGACGACGCGCCGGCCCACTGGTCGTTGTAGCCGTCCAGACGGCTGTAATAGCTGTAGTTGCTGCCGTTCACGTAGTCGAGCGCCGAGACCGTGATCTCGAAGATGCGCTGTCCGTGTCTGAGCGTCAGCACGCCGTCGCGGGAGAGCATGTCGCCGATGTTGCGGATGCCGTCGTTGAGCCGGATGTCGCGGAACAGCATCGGGGGATTGTACTCCTGCTCGCGGAAGCCCGTATCCTCGATGGTCACCAGTCCGTCGATGCCGCCGAAGAAGAGGGTGCCCGTCCGCGGGTCGGCGAAACAGGCCCCGTCGCTGTATTCGATGGTGTTCAGTCCGTACGAATAGCCGTAGGTCACCACGTAGCCCGTGTGGGGCGAGTACTGCACCAGACCGCGGTTGGTGCTCAGCCAGAGGTCGCCCTTGCGGTCTTCGAGAATGCCGTGCACGGTGTTGCAGATGCCCGGAACGTGCGAGGTCGAATCCCGCCGGAATTCGATCAGCCCGCCGCTGGTGCCGAACCACATGGTGCCGTCGCCGCTGCGGTGGATGGCGAAGATGTCGTTGGCGATGGCGCTGCGCCCCGCGTCGAACTTGAAGACTTCGCTGCTGCCGCCGGCGATGTCGTAGCGGACTGCGCCGCCGCCGCGGTTGCCGAACCACATCGCCGAACCGTTTTCGGGGTAGAGCGTGAAGAAGAAGTTCTTGATCTCCAGTTCGTCGTTGAAATGCAGTTGCTCGACCCCGCGTATCGAGGGCTGCGACGCCGTGCCGCCCAGCGTCACGCGGAATACGCCGCAGCCCACCGTGGCCACCCACAGCGTGTCGGGCGAAGTCTCGTACAGGGCGTGTATGTATTTGAGCGGCGCCGGGGTGCGGAGCGTGCGGATGCGCCGGTCGCCGTACGAATAGTAGTTCAGTCCTTCGCCGTCGGTGCCGATCCAGAGCAGGTTGCGTCTGCTGCGGGCGAAGGCGTAGACCGAATTGTCGAGCAGCTCGCTGTTGTCGGCCGTGAGCTGCTGCACATGCGCCGGGGTGAACTCCTTGCGGTCGTAGAAGTCGGCGATGCGCAGGATGCCTTCGCCTTTGGTGCCGACCCAGAGCGTCCGCTCGTCGTCGATGTAGAGCGCGCGGACGGGTTTCGAGAGGTTGTAGGGCAGTTGGTTGAAGGTGATCGAGCGGAACGCCGTGGCGTTGCGCGTATGCTGGTAGAGTCCCTGTCCGTCGGTGCCGATCCATACGATCTCCTGCCGGGCGTCGCGCAGCAGTGAAAAGACGCCGCAGGGGATGTTGATGTGTTCGGTGGCGTATTTCACGCTCTGTTCGGGCGTGGTGCGCAGCCGTATGACGCCGTTGGTATAGAACGAGACGATGTAGTCGCCGCCGTCGCGGACGATGCTCGACACGCTGCCCATGCGCGCCATCTCGTCGCTCATGTCCTTGTTGTAGATCAGGCGGCGCTCCCGGATGTCGAATTCGTAGAATATGTGATTTTCGTCGATGAAGAAGCCGCTGCCGTTTTCGGCGAACGCGTATTCGGGATTCGAGACCGTGGGGAACCGTTCGGGCTGTCCGATGCCGATCCGGTCGTTGTTTTTGTCCGGGAATGCGACCGGTATGCGGAAGATTCCTTTGCGGGAGAATACCCACAGGGCGCCGTCGTCGTCCAGCTGCATGTCGAGGATGTCGGCGTAGTCGATGCCGGACATGGGCTGTACGGAGCTGAACCGGCGCGCCGCCGGGTCGTAACAGCTGAATTTGTTGTCCTGCGTGACGACGAGCACCTCGTTGCTGCGCCGTGTCACGATTTTGTACATTCCTTGGAAGTCCGCATGGCGTTCGACCCGCTTGCTGTCGGGGTCGAAGAGATCCAGTCCGTAGTTGGTGCGGATCCAGAAGAGCGAGTCCGTGGTGACGGCGATCTCCTCAATGAGATTTCCTGACAGCGGAGTCTCTCCGCCCCAGTCGTTCGGGAAGAGCCGCATCCGTTCTCCGTCCCACATATTCAGGCCGTCGCAGCTTCCGACCCAGATGAATCCGTGTTTGTCCTGAGCCAGCGAAAGTATGGCGTTGTTCGATATCCCTTCGCGGCTCGATATCTGCCGCAGGTTGCTGGCGCGGACTGCCGTACAGAACAGCAGGAGCAGCCAGACGAGACCGGTTTTTCGTGTCATGGGAACTGTCGGTTAGGTAGGTTTGAACTCTTTTGTGCAAATTTATGCAAAATACGGCTTAAGTCGGATAAATATTGTGTCGAAAAGTCCAGAAAACAGACAAAAATCGTATTTTTGCGGTTGCAAAACCGGACCCGACGCCCCGATATGCGGGGCCGGAAGCGCGGAAATGCCTGTTCAGGAGTGTTTGGCACGTATCTGTACTATTTCTTCATGGATACGGACTGCCGATTCCCCGGCGTTTTCTAATTTTGTTAGCGAAAACCCGAAACCCGTATGACCTGCATGAAAAAAATCGTACTCTTGTCGCTGGCTCTTTTCTCCGTCGCGGCGCTTCGTGCCGATGGACCGGTGGACTGGGCGCAGTACGGACGTTATGAACTTCAGAATGCCGTGTTGGACCGGCCCGTCGAGGTGGTCTTCATGGGCAATTCCATCACCGATAGCTGGATTCGCGTCGATCCCGATTTCTTCGAACGGAACGGGTTCCTCGACCGCGGTATCAGCGGGCAGACGACCGTCCAGATGCTCGCCCGTTTCCGCAGCGACGTGATCGACCTGAAACCGCAGGTCGTGGTCATTCTGGCGGGCATCAACGACATCGCGCGGAACAACGGCCCCATAGAACTCGAAAACGTCTTCGGCAACATCGTCTCGATGTGCGATCTGGCCCGCTACAACGGGATCAAGGTGGTGCTTTGTTCGTTGCTGCCCTGCGACCGCTTCTCGTGGCGGCCCGAAATGGAGCCTGCCGATGAGGTCCGACGACTCAATACGATGCTGGAACGCTATGCCGCGGAGCAGAAGATTCCCTATGTGGATTACCATCGGGCGCTCGATAACGGCAGCGGCGGAATGTCCGAAGAGCTCTCCCAAGACGGCTGTCATCCGGTTCTTTCCGGCTATTTGCGGATGGAGTCGCTGGTCGTCGAAGGCATCAACCGGGCGCTCGGCGTTCAGAAAACATGGTATATAACCGTATTGCCTGCAAAATAACCGATAAACGATGAAGAAACTGCTTATTATGGCTTTTGCCGCGTCTGTTTTCGCGGCTTGCTGCAACAACGGCGGCGCGGCGTGCGACGCCCGCAACCTCGATCGCGCAAAGGCGACGCTCGATTCGATATATGCGCATTACGGCGTGGCCGAAAACCGCCTGCTGCGCGAGAACTATCCGTTCAATGTGGATTATACGGCGAGCTACCTCGCTTCGGCGGATCAGGCGCGCCCCAATCCCTATTCCTACCTCTGGCCCTTTTCGGGAACCCTCTCGGCCGTGAATGCGATTCTCGAAGCCGACGCGTCGTACCGCAGCGTGCTCGACGGGCGCGTACTGCCGGGGCTGGCCGAATACCTCGACACGACGCGCATGCCCGCGGCCTATGCCTCCTATATCAATACGGCTTCCGCTTCGGATCGCTTTTACGACGACAACGTCTGGCTGGGCATCGATTTCTGCGATATCTACGAAGCCACGGGCGACAAAAAGTACCTCGCCGAAGCCGAGATGATCTGGAAATTCATCGAGAGCGGCACGGACGATGTGCTGGGCGGCGGCATCTACTGGTGCGAACAGAAGAAACATTCGAAGAATACCTGCTCGAACGCTCCCGGTACGGTCTACGCGCTGAAACTCTACGCCGCCACGGGCGACGAACGCTATCTCGCGCAGGGCAAGGCGCTCTACGCTTGGACCAAGGAGCACCTGCTCGATCCCGAAGACGGCCTTTATTTCGACAACATCGGCCTCGACGGCAGGATCGGCCGCGCGAAGTTCGCCTACAACAGCGGACAGATGGTGCAGGCCGGGGCGCTGCTCTACAAGGCGACGGGCGACGAAAGCTACCTGAAAGACGCTCAGCGTACGGCGGCGGCCTGCTACGACCGCTTCTTCGGGGAGTTCACGCCCCAAGGCGGCGAGACCTTCCGCATCATCGACAAGGGCAACGTGTGGTTCTCGGCGGTGATGGTGCGCGGACTGGCCGAACTCTACGCCATCGACGGCAATGCGGCTTATCTCGGCGACGTGCAGCGCACGCTCGACTATGCGTGGGAGCATGCCCGCGATGCGCAGGGGCTGTTCGAGACCGACTTTACGGGGGCGGACAAGCAGTCCGAGAAGTGGCTGCTGACGCAGGGCGCCATGGCCGAGATGTACGGACGCATGAGCGGCGTGAAACTGGACCAGACAAAATAACCATACTCAACTTACACATTGCAACAAAATGAAAATGAAGAAAATCCTTAACATCTGCCTTGCGGCCGCCGTGGTGTGCGCCGCAGAGGGCGTCTCGGCCCGCACGGTGAGCCTTTCCGCTCCCGCCGAAGCCGTAGCTCCGATGCCTGCCGACAATACGCGTATGGCCAAGCCCAGCAAGAAGACCAAAGCGCAGACGCCGGCCGCATATGCCGCGACGAACCGTCCCGCCGAAGCCGAACGTCTGTTCCGTTCGGAAGCCGTGGAACAGGAGATCGCCCGCATCAAGGGCGTGCTGACCAACGCCAAGCTGGCGTGGATGTTCGAGAACTGCTTCCCCAATACGCTCGACACGACGGTCCGCGCCCGCAAGGACGCCAACGGCAAGGACGATACGATCGTTTACACGGGCGATATCCATGCCATGTGGCTCCGCGACTCCGGTGCGCAGGTGTGGCCCTATCTCCAGCTGGCCAATAAGGACGAGCACCTGCGCAGCATGCTGGCGGGCGTTATCCGCCGCCAGTTCAAGTGCATCGAACTCGATCCCTACGCCAACGCATTCCTCGATCCCTACGATCCGAATCCCGACCACCAGTGGATGAGCGACCAGACCGAGATGCGCCCCGAACTCCACGAGCGCAAGTGGGAGATCGACTCGATCTGCTACCCGCTGCGGCTGGCTTATCAGTACTGGCTGACGACGGGCGACGCTTCGGTTTTCGACGAGCACTGGATGGCCGCCATCAAGAATATCCTGAAGACTTTCCGCGAGCAGCAGCGCAAGGAGGGATTGGGTCCTTACACCTTCATGCGTGTGACCGACCGTCAGCTCGACACGGTCTGCAATGCGGGCAAGGGCAATCCGGTGAACCCCGTGGGGCTGATCGCTTCGGTGTTCCGTCCTTCGGACGACGCCACGACGTTCCTGTTCCTCGTGCCGTCGAACTTCTTCGCCGTGACTTCGTTGCGCAAGGCCGCCGAGATTCTGACCAAGGTGAACGACGAGCCGGCGCTGGCCGCCGAGTGCACCGCGCTGGCCGCCGAGGTCGAGACCGCGCTCAAGAAATATGCGACCTACAACCATCCCGAATTCGGCACGATCTACGCATTCGAGGTGGACGGCTTCGGCAACCGCTTCCTGATGGACGACGCCAACGTGCCGAGCCTGCTGGCGATGCCTTACCTGGGCGATATGGACGTGAACGACCCGATCTACCGCAATACGCGCCGCTTCGTATGGAGCGAGTCGAATCCCTACTTCTTCCGCGGTACGGCGGGCGAGGGCATCGGCGGTCCGCATATCGGTTACGACATGGCATGGCCGATGAGCATTATGATGAAGGCTTTCACGTCGCAGGACGACGCCGAGATCAAACGCTGCGTCGAGATGCTGATGACCACCGACGCCGGAACGGGCTTCATGCACGAGTCGTTCAACGTGAACGATCCCGCGGACTACACCCGCTCGTGGTTCGCATGGCAGAACACGCTGTTCGGCGAGTTGATTCTCAAGCTGGTGAACGAGGGCAAGACCGATCTGCTGAATTCGATAGAGGTTAAATAGGTTAATTTACGGAGGGCCGCGGTCTGACTGCGGCCCTCTTTTTTTATGACGCTCCGCTAATCCCGAATGATGATGAAACGATTATTCACGCTGTTGTGCGCGCTGACGCTGGCCTGCGCCGCCGAAGCCAAAACCGTCGAGGCCGCGTCGCCCGGCGGAAATCTCCGACTTGCGGTCGATGTCTCGGACCGGATCACTTACGACCTTTGGTCCGGGGAGGACAAGATATTGGAAAACTGTACGCTGTCACTGACGCTTGCCGACAGGACGCTGGGCGAAAAGCCCCGCCTGCGGAGCGTGAAGCGTTCGTCGGCCGACGAGGTGCTCGAACGGCGCAATCCGACCAAGAACGCTTCGGTGCGCAACCGTTACAACGCCGTGCGGCTCAATTTCGCAGGCGGTTACGCCGTGGAGTTCCGGCTGTTCGACGACGGTGCGGCCTACCGTTTCGTGACGTCGCTTCCGGGCGAGGTCGAGGTCATGGGCGAGGCGTGCCGGCTGGGATTTCCCGCCGGAAGCGAAGCGTGGCTTTCCGAGGTGGACGGCTTCCGGTCGATGTACGAGGAGCCTTATACCCGCGTGGCGACGGCGGAATACGATTCGACGGACCGCATGAGCTATCTACCCGTATTGGTCGGAATGCCCGGCGGTAAGAAAGTGCTGCCGGCCGAATCCGATGTGCGCGACTATCCCTGCATGTTTGTCCGGGGCGACGGCGCGGGCGGCTTCGAATCGCTGTTTCCGCGTGTGCCCAAGGAGTATGCCCCCGCCGGCGACCGCAATCTGAAGATCGTCGCGGAGGAGCCGTATATCGCCCGCACCCAAGGAACGCGCACCTTCCCGTGGCGTGTGGCGGTCGTTGCGGAAAAGGACGCCGCCCTGCTGGAGAATGAGCTGGTCTGGCTGCTCGCCGAACCTGCGGCCGACGCCGACTGGGAGTGGGTGAAACCGGGGCTGGTCAGCTGGGACTGGTGGAACGGCATGCGCCTGACGGGCGTCGATTTCCGGGCCGGGCGCAATACCGAATCCTACCGTTACTATATCGACTTCGCCGCCCGATACGGTATTCCCTACATCATCATGGACGAGGGCTGGTCGGCTTCGACGACCGACGTCTTCCATCCCAATCCCGATCTCGATCTGCAGGAGCTGATCGCCTACGGCCGGGAGCGCAACGTGCAGATCGTACTTTGGCTGACGTGGTTGGCGGTCGAGAAGGACATGGACCGGCTCTTCGCGACGCTGGAGGAGTGGGGGATTCCCGGAGTGAAGATCGACTTCATGGATCGCAGCGACCAGTGGATGGTCGGCTATTACGAACGGGTGATGAAGTGTGCCGCCCGGCACCGCCTTTTCGTCGATATGCACGGCTCCTATACACCCAAGGGGCTTTGCCGCACCTATCCCAACCTGCTTACCTACGAGGGGGTGCTCGGCATGGAGCAGGGGGCCCGCTGCAAGCCCGAAAACAGCAACTGGCTGCCCTTTATCCGCAATGCCGTAGGACCGATGGACTTCACGCCCGGCTCGATGTTCTCGGCGCAGCCCGAAGACAACTGTTCGACGGGGGCCAATCCGATGGGGACGGGGACGCGCGCCTATCAGATGGCGCTGTACGTGGTTTTCGAAAGCCCGCTGCAGATGCTCGCCGACAATCCAGTGCTCTACCGCCGCGAGCATCCCTGCACGGAGTTTCTGGCCGCGGTTCCCACCACGTGGGACAGCCTGCGCGTCCTGCGCGCCGCATGCGGCCGGGAGGTCGTCGTGGCGCGCCGCAAGGGCGACAAGTGGTACGTCGGCGGCATTACGAACGACCGGCCCTATACGACCGAAATCGCGCTCGACTTCCTGCCTGCGGGCCGTACCTTTACGATGACTTCGTTCGAGGACGGGGTGAACGCCGACCTGCAGGCCACGGACTACAGAAAACGGGTGCGCGAGGTGGACGCTTCGACCGTCGTGAAAGTGGAGATGGTTCGCAACGGCGGCTGGGCGGCCGTGATCGAGTAGCGGGGCGGGATTTTTCAAGCCTTTCCTGCACTTGGTCTTATGGCGGTTGCGGGGCTTTGGCTCCGTGTCCGGAGACGTGGATTATGAAAAAGGAGATGCCGAAAAGCATCTCCTTTTACTTTGTAGTGTGTGCGCGTTCTGCGGCGATTCGTTTTGCAGGCATGCGTTGCCGCGGGACGCATTTTGCGGCGACTTGCAGATGCTGCGGGCGCGTACCGGATACGACCGCATTGTGTTGTGGCCGCGCCGTATAATAGTGCGGCTGTTGCCGTTGCGGTGGTGTATACTGCGCCGCGGCAGGTGCTTGGGCACTGCGGCGTGATGCGCCGTTAGGCGTCTTGAAGCGATGTCGCAAGCTCCCCGGTTTGCGGCGCATACTTCCGCATCCGGTAGAGCTGGTCCCGCAGGCGCGGGATGAAGCCCGCTTCGCGGATGGCGGACTGAATGCCTTCGGCGTCGAAACTGTTGTGCGCCCCGGCCGACGATACGACGTTCTCTTCGATCATGATCGACCCCATGTCGTTGGCCCCGCTGTGCAGGGCCGCCTGCGCCGTGGCTTTGCCTACGGTGAGCCACGAAGCCTGAATGTTGGGGATATTGTGCAGCATCAGCCGGCTCACGGCGATGATGCGCAGGTATTCGAGCGGCGAAAAGCGGGTTTCCACGCCCTGCCGTTCCAGCTCGGTGCCCGTCGAACGGAAAATCCACGGGATGAAGGCGATGAAGCCGTAATTGCCTTCGGGACAGCGGGTCTGCAGGTCGCGGATGCGCAACAGGTGGTCGATGCGCTGGTGCGGCGTCTCGACGTGCCCGTACATCATCGTCGCCGAGGTCGGCAGATTCAGGCAGTGGGCTTCGTGCATCACGTCGAGCCACTTCTCGACCGAGGGTTTGGCGGGGGAGATGGCCCGGCGCACGTCTGAATCGAGTATCTCGGCTCCTGCGCCCGGCAGCGAATCCAGTCCCGCGGCCATCAGGCGGCGCAGGGTTTCGAGCGTCGTCAGCCCGCTTATGCGGGCGATATGCGCCACTTCGGGCGCGCCCAGCGCATGCAGCCGCAGCGAAGGGTAGCGCGATTTCAACCCGCTGAACAGCCGTTCGTAGAAGTCGATTTTCAGTCCGGGGTGCAGGCCGCCCTGCAACAGCAGCTGGTCGCCGCCCAGACGGAGCGTGCGGTCGATTTTTTCGCAGTACTGCTCCATCGTGGTGATGAACGCCCGGTCGGTCTGGTGGGGTTTGCAGTGGAAGTTGCAGAACTTGCAGCCCGAAATGCAGACGTTGGTGATGTTGACGTTGCGGTCGATCTGCCACGTCACGACCTGAGGATCGGGAACCACGGCGCGGCGCACCTCGTCGGCCACCAGCGCCAGCTCCTGCAGCGGGGCTTCGTCGTAGAGCCGGTAGGCTTCTTCGCGCGAGAGCGGCTCCCGCCGCCGGCATTTGTCGTAGATGCGCTGCACGGCCTATCGGTTTTTGCGGCGGTTGCTGCGGCGTACCTGCGGTCCCTGCCCTTCGGCGGGCGCCGGGGTGCGGAGTCCGTCGAGCAGCACCTCGAAATCGAGCTGGCGTTTCTGCAGGTCGGCGCGTTTGACGCGGATGCGCACGGCGTCGCCCAGCGTCATGCGGCGGCCCGTCGAGCGGCCGATGATCTGGTAGTTGGGCTCGTCGAACTGGAAGAAGTCGCCGTCGATGTCGCGCAGGAACGACATGCCCTCGATATGGGTCTCGTCCAGCTCGACATAGATGCCCCACTCGGTGAGTCCCGAAATATGTCCTTCGAACTCTTCGCCGATGCGCTCCTTCATGAATTCGACCATCTTGTACTTGATCGACGCGCGCTCGGCTTCGGCGGCGATGACTTCGCGTTCCGAAGCGCGGAAGCACAAATCTTCGAGCATCGCCTTGTCGGCCGCCTTGCCGTCGGCGAGATAGCGCGCCAGCAGGCGGTGGACCATCATGTCGGGGTAGCGGCGGATGGGCGAGGTGAAGTGCGTGTAATAGGGGAATGCCAGTCCGTAGTGGCCGATGTTGTCGGTCGTGTAATACGCCTTGGCCATCGACCGTACGGCCATCGTCGATACGGCGTTCTCCTCGGTCGTGCCCTTGATCTGGGCGAAAAGCTTGTTCAGCTCCTTGGCTACGGCGCGGCCCTTGGTGGCCTTGAAGATATGTCCGAAGCGGAGGATGAACTGCCGGAAGCGGTCCAGCTTCTCCTCGCTCGGCGAGTCGTGGACGCGGTAAACCATCGGACGTTCGACGGTGCGGCCCTTGTCGGTCTTGCGTTTGCCGCAGAACTCCGCGACGCGGCGGTTGGCCAGCAGCATGAACTCCTCGATCATTTGGTTCGATTCCTTCTGCTCCTTGAAATAGACGCCCAGCGGTTTGCCTGTCTCGTCGAGTTTGAATTTCACCTCTTCGCGGTCGAAGCTGATCGCGCCGTTCTTGAACCGCTGCCGGCGAAGCGCCTGCGCCAGCCTGTTGAGCGTCAGGATCTCTTCGGCGTAGTTGCCGCGGCCCGTCTCGATCACCTCCTGCGCCTCGGCATAGGTGAAGCGGCGGTCGGAATAGATCACCGTGCGGCCGAACCACTCTTCGAGGATGTCGAGGTTCTCGTTGAGGGTGAAGACCGCCGAGAAACAGAGGCTCGTCTCGTGCGGGCGGAGCGAACAAAGCTCGTTCGAAAGCCGTTCGGGCAGCATCGGCACGGTGCGGTCCACCAAGTAGACCGAGGTGCCGCGTTCGACGGCTTCGTCGTCGATCGTCGATTGGGGGCGCACGTAGTGGGTCACGTCGGCGATATGCACGCCGATCTCCCAGATGCCGTCCCGGACCCTGCGCACCGAAAGCGCGTCGTCGAAGTCCTTGGCGTCGGCCGGGTCTACCGTGAAGGTCGTCACCTGCCTGAAGTCGCGGCGTGCCGCGATCTCCTTGGCGGTGATGCTGCCGTCGATGGCCTCCGCTGCCTGCTCGATTTCGGGGTCGAAGCGGTAGGGCAGCTCGTATTCGGCCAGAATGGCGTGCATCTCCGTGTCGTTGTTGCCCGCCATGCCGAGCCGTTCGACCAGCTCGCCCACGGGGCTTTTGCTGCCTTCGGCCCAGTCGGCGATGCGGACCACGACCTTTTCGCCGTCTTTCACGTCGGGGTATTGCTTTTTCGAGAGGTAGATGTCCATCGGCATGCGGCGCGAGTCAGCCCGCACGAAGATCTGGTGCGCGCCCACCTCGGCCACGCCGACATAGGGTTTGCGGCTGCGCTCGACGATGCGCGTGATTTCGCCTTCGAATTTCCCGTCGCGGCCGCGGTGGATGGCCACCACCTCCACGCGGTCGCCGTTCAGGGCGTTGGCCGTGTTGCGCTGGTTGACGAAAATATCGTTCTCCTCGCCCTCGACCCGTACGTATATCGAACCGCTCGCCGTCATGTCGGCGATGCCTTCGAAGTGGGGCAGGTGCTTGTGCGTGAGCCGGTATTTCTCGCGGGCGCACTCCTCGACGATGCCTTCGTCGTGCAGGCGTCCCAGTATTTCGAACGTCTCGCGGCGTCCCTCTTTCGTCGCGCCGCCCGAAGCCGACGCGAGGTGTTTGAGCGAGAATTTATTATTGGGAAATTCACGGAAGAGACTCAGGATGACTGCTGCCCGGTCCGTGTTTTTCGCGCCCCTTGCGGGACGGTTCTTTTGTGATTGCTTTTTCATTTCTTCAGAATTTGGAGGGCGAGACGTTTCATGTAGTCTATGCCCGTGTCGATGGCCCCTTCGTCGGGGTTGAACGTCGCCGTGTGGGGCCGTCCGGCCGCGGCGCCCACGCCCAGCCGGTAGAACAGCGACGGATATTTGGTACAGTAGAAGCCGAAATCCTCCGCCGTGGTGCGCAGCGGCAGCATTTCGACCCGCAGTCCGGCTTCCGCGGCCAGCGCCGCCGCATGCTTGACCAGCGCGGCGTCGTTCACCACGCAGGGGTAGCCCCGGCTGATATCGACGTCGGTCCGCACACCGTGGCGCTTGTCGATGTCCGCGGCGAAGTTGCGGATGCGTTTGTGGATGATTTCGCGCTCGCGCTCGTCGAAGGTGCGGAGCGTGCCTTCGAGATAGACCTGATCGGGCACGATGTTCGTGGCGCCCCCGGCCTCCACGCGGCCGATCGAGAGCACGCACTCTTCATGGTTGAGCGCCACGAGCCGCGTCACGAACTCTGCGGCGGCCGCCACCGGATCCTTGAGCTGCGGGCGCATGGCCCCGTGGCCGCCCGTCCCGTGCACCGTGAAGCGCAGTTCGTCGCTTGCGGCCATGTATTTGCCGGCGCGGAATCCGAGCGTCCCGACTTCGAGCTGCGGCTCGACGTGTTCGCCGACCACGGCCCGGACGTCGTAGCCTTCGAACGGATTTTCGGCCAGCACCAGCGACGCACCGCCCGGATTGCACTCCTCGCCCGGCTGGAACAGCCCGAATATCGTGCCGCGGAAATCCGGCTCGGTGGCCAGCTGCTGCAACACGCCGAACAGCACCGCGGCGTGCATGTCGTGGCCGCAGGCGTGCATGACCCCTTGGTTGCGGGAGCTCCAGTCTGCGTCGTTCCGCTCGTCGATCGGCAGGGCGTCGATGTCGGCGCGCAGTACCACGGCCCGGCGTTTGGGGTCGGCTTTGCCGCGGCCTTCGATCTTAGCCAGCACGCCCGTTCCGGCTATGGGACGGTGCTCGATGCCCAGCTCCGAGAGCCGGGCGGAGATAAAGGCCGCCGTGTCGTGCTCCCTGAACGACAGTTCGGGGTGCATGTGCAGGTGACGGCGGAATTGGATGGGATTCATTTCAGTTAAAATATCGCTTTTGCTATCTTGATGATATTGTCGGCCTTGCCCATCGGGTAGTAGTGCAGTACGGGGACTCCGGCCTGTTTCAGCTCCCGGCTCTGGGCGACGGCCCATTCGGTGCCGACTTCGCGGATCGCCTTCGGGTCCTCCCGGTGGCGCAGGACTTCGCGTTCCAGCTCTTCGGGAATGCGGCAGCCGAAGGTCTGCGGCAGCAGCGTCAGGTGGCGCAGCGTCGAGAGGGGCTTGATGCCGGGGATGATCGGCACCGCGATGCCCGCTTCGCGGCAGCGGCGCACGAAGTCGAAAAAGCGGGCGTTGTCGTAGAAGAGCTGCGTGACGATGTACCCGGCTCCGGCATCGATCTTCGCCTTGAGGGCGGCGATGTCGGCTTCGGGCGAGGGGGACTCTTCGTGCCCTTCGGGGTAGCCGGCCACGCCGATCGAGAATTTCGAGTGGTGGCACTCCTCGACCTCGCCGTCCACGAATTCGCCGCGGTTCATGGCCGCGATCTGCCGCACGAGGTCCACGGCGTGCGAATGGCCCTGCGGGTGGGGCATGAAGAACTTTTCGTTCTGCGACTTGTCTCCCCTGAGCGCCAGTACGTTGTGCAGGCCGAGGAAGTCGAGGTCGATCAGCGCGTCCTCGATGTCGTATTTCGACTGTCCGCCGCAGATCAGGTGCGGCACGACTTCGACGCCGTACTTCTTCTGAATGGCGGCCGAGATGCCCACCGTGCCGGGACGGCGGCGCACCACGTGCCAGTCGATGCCTCCGTCCGGACGCACGGACTGCTTGATTCCCTCGCGGTGGAAGGTGACGTTGATGTAGGCCGGGTCGAATCCGATGAGCCGGTCGATGGCCGCGAATACGCCGCCCATGCCGTCGCCCTTGAGGGGCGGGAGCAGTTCGAACGCGAAGCGCGTGCGGTGTTCGGCGATGGCCGTATTGATTATGTCCAGAACATTCATGGTTCGGTCTGTTGTTGCTTTGGTTCGGCGGGCGGGGCCGCCGGGGCGTTCCCGCGCGTTAAATATTATTGGGTATCAGTTTCTTGATCTCTTCGACCTCCATGCCGCGCCGCCGGGCGTAGTCGAGCAGCTGCTTGGTGTCGATCGTGCCCACGGAGAAGTAGTCGGCGTCGGCGAACATCAGTCCGCAGAGCGCTTCGCCGGGATCGATCATGTAATTCTCGGTGAGCTTCATGCCCGTCGTCATTTCGACCGACAGCAGGTCGAAGACCTCGCGTTTGAGCGAATGGTCGGGCGACGCGGGATAGCCGAAGGCCATGCGGCGGCCGCGGTACTGGCCGCGGACGGTCTGCTGCGGCGTGAGCGGCTCGCCCGTTTCGTAACCCCACATCTGTCGCCGCACGAACGTGTGCACGGCTTCGGCGAAGGCTTCGGTCAGCCGGTCGGCCAGCAGTTTGGCCATGATGGCGCCGTAGTCGTCGCCCTCGGCGCGGAATTTTTCGCAGAGCTCCCTGAGTCCGATGCCGGCGGTGACGGCGAAACAGCCGATCCAGTCGCCCTGCGGCGCGATGCAGTCCGCCAGCGAGCGGTTCTCCTCCCCGCGCGTCTGGTTGCGGAGCATCGCCAGCCGGCGTTCGCGGCCTTTCTGGTCGGTGATCCAGATGTCGTCGCCCTCTGCGCGCGCCGGGAAGATCCCCACGGCGGCCTGCAGCGTGAGCAGCCGCTCGTCGCGGATGCGGGCCAGCAGGGCCTCGGCGTCGGCGAAGACCTTGCGCGCTTCGGCGCCTTTTTCGGGGTGGTCGAGGATTTCGGGATAGCGTCCCTTGAGACCCCATGCCGCGAAGAAGAAGCTCCAGTCGATATAGGGTTCGGCGTCGGCGACGTCGAAGTCGGGGAAGACCATGCGGCCGGGGTGCAGCGGCTCGACGGGCAGGTGCGGGGCGGCGCCTTTGCGGGTCTTGCGGACCTCGACGATCGGAATCAGGTTCCGGGTGCGTTCGGCGCGCAGGTAGTCGCTGCGCAGCGCCTGCTGGTCGGCGCGGACCTTGTCGGCGTACAGCTGGCCGTCGGGACCGAGCAGCTGCGCCAGAATCTGGCTGTTGCGGCTGGCGTTGGGCGAGTGTATCACCAATCCCGAATAGACCGGGGCGATCTTCACGGCGGTATGCAGGTTCGAGGTCGTCGCGCCGCCGATGATGACCGGAAGGCGCAGTGCGCGGCGTTCCAGCTCCTCGCAGACGTGGGCCATCTCGTCGAGCGACGGGGTGATCAGCCCGCTCAGGCAGATGCAGTCGGCGCCCCACGCCACCGCCTCGTCGACTATTCGCTGCGACTCGACCATCACGCCCAGATCCTTTATTTCGTATCCGTTGCAGGCCATCACGACCGCCACGATATTCTTTCCGATGTCGTGCACGTCGCCTTTCACGGTGGCGATCAGCACCTTGCCCGCGCGGTTCGACACCCCGGCCGCCCCCTGCTCAATGTAGGGCGTAAGCGCCGCCACGGCGCGCTTCATCACGCGGGCGGTTTTCACGACCTGCGGCAGGAACATCTTGCCTTCGCCGAAGAGCGTGCCGACATGCTCCATGGCGGGCATCAGCAGCGTGTCGATCACGGCCATCGGGCTGCCCAGGGTTTCGTAACCCTCCAGCGCATCCTGCTCGATGAAATCCGCCACGCCTTTGAGCATTGCGTGGCCGATGCGCTCGCTGAGCGTCCCCGCGCGCCATGCGTCGGGAGCCTGGGGCTGCGTCTGGGCGACCGTGCGCACCTGCTGGGCATATTCGGTGAGCCGCTCTGCGGCGTCCGGGCGGCGGCAGAGGATCACGTCCTCGACCCGTTCGAGCAGTTCGGGCTCTATTTCGCTGTAAACCCGCACCATCTGCGGGTTGACGATGCCCATGTCCATCCCGGCGCGGATGGCGTGGTAGAGGAACGCCGAGTGCATCGCCTCGCGCACGGCGTTGTTGCCGCGGAAGGCGAACGAGAGGTTCGACACGCCGCCCGACACCTTTGCGTAAGGCAGGTTTTCCTTGATCCAGCGCGTCGCGTCGATAAAGGCTTTGGCGTAGCCGTCGTGTTCGGGAATTCCCGTCGCCACGGCCAGTATGTTGGGGTCGAAGATGATGTCTTCGGCGGGGAATCCCGCGTCGGTCAGCAGGCGGTAGGCGCGTGAGGCCACCTCGATCTTGCGCTCGCAGGTGTCGGCCTGTCCCTGCTCGTCGAAGAGCATCACCACCGCGGCGGCTCCGTAGCGGTGTATCTCCCGTGCGCGGCGCAGGAATTCGGCTTCGCCCTCCTTGAGCGAGATCGAATTGACCACGGCCTTGCCCTGCGTGACCTCCAGACCCGCCGCGAGCACCTCCCATTTCGAGGAGTCGATCATCGTCGGCACGCGGGCGATTTCCGGCTCCGAGGCCATCAGGTTGAGGAATGTGCGCATGGCTTCGACGCCGTCGATCATGCCGTCGTCCATGCAGACGTCGACGATCTGCGCCCCCGCATCGACCTGCGCACGGGCTACCGACAGGGCCTCTTCGTAATTGCCCTCGCGGATCAGGCGGGCGAATTTGGCCGAGCCTGCGACGTTGGTGCGCTCGCCGACGTTGACGAAATTGGTTTCGGGCGCGATGCGCAGCGGCTCCAGTCCGCTCAGCGTCGTGACGCGGCGCGGCGCCGGAACGGGGCGCGGGGCATAGTTGCAGGCGATTTTCGAAAGTTCGAAGATATGCGCGGGCGTCGTGCCGCAGCATCCGCCGACGATATTGACCAGTCCGCGGCGCATGTATTCGCCCACGTCCTCGGCGAACATCTCCGGGGTCTCGTCGTAGCCGCCCATGACGTTGGGAAGTCCGGCGTTGGGGTGCGCCGAGATACGGAACGGGGCCGTTTCGGCCAGCCGTTCGAGGTAGGGCAGCAGCTGTTTGGCTCCGTAGGCGCAGTTCAGGCCGAGGGAGAGCAGCTGCGCGTGCGACAGCGAGGTGCAGAAGGCCTCGACGGTCTGTCCCGACAGGGTGCGGCCGCTGGCGTCGGCCAGCGTGCCCGACGCCATGACGCGGATCGTGCGGCCGAGTTTTTCGGCCAGCGCGTCGATCGCGTAGAGGGCCGCCTTGGCGTTGAGCGTGTCGAAGATGGTCTCGACCAGCAGGATGTCGGCTCCGCCGTCCAGCAGTCCCCGCGCCTGATCGGTGTAGGCTTCGACGAGTTGTGCGAAAGTCACTTCGCGGGCCGCGGGGTTCGCCACGTCGGCCGACATCGAGGCCGTGCGGTTGGTGGGCCCCATCGAACCCGCCACGAAGCGGGGTTTCTGCGGGTTGCGGGCCGTGAATTCGTCGGCCGCGCTGCGGGCCACGGCCGCCGCCGCTCGCGACATTTCGTAGGCATACGCCTCCAGTCCGTAATCGGCCAGCGATACGGCGTTGGCGTTGAACGAGTCGGTTTCGATGATGTCGGCCCCAGCCTGCAGGTATTTGACGTGGATTTCGCGCACCGCTTCGGGCCGCGTCAGGGCCAGCAGGTCGTTGCACCCCTTGAGCAGCGCGGGCCACTCGCGGAACCGTTCGCCCCGGTAGTCCTCTTCTGTCAGTCCGTACTGCTGGACCATGGTGCCGAAGCCGCCGTCGAGCAGCAGGATGCGGGATTCGAGTTGTTCGTATATGTCGGCCATTTATTTCTCTCTGATTTCGATTTCAAACAGTTTGTTCCAGTTCTTGCCCGTGACGAGGATGCGCCCTCCGGCCGCGTCGTATGCGATGCCGTTGAGCACGTCGGTCGCCGGGGTCACGTCCTCTTCGGGCAGCAGCCCCGTCAGATCGACGATCCCCTCCACCGCGCCCGTCGCCGGGTCGATGATGACGATTTGGTCGGTGGTGTAGACGTTGGCCCATATCTTGCCGTCGATCCACTCCAGCTCGTTGAGGAAGTTGAGCGTCTCGCCCCGGAGCGTCACCGTGGTACGCTTTTCGCGTTTGAAGGTGGCCGGGTCGAGCGTGTAGATGTTTGCCGTGCCGTCCGACATGTAGAGCTTCTTCCCGTCGGTCGTGAGGCCCCAGCCCTCGCCGGGATAGCGGAACTCCCTGATTTTCTCTCCCGTCCGGGCGTCGTAGACATAGGCTTTGTTCGACTGCCACGTGAGCTGGTAGACCTTGCCGTCCAAGAGGGCGATCCCTTCGCCGAAGTCCTCCTTGGGAAGACGTGCGAAGACCTCTGCGCGGCCCGTCGCGAGGTCGAGCGTCTGCACGACCGATTCGCCGTGCTGGCCCGTGCCTTCCCACAAACGGCCGTCGGCGTATTGCAGGCCCTGCGTATAGCTGGTCGCCGGGTGCGGGTGGACCGCCCGGACGCCGTAGGTGTATTCCTTGGGTTCCGCCGGCGCCGCGGGGCGTTTGGCCCGGACCTGATTGCCGCCGCACGAAGCCAGCAGCAGTCCCGACAGCAGAACGGTAGCGAACTTTCTCATCTCTTTCTTGTGAATTCGTCAGCAAAGACAGCGCGAGCCGGAAACGGAAGCGAATTTATTCGGCCGGGCCGGACGCCGCCTGTCTGAGCGGAGGTTTATCCTCCGCAAAGATAGGAAAAACCCGCCATATGACGAATTTTTTGACTATCTTTGCATTTACCCGCGTTTTCGGATGCCTGCGCATTTTCCGAAAACAGCCTTTGCGGAGTTTGCCGCCGCCGGCTGCAATACACTATATTTTAGAAAAAATATTGGTTTGTCCGCGAAAATCGCTATCTTTGCGAGCCGATTTCGGAAATAAGACAATAACAATATAGAAAGCATTCATTATGAAGATCGTAAGAGAACAACGCGAAGAGAACAATTCGCTGCTCAAGGTAACGGTGGGCGAAGAGGATTACGGCCAAGCCGTCGAGAAAGAGTTGCGCGAATACAGGCGCAAGGCCAATATTCCCGGTTTCCGCCCCGGCATGGTGCCCATGGGTCTCGTCAAGAAGATGTACGGCAAGGGCGTGCTGGCTGAGCAGGCCTACCGCACCGCCTCGAACTCGGTGTTCGAGTATCTCCAGAAGGAGAACATCGACTACTTGGGCGACGTGATTCCTTCGGAAGAGCAGGGCGATTTCGATTTCGAGAACGGCAAGGAGTTCGAATTCGTGTTCGAAATCGGCGAGGCTCCTGAGATAAAACTCGAACTTTCGGACAAGGATAAGCTGACCTACAGCAAGATCAAGGTGGACAAGAAGATGCACGACGACTACCGCGCCAACTACCTGCGTCAGTACGGCCGTCTGGTCGATGCCGACGAGGTGACTTCGGACGAGGCGCTGTCGGTCACGCTCGACAACGGCGAGATGAACGTGGCGGACGCTTACGTGGGCCTGATCTCGATGTCGGAGGAGGAGCGCAAGCCTTTCATCGGCAAGAAGGTGGGCTTCAAGACCGAAGTCAATGTCAACGAACTCTACAAGAACCCGTCGCAGCGCGCCGCCGTGCTGCAGGTCAAGGAGAACGAGCTGGAGGGCATCAAACCCGAATTTACGCTCGAAATCACCAAGATCCGCAAGTTCGCCGAACCTGAGCTGAACGAGGAGTTCTTCAAGACGGCATTCCCCGGCGGCGAAGTGAAGGACGAGGCCGGACTTGACAAGTTCATCGACGCGCGCATCGAGTCGGAGCTGCGCCGCGAAAGCGACTACCTCTTCACGCTCCAGCTGCGCGACTATCTGGTGCAGAAAGCCGGTCTGAAGATGCCCGAAGCGTTCCTCAAACGCTGGCTGTATACGATCAACGAAGGCAAATTCTCGATGGAGGACATCGACAAGGACTTCGACCAGTTCCTGAAGATGTTCACGTGGAACTACCTGCAGAAGCACTTCATCAAGCAGGACAATATCACGGTGACCAAGGACGAGGCGCTCGCGGAAGCCAAGGCGCTGGCCGCCGCGCAGTTCGCGCAGTACGGCATGCCGTCGGCTCCCGAAGATATGCTGGCCGGCTATGCCGAGAAGATCCTCGCCGACAAGGATCAGGGACAGAAGATCTACGAGAAGCTGTACGAAGTGAAGGTCGTGGAGGATGTGAAGTCGAAGATCAAGGTGACGGAAAAAGCCGTATCTGCCGACGATTTCGCCAAATTGGCCAAGGCGCTTTAGTATTTGCCGAAAAAAGATTATCTTTGGACTTTGCAGGCGTGATGTTTGCAAAGTCCTTTTGTTTGACGATATACAGCTTTAAACGCCGTTTCGGCGACAGTCCGCCGCCCGCAGCTCCCGCCCGGAGCCGGCCGTGGGCCGCGAATAAGAGATGCCGGGCTGCCGGCCGGCGGTAAAAACGATAGCGACAAACGATAACGAACGATAACAATTACGATAATTTATTATGTCAGAATTTGAAAAATACGCACGGAAACACTGCGGGATCAGTTCGCTGAAACTGCACGATTTCCAGTCGGTCAGCGGCGCCTACGTGTCGCCTACGATCATCGAAGAGCGTCAGCTGAATATCGCCACGATGGACGTCTTCTCGCGGCTGATGATGGACCGCATCATCTTCCTCGGCGCGCCGATCTACGACGACGCGGCCAATATCATCCAGGCCCAGCTGCTGTTCCTCGAATCGGTCGATCCCGAGAAGGACATTCAGATCTACATCAACTCGCCCGGCGGGTCGGTTTCGGCCGGACTGGGCATTTATGACACGATGCAGCTGGTCAATTCCGACGTGGCGACCATCTGCACGGGACTGGCCGCTTCGATGGGCGCCGTGCTGCTCACGGCGGGCGCCAAGGGCAAGCGTTCTGCGCTTCCCCATTCGCGGGTGATGATCCACCAGCCGCTGGGCGGTGCGCAGGGACAGGCCTCGGACATCGAAATCACGGCACGCGAGATCATGAAGACCAAACGCGAGCTGTACGAGATTCTCTCGGCCCATTCGGGCGTCGCGCTCAAGAAGATCGAGAAGGACGCCGACCGCGACTACTGGCTCTCGGCGCGCGAAGCCAAGGAGTACGGGCTGATCGACGAAGTATTATCCAAACGCGGGAAATAATGGCATCGGGAAAAGGCAACAACCATAAGAACGGGGCGGGCGGCGACTGCTGCTCGTTCTGCGGCGCCAAGCGCAGCGACGTGGAGATCATGTTTCAGGGCATCGACGGCGCCAACATCTGCAACAAATGTATCGAGAACGGCTACCGGATCATCGTCGAGAACGACGTGGCTTCGGAGCGCGGCGGCAGCGCCGCCGCTGCGCCGCTCAAGATGGAGGAGTTGCTCAAGCCGGCCCAGATCAAGGATTTCCTCGACCAGTACGTCATCGGTCAGGACAACGCCAAGCGTTATATGGCCGTGGCCGTTTACAACCACTACAAGCGGCTGCTCTACGCTCCCAAGGAGGACGAGGTGGAGATCGACAAGTCGAATATCGTGCTGGTGGGGCCTACGGGTACGGGCAAGACGCTGATGGCCCGCACGATCGCCAAATTGCTGAACGTGCCCTTCACC
>ERZ1673736.1802-NODE-1802-length-26369-cov-5.769894_pt1 | contig 26369 bp, 17 predicted proteins | sample MGYA00580212_ERZ1673736 | MGnify/ENA primary metagenome ERZ1673736 (study PRJEB41218, sample SAMN15661752) | gut metagenome | host: Homo sapiens | place: Canada: London | collected 2015-08-20/2019-03-30 | study: EMG produced TPA metagenomics assembly of...
ACGTCATACTCCATTCTTCAACAACTATCGTCCACAGTTCTACTTCAGAACAACGGACGTAACAGGTATCTGTGGTCTTCCGGAAGGAACAGAGATGTGTATGCCTGGTGACCACGTAGAGATGACATGCGAACTGATTCACCCGGTAGCTATGGAGCAGGGTCTTCGTTTCGCTATCCGTGAAGGCGGACGTACAGTAGGATCAGGCGTAGTTAAGGAGATTATTGAGTAATTTCCATAAGCGTATTGGATTAAGTGAATGAAATATAAAAAGCCGTTTCATGCTTAAATGCATGGAACGGTTTTTTTGTGGTTCAGGGTGTCAAAAGAGCTGCTGTCAAATGAAAGAAAGATATGGTATGATATATGGGGAAATATAGAACAATAGGGAGATGAGCCGATGAAGAAGAGCGATCTTGTTATTTATCAGATTATGCATATGGATAAAGTTGTGGCGGAACTTTCGTCGAATGGAAAAGCGACGATTCTTAAAGAAAAGTTTATGCCCTATGACCTGTATTTAGAAGATGATAGTTTGGACATTGATACAATGATTAATAATATTCTGAATTTTAATCATTGGTGTGCATCAAGAATGCTTTCACTGGATAGAAAATATGCGAAAGAAATACTAAATAGTATTGGAGTGACTCAGGCAGTTACGGATAAAGACAGAGCGGATATTGCATTGTCTTATCATTGTGTCTCATTAACAGACGTATACTGGGTGAGAAGTGTGGGAGAAGAGATTACTTTTGCCAGATTGAATTTATATGATAATCCTTTGGATGAGGCTCTTGTGGAAATATCTCTTAGAGGCAGGCAGATGACGGTTACCAATCAGGAATTGGCACCGGATTTGTCGACTAGGGGATGTTTTCCCAAAGCCTGGATTCGGAAGGAAGATGGTTTCTATCTTTTAAAAGACGGAGAGAAAGAGGCGGTAAAAAAAGAGATTTTGGCGAGTATGGTTTGTCAGTGCTTTGATGTGCCGCAGGTTAAGTATCGGGAATGTTTATATGATGGAGAGTGTGTGTCGGAAAGTCGGATTGTGACATCAAAAAAATATTCAATGGTGTCAAAGATGGCTTTTGATATTTATGCCTGTAATCATGATTTGAATACGCTTGATATCTGCAAAAAGATTGATCCGATTACGTATTATGGCATGAATATTCTGGACTATCTGACAGGGAATACAGACCGTCATCCGGAAAATTGGGGATTCCTGGTTGACAATAGTAATAATGAATGTATTTCTCTGTATCCGCTGATGGATTTTAATCGATGTTTTTTAGAATATGATGATTTGGATGGAGCTAATTGCCTGACTGTCCTGCCACGACATTTGTCGCAGCGGGAAGCAGCAATTGAAGCGGTAAAGCACATTGGGCTCAGAGAGAAGAGTAAGATAGATATGAATATATTCCGGGACATGTGCATGGAAAAGGAAGGGGAAATGTTCCGGCGCAGACTTGATGAGTTAAAGCAATATTGTGAATAACTCTCCAAGAGTAGTTGAGAAAAAATTGCTGAAATATTGTTTTTTATTTTTTTTGATGCTATACTAATGATAATTTGTCGAGGTAAAGTACGAAAGGGATGAAGTTCATGAGGGTAGGGAAAGAGTTCATGCTCAGAGAGATTGCCGGTGATTATATTATCATACCAACCGGAGAGACGTCGCTGGAATTTCATGGTTTGATTACGGTGAATGAAGTAGGTGTTTTTCTATGGAATATGCTTCAGAATGATGTTACGATAGAGGAAATGGTTGCAGGTGTCCTGGAAGAATATGATGTGGAAGAAGAAGTTGCAAAAGAGGATATTCAGGAGTTTTTAAATGCTCTGATTGAGGGAGGCATACTGACGGAAGATGGCAGACAGTGATACCTATTATAGTTCTTTATCGCAAAAACAGTATTATGTAGATAAGTCTGGAGTGCTGGAAAGGGAACTGGAAAGGTTCCCTTCTGTTTATCTGGAGGGCATAGCTGCCTCTGGAAAGACGACGGCTGTGAAAATGCTGTTGGCAAGACGGACGGAAGTGGTGCCTGTCCTGTTCCGGATGGAGGAAGAAGTGAAGGATCCAAAGCGATGTGCGGAGAAGTTTAAGGAATTGGAAGAGCGTATGGATGAGAAGAATATCTGGGTGATATTGGAGAATTTACCATGCGAACTTCCGGAACAGATCCGGGAGCATGTGGTTGAATTGATTGGCAGACTTCCGCGCACATGGCGTATGGTTGTAATTAGCAGGGAAGAGATGGAAGAGAGCTTTTTGGAACTTCTGTGGAGCCGCAGAATGGAGCTGCTGCCGCCGGAATCCTTTTTGTTTACCATAGGTGAGATACGTAGATTTGCAGAGTATATGGGAAGTTCGCTGGATGCGGAAGAAATCTATAAGGTTAGCGGAGGATGGGCAGGTTGTGTAGATATGATGATTCGTCTGTCTTTGGGTTCAAAAGGTGAGAATGCAGCAGATGTGACAGTGGAGCAGTTAAGGCAGCGGTATGAGATAGATAGATATATCCGGCAGGAGATGTGGGATACGCTTTCTTCGAAGGAGAAAGCGATATTAACCGGAGCGGCACAATGTCCGTGGATTAACGAGGAACTTTGCCGGGATGTGTGGAAACTTGAGGGAGTTGCAGAATCCTTAAGAGTATTAGGACGAAAAGGATTTCTGCTGTGTGATACAGGAAAAGAACGGTGGAAAATACTGCCGGTTTTTAGGCAGTGCGTTCAGCAATGCTCTTCCGGATTCGGCTCGGGGGGGGTAAAAGCAAATTCCTATTAGAATGTCTGGGAGAATGGTACGGTTCTCATGGCTATGTGAGAGAAGCGTTGGAATGTCTGAAGCAGTCTGGAAATGGAGAGAAATACAGACGGTGTATGCTTCAAAATTATACTCTGGTTCCTTCCCTGGGGGTATCGTATGGGGAAGTGATGGAGTGGAAAGACTTGTCGTCGGCGTGTTGTTACCTGCAGGCAGTATACTGTATTGCCCGGCGGGACATGAAAGGATTCCGCAGAGCAGTGCGGCGTGCGGCGGAAGGAACCGATGAGAAAGCGGAAGAAGTTTATTTGAATTTATTATATATGGATCCGGAAGAAACTCTGGAAGACTGGCTGGAACAGCTGGAAAGTTATGGCAAGAGGAACGGACGGGCGAGAATCTACTATATGATTGGCAATTCCTGTTCTTTCTTGTGTGGAATCAGAGATTTGTCCGGTTTATTTTGCGTACTGAAAAAAGAGGAAAGAAGACGCGCCCGGATTTGGAAGGAATACCTGGGTGAGGAAGAATGGGCGTTTTATCTTTTGGCGCAGATGGAGTATTATTTTGAAATAAACCGGCAGGATGATATTGAGGATGAAAACTGGAGATATCTTTTTACAGTCCGAACCGGAGAAAACTGGCAGAAGGACTTGGCAAAGCTGTCTCTTTTATATATGCTTCGGGAAAGTTATTCGGGTGAGAGAACGGCAGATGCTATTGAGCAGCAAAAGAAAATTCTGCGATGGGAAGATCATCCGCTTTGCAGGAAGAGTATGGAAGCAGTTATGAGTGTATATTCCCTACAGGGAGAAGGACGAGAGCAAGTGTTAAGATGGATCTATGACATGCGCAGTGAGTCCGTGCTTGAGATTAACGAAGAAAATTACCTTGTATTGTGGTATTTGGCGAAATGTTATGTACATTTGAATCAGTATGAAAAGGCAGAACCGATTCTGCAAAGGCTGCTGCCCTGTTTCCAGAACTATCATAGTACGCGCTTTCAGGCGGAAGCTTTGTTTTTATTGGCGTTGGTAAACAGGGAGGAAGGGAAGAAAAACCAGTCGCTGCGGTATGTGATAGAATCCTTTGTAATAACGGGGAATTTTCGGTACGTGAGATTTTATACAACATATGGCATCTGCGGCTGTGAGACGCTGGATGAGTATGCGGCATGGATGAGTACAAATTTTCAGGAAGGGTGGCGGCAGAAAAAGAAATATAATTATGGAAATGTCCTTCGGATGCCGGAGGCAGATTATATAGAAACGTTCAGACGTCTTGCCCGTAAAAGCCGGAAATATTATCATGAATTGCCGCAGGAGACGGACGAAAAGCTTACGATGATGGAAATGATTATGCTTCAGAATATCAGCCTTGGGATGACGAACGCACAGATGTGCCGGGAGCTGAATCTGAAATTACCGACTGTAAAGGGACATTTGTACAGTCTGTATAAAAAACTGGGAGTGAACAGCAGAGTCCAGGCGCTTGTGAAGGGAAGAGAGAAGGGACTTTTGCAGTAGAAAAGGGAGTGAGATGCCGAATGAAGAAGATCAGAATCATAAGTATTGTAGTGCTGCTTCTGTCAACAGTAATGTTTGTGGCTTTTCGGGTATATGAGAAGACGGGGCAGGATCGAGTCCCGCCAGAGATTACATTTCCGGAAGGGGAATTGCTGCTTCATGTAGAAGATGGAGAAGAGAAACTGCTTGCGGATGTGAAAGCAGAGGATAATCTGTCAGGCGACGTAAGCGGTACGCTGGTAGTGGAGCAGATATCAGAGATTACAGAGGAGAATGAACGAACCATAACCTATGCTGCGATTGATGAGAAGGGCAATGTGGGAAGAGCTGAGCGCACGCTGAAATATATCGATTATCAGGGACCCTGGTTTAAGCTTAAGGATTCTCTGCGGTACAAGGCAGGAGATACGCTAAATGTGCTGGACAGGGTGGAGGCAGAAAGCTTACTTGACGGAGATCTGAGCGGACAGATTAAATATACGATGAAGAATGCTTCTGACGAAAAGACGGTGGGGATACGGTATGTAGATCTCCGGGTCACGGACAGCGCGGGCAGGACTGCAGAACTCAGGCTGCCGCTGGAGGTATATAATGCGTCGGCGGAAAAAATACAGGTGAAGCTTAAGGAATACCTGATCTATATTGGAGCAAATACGGGCTTTGATCCGGCACAGTATTTTGACAGCGCAGATCAGGAAGGGACGCTTCAGATCGAATCCAATGTAGTTGTGAGCACGCCGGGAGTATACTATGTGGATTACGTTGTATATGGCGAAAAAGACATGGGAAAAAACAGGCTGATCGTAATCGTGAACTAAGACGGAATGGGGTTAGAATTTTGGAGAGAGAGACGAGACAACAGGAGATTGATATTTATTGTATAATCAGAGATGTATTCCATGATTTGTGGGTGGCTGTGGCTATCGGAATATCGGCGGCATTTCTTGCGTATATAGGGGGCAGGCTTTTGTATCAGCCGACCTATACTTCAAGAACTACTTTCGTAGTTTCTTCCCGGAACGGCAGCACGGGGGCATATGCAAATCTGACGAAAACGCAGAAGATGACAGAGGTTTTCCGGTCTGTCATGGACAGTAACGTATTGAAGAAGATGGTAAGCGACGGGCTGGGAATGGACAGTTTTGACGGAAAGGTGAAAATTAAGGTTGTGCCGGAGACGAATCTGTTATCGGTGTCTGTGACCGCGGACAGTCCGGAGACTGCGCTTAAGCTTCTGCGGGGGATGCTGGAATATTACCCAGAGGTAGGCAGGAATGTGCTGGGCGAAGTGGTAATGGAAATATTTGAAAAGCCCGGATATCCGGCGGCACCGGATCAGGTGTTCCGTGGGAAGGAGATTATGCAGAAAGCATTTCTCATTGGCACGGCTGTCATGCTGATTTTGCTGGCGATGCTTTCTTGTCTGAAGGACACGGTCAAGAATGAAAAAGAGGCTGCGGAGAAACTGGACACCACGCTTTTCGGTGTGCTGTGCCATGAGAGAAAATATCGGAATATCAGGGATTTTCTGAAGAGGAAGAAAAAGAAAATAGTGATTACAGAGCCGTCCGTAAGCTTTGGCTATACCGAGGCAATGAAGAAGATGCGGATGAAGCTTCTGTATCAGGTGCGGTATGAGAATGTCAAGGTCATTCTGGTTACCAGCGCTGCGCCGGGAGAAGGCAAGACGACTGTGGCAGTGAATCTGGCGTATTTGATGGCAAAGCAGTCCCGGAAGATTCTTCTGATCGAGGGGGATATCAAGAATTGTGAGCTGCTGAAGCGCCTGCAGTTAAATCCAAAGCAGGCTGCTGACTGGGGCGGATGTCTGGCAGAAGGCGGCGATCCGGAAGAAGCGGTCAGCTATTTGGAGAAGTACGGTTACAGCGTAATGGTGAACCAGACAAAGGCAGTTCATGCGACGGAGCTGCTGGCTTCCGGGAGAATGGAAGAATTTGTCGCACAGATGCGCCGGAAGATGGATTTGATTATTATAGACGCACCGCCGGTATACAAGCGCTCCGACACGGAAGTCCTTGCCGGATATGCGGATGCATCCCTGCTTGTAGTGAAGCAGAACGGGACGCAGGTAAAATATATTAACGATGCAATTGATCTGTTAAATGATTATGGCAAAGGCCTGTTGGGCTGTGTGTTTAACGATGTGATGAGCGGCAAAGGCTCGCTGGTTTCTGGTTATGGCTACGGCTACGGTTACGGCTATGGCTATGGGTATGGCAGGTACGGGAAATACGATTCTCCACGCCGGGAGACAGATAAGAGGGAGTCGGGATATGGGCGGACAAAATGAAGTACACAAAGTAAAGGAAGAAGAGATGATTGATCTGACTGCCTTTGCAGCGGATTATCTTAAGATGTTAAAAAGGACGTGGAAGATGGTTCTCGTACTGGGAATAATTGGCGCTCTGGTATCCGGCCTGTGGGTGAATATGACATATCAGCCAAGATATACGGCCTCCGCTACATTTACCATTAATATCTACGAAGAGCAGGAGGACGGGACATATACCAACAGCAGTTTCTTCGACAACAGTGCGGCAGAGCAGATGGCGACTACGTTTCCGCATATTCTTACCAGCGGTGTGCTGCAGCGGAAGGTGGCGAAAGAGCTTTCCGTGGATGCAGTGCCGGGAAGGATTAAGGCGTCGGTGGTGGAGAATACGAATCTTTTGACCCTTTCTGTGACAGATACGGATGCGGAGCGCGCCTATCGAACTCTGAGAGCGGTGGTAAATAATTACCCGTCTGTGTCAGAATTGATTGTGGGAAAAGTGAATATGGAGATGCTGGATGAGACGGGGATTCCGGCTCATGCGGACAAACCGAAGGATGTGAAAAGAAACGCAGCCAGAGGCGGAATCGCCGGGATTGGCGCGGGACTTTTGCTGGCTGCATTTATGGCATTTGCTAACAGGACGGTTCGGAGAGAAGAGGACTGTATGAGGCGGATCAATATGAAATGTATTGGAACGGTTCCCAGGCTTCACCGCAAAACGAGGAGCAGGAGAACGAAACAGCCGTCTAATATCATGGACAAGAAAATCAGTCAGGAATTTGTGGAGGCTTTCCGGCTTATCCGCAATAGGATCGAATACAGCGCCCACGAAAATGGGCTGAAGAGTATTCTGATTACCAGTGCGCTGGCAGATGAGGGGAAGAGTACGACAGCGGTCAACCTGGCTTTGTCCCTGGCGCAGAATCATAAGAAGACAGCGCTGATTGACTGCGATCTGAGAAATCCCTCAGACAGTGAGATATTAAAGGCCGGCAAAGAAAAGGGATTGGCAGAGTATTTAACGGGAGAACTGGATTTAGAAGAGTGCATACAGTACGGGGAGAAGATGGGATTTTCGGATTTGGAGAATTTCCTGTATGTTTCCGGAGGAAATGCGGACGCGGACAGTACAGAGCTTCTGGACAACCCAAAGATGAAGGAGCTGATTGATTCTCTGAAAGATAAAGCGGAGTATGTAATTCTTGACAGCGCGCCCATCGGACTTCTTGCTGATGCAGGAATCCTGGCGCAGTATGTGGATGGAATCGTACTGGTGGTAAAGAAGGATTTCGCAAGGGCTGATTTCATCCTGAATTGTCTGGAACAATTTGCGGAGCACAATGTACATATTATCGGCTGTGTTCTGAATGATGATTAGAAGCTGCGGGAAAGGATGCGGACAAGAATGAAAGAACAGAAGAATCCGGAAGGCAGTTCTCTGGCTATGCTGATTTCCCACTGGAAAAATGGTACATTTTCAGAAATCATAGAGGACTGGAAATGGATCTTCCATTATAGTATCCGGTACAAAGGCGCGATAGCCGTCTATGTGCTTTTGGGAATACTCAGTACTACTCTGGGGCTTGCAGGAAGTGTGGCGGGAAAATATCTGATTGATATTATTACCGGTTATCAGACAAGCAAGCTTGCTGTACTGGCTGTCATTATGGCGGGCAGCTCCATGCTGAGTCTCTTGTTTGACAGTTTAATTAGCCGGGTATCTACAAAGCTGAGTATCTTGATTAACAACGATATTCAGGCAGATGTTTTCGGGCATATTATGGACACGGACTGGCTGGAGTTGAACCATTTCACCAACGGAGATTTACTGAATCGATTTAACGGCGATATTAAGACCGTCAGCGGTAATGCAATTAGCTGGCTCCCGACAGTTATTCTGTCAATCTATAAGTTTGTGGCTACTTTTTTTGTGATTCTGCATTATGACTGGGTGATGGCAGTCATCGCCATGGGAAGCGCTCCGTTTCTGCTGGCTTCTTCCCGTTTGTTGATTAAGAAACAGAGAGATTACAGCGGGAAGTCCGGGAGATGAGCAGCCATCTTATGACTTTTGAGGCGGAAGCTTTCTACAATCTGGATACGATTAAATCCTTTGGAATTACGGACAGATATAACGGAAAAATGCATGGATGGCAGGAAAAATTCAAAGAAATCAGCCTGAAATATAACCTCTTTACGATTAAGGCCAATGCGGCTTTGTCGGTGTTAGGGATGCTGGTACAGTTTGTGGCATTCGGTTACTGCCTGTTCCGTCTGTGGACGCGGGATATTACTTATGGGACGATGACTCTGTTCTTGCAGCAAAGAAGCAGCCTATCGGCGGCATTTCATCAGATGGCGTCACTGATACCGGGCTTTTTAAGCAGTTCCGTGTCGGCCCGGCGCATCCGGGAGATTATGGAGCTTCCCAGGGAAGAAGATGCGAAGGGGCATGAATGGGAAGAAATGTGCGGCGAGGGAGAATGGAAGGTTCCCCTGTGGACGGCAGGCGGACTAGAGGTACGAATGGAGAATGTAGAATTCTCTTATGTCCAGGGCAAGAAGGTCATTGGACAGTCACAATTCAGAGCCTGCCCGGGAGAAATCGTAGCGTTGGTGGGGCCTTCCGGAGAGGGAAAAACGACTATGGTTCGTCTGATTCTTGGATTAATCCGCCCGGAAGCGGGAAAGGTCTTTCTTATAAAGTCCGGAGAGCGGCAGATAGAGGCGGGTGTGCATACAAGACAACTTTTTGCCTACGTGCCACAGGGAAATACGATTCTGACAGGAACCATTGCTGAAAATATGCGAATGGTGAGAGAGGATGCGACGGACGGGGAGATCATAGAAGCTCTGAAAACTGCATGTGCATGGGAATTTGTGGAGAAACTGCCGAAGGGCATCCACAGCAGCGTGGGGGAAAAAGGCAGAGGTCTTTCGGAGGGACAGGCGCAGCGGATTGCCATAGCAAGAGCCGTGCTGCGGGAATGTCCGGTTCTGTTGTTAGATGAAGCAACTTCAGCGCTGGACGTGGCGACAGAACGGAGGGTACTGAAGAACCTTATCAGTCGGGATTCCGGCAGAACCTGTATTGTGACGACGCATCGGCCGAGTGTGCTGAGTATGTGCAGGAGAGTGTACCGGGTAATGGATACAAAGATAACAGAGCTGTCAGAGGATGAAGCCGGACAGATGGCGATGGATTTTTAAAGAGGGATGATGGAGAAAATGATTGATATACACGCACATATACTGCCCGGAATTGACGATGGCGCGGCAGACATAGGCGAAGCGCTGCATATGGCAAGGATGGCAGCGGATTCCGGGGTAACGGCAATTGCGGCAACACCCCACTGCAATATTCCGGGAAGCAATGGAAATTATGCGGGCAGAGAGTACAGGGAACTGTTTCGGCGTGTGGCCGGAGCGGCAGAACAGGCAGAGATTCCCATCCAAATCCTGCCGGGAGCCGAGGTGTTTGCCACCTGGGATTTGCCGGAGCTTTTGCGGGATGGGAAGATACTCACGCTGAATGGAAGCAGGTATCTGCTGGTTGAATTTGCATTTGACGAAGATCCGGGGTTTGCAGGGGATGTGTTGGACAGGATCAGGGCAATGAATCTGGTTCCTGTTATCGCCCATGCAGAGCGGTATGAATTTGTCCGGGAGATTCCCGGGATCCTGCAGGAATGGAGGGAAAAGCACTATCCAATCCAGGTGAATAAGGGAAGCTTTCATGGACGTTTTGGGCGGAGAGCCAGGGCGGCGGCAGAGTATATGATGAAGGAAAGGCTGGTCTCGGTGATTGCAAGCGACGCCCACGGTTCTTATCAGAGGACACCCTGCATGAAGGATACGTACCAAATGCTGCAGGAAAATTATCCGGAGAAGTATTTACAGGTGATTTTTGAAGAAAATCCACGACGGATACTTAAGAATCAGAAGCTTATCCGCTGTATGCCGAAGCAAAAGCTACAGGAAAGAACGGGAGGAAGAGAGTGTGAAGTTTTTCAAAGAGCATAAGAAGATTAAGATTCTTGCCGTGATACTTTTGGCAATCATACTGATGGTTGTCGGTGTGTGTGCTTTTTTGCTCCGGCAGATCTACAAGGATTCCGTAGCGGTAAAGGAACCGGAGGATGTGGACCCGACGGCTTCTCAGGTGGCGATTGCAAGGGAAGAGATACAGGACGAAGAAGTATTTAACGTACTTTTGGTGGGAACAGATTCCAGGGATCCTAATACGGATATGGGACGTTCGGATAGTATTATGCTGGTTTCTTATAATGCAAAAGAAAAGAAGGCAACGCTGGCGTCATTCCTGAGAGATTCTCTGGTGGAAATTGACGGTTATGGGAAGAGCAGGCTGGGGCATACCTACGCTTATGGAGGCGTGGGGCTGACGATTAATACTATAAATAAGGTGTACGGTCTTGATATTCAGAACTATATTACGATCAGCTTTGATAATCTGGTAAATGTGATTGACAATCTGGGCGGGATAGAAGTGCCTTTTACGGCGGAAGAAGCAGAGTATTACCGTGCGAATGGTATGCCCGATGCACAGGAGGGGATAAATCTTCTCACCGGAACACAGGCGCTGTCACATGCGAGGAACCGCTCTCTTGACAATGATTTCGGCAGGACAAGGCGGCAGAGGAGCGTGCTGAACGGAATCTACCGGAAGGTGATGCAGGAGAAAGATCCGGCGGCAGTTCTTTCCCTGATTAATTTCTGCATGACGCAGGTGAAGACCAATATGGCAATTGCCGATATCTATGATATGGCAGAAAAAGTACTGGCAGAGGAGAATTTGAAAGTGCAGCAGATCAGCGTCCCCGCAGAGGGCACTTATCAGTTTGCTGATTATGAGGGAATGGCTGTCCTGGAGATAAATATAGAAGAAAATAAAAAGAATATACAGGATTATCTGTATTAATAGAAAAAACAGTGAAAAATCGCATACTAAAGTATGTAGCTTTTTTGCTGAAGAAAAGATACAATAAAATAAATATACAAATGTTAAAGCAAAGTAAAGGAGAGATTAAAGTGAGGGAGAGAAAAAGGAAGGCAGGACGGAGAATAGGCGCCGCATTGTTGGCGACGGCACTTTTTTCAACCAGTATTCAGCTTCCGGCGGCGGCGCAGACGCCCAAAGGGCCGGATGGCACAACAGAGAATCCGATGGTTTCGCTGGATTTTAACAGCGTGACGGGCACGGCGCTGAACGGTTTAAAATTTACGGATTCCTATGGCACAGAAGCTGCGGCAATGACGGACGGCGGCTATACGCTGACAGACAGAATAACGGATCATTATCTGGATCTGACCGAGAATAAGTATTTGACAGTGACGAAGGCAGATGGAACCCCGCTGCTTACCGGAAAAGATGCCGTCACGATTATGTATGACAGCTATTACCTGGGAACTGGACAGTCATGGGCATTCTGTGCAGACAGTGATGCGAATACGCCCAATACAGACGGGGGATAAAGGTACGGTAAAGGAAGGGAACTTAAACTATCTTGGCATTATAGAGGGAGTGAGCAGAGTAGAAAGGTATGGAGCCGGACGCCAGACCGGCGATGGCCTCCTGGGAACAGATCCGGGTTCTATGCTGCTGCTTCCGGATAGCGGTAAAGCGCTTGCTTCGAACCAGTGGAAAAAGGTAGCAGTTGTCGTGGATGCAACAACCATTACCTTGTATCAGGATGGTGAACAGATTGCGACAACAGAAAATACAGGCGCTACACCATTGTCTGATATTTTGGGTGAGAACAGCGTCTTTTGGATCGGAAAGGCGAACTGGGGTGAAGGAGAATTCTATAATGGTTATATTGATAACTTCCAGGTGTACGATGGCGCACTCACAGCGGAGCAGGTTGCAGGTACAGCGGATGTAAGTGAAATCCCGCTTCTCGCTGATTTTGATTTCGAAAGCATGGAAGGAGACAGCTTCTCAGGCGGAGCTGCCAAGGCTTCTGTAACAGGCGACAGCGACGGAATCATGCAGATCAGGGAAACAGATGGTAAGGCTCTTGACCTTCGCGGAAAAGAGCAGACACTGTATGTGACGAAGGCAGATGGGACGCCGGTTCTTCATGGACTTACGACGGCAACAATCGTATTCGACAGTTATTTTGAAGGCAACAGTTATACAAATGACTGGCCATTCTACGCTGCGAAAGATATCGATGCTCAAGATTGGAGAAATCCGAATTATATAGCTGTGGATGAGAATAGTGGCTCAACAGATGTGATCCGTCAGGCAGATCAGAACTCCGGAAAGGCAGATCTTGATGTGCGTACCAATCAGGCTCCGGTTATGGGAGAATGGAAAAATGTAGCGGTGGTGTATGATGCGGATCGTACTTCGCTTTATATTGACGGCGAATTGGTGAAAGCCAGCGAAGCAGTAGAGAATGCAGCGACATTGGCCGATATCCTTGGCGAATCCGGCGGTATCTTTCAGATTGGCCGCGCCAACTGGGGAGACGGTGAATTCTATAATGGTATGCTGGATAATTTCCGTATATATGGCGGTGCGCTGACAGCGGACGAGGTGTCGGAAGTATATGGAAATAAAGACGCTTCAACGACTGCTGAGAAAATTGCAGACTTCACCTTTGATAATGAAGAGACAGGATTTGCAGGGGCGGGAGCGGTCGCAAGGCCTTTCCTTGTCTATGATACGGACGGTGACGGCAGTACAGAGCTGTTTCTTGCAGAGAAGAACAGAACCTATTTAAATCTTTTGCAGAATGCAGTTTCTCCGTTAAAGGGTCAGGAAGAGATTACGATTTCCTATGACAGTAAACCCTACGTGGATAATTCCACCGGGAAGTGGCCTTTTTATGCAGCAGAAAATACGGATGCCCAGACGTATCAGAAGGAAAAATATATTGGTATCCAGGAAGCCGGCAGGCATATGTATGTGCATTACTGGGATAATGCAGTGTCAGGATTCCGGCTGCCTTCGATTGATGTAGATACGGCTGGGCTTGCGTCTTCGTGGAGGCACATTGATCTTGTGATCAGCAGCGAAAAGACGACCTTATATGTAAATGGCGAGAAGAAGGATGAGATAAGAAGTTATTACCCGCTGCAGGATATTATTGGAGAAAACGGCGGGATTGCGCAGATTGGCAAAGCAAACTGGGGACATCCCGGCGGAATCTATGAATATTACGGCGGATATATCGATAATTTTCAGATATATGACAAGGCAATTCACCCGGAGGTCAATGCGTTGACGGTATCTCCGAAAGAAGGGGCAGAAGTTGATTCTGACGGCAGGATCAAGGTACTTGCCGGGCATTTGCAGGAGTATCTGGATGTGAAAGTCACTTTGGCGAATGGTTCTAGCGTGACTCTTGCACCGGATGAGTATGAAGTGACGGGCTACAAGTCAGAACTTGGAAATCGGACGGTTACCATTACGTATGGCGGAAAGTCTCAGAACGTGGATATTTCCGTATACAATGTTGTCGAGTCTACACAAAGCGAGGTCCTCGATGAAAACGGGAAGCAGATGTTCACGGTAAAATCTACGTGGTATGATTATCTGTCAGACCCGGAGCGAGAGGGAAAAGGAAATTACAATTCTAACAGTTATGTTATGAAACGGAATGAAGCGGGAAAGATTGTCAGCAGCGAGTCTGAATTTGTACAGTTCAATAAGGCGGTTGACAAGTATTGGAGAGAGAAACTTACGCTTACAGGAGATCTGAAATCTTATAATTTCCATCCGATTTACTGGGGAGATTTTTACAGTCTGGATGAAGCGTACAGAGATTACGACGAAGACCCGAATAATAATTCCAATCTGACGGAGTACCAGTACGAACCGGGCGAAGGCGTTTCCTTTAAAGAATATGGGGAAAACTTCTACGGATCAATATGGGGATATAATGCACACCAGTATACCCAGCTGGCGGCGCAGGGAAGTATGGATCCGGATCTTGGAGAGAATGATACGCTGACTATGAATGACGCTTTGACGCCGTATTTTAATGATGTTAGTGATGCACTTGCGGCAGATGAGCAGGGAAGCGTCTATATGAACATTTATGAGAATGTGCTGATGCCATTTAAAACGGTGACAGATGAAGCAACCGGGATTGACTATTATGAGTTCCAGAGCGGTGATGCAGGAAAAGAAACCATTCATATTTCAGAAGATCCTAATAATACGGTTACATGGGTTCCCGATAACCGGTGTTATGATGCAAGAAACGGCTATGTCGGCCATGACGGAATAAGCTTCCTTCCATTCAATCAAAATGGCGATGACAAGGATGTGGCGAATTGCGGATTCGCGGCAAAGATGGCTTTTAATTTCCGTTCTACATATGATGGAAAGCTTTCAAGTAAAAATGGTTCAGGAGAGCGTGTTCCTATCAGGTTTGAATTCAATGGGGATGATGATTTCTTCCTCTATATCGACGGGAAGCTGGCGCTTGACATCGGCGGTTCTCACGGAGAATGTGAAGGTGTGGTTGATTTTGCAGAACAGACCGTAACTACTTATGCACGAACTATTGAGACTTATGACGAAGCAGTGACAAGAAGAAATGATGCTGCAGGACCGGCAGGCAGTACAGTAACGAAGACTTTCGAAGAACTTGGGCTGGATTTCTCTGACCCGTCTGTCGAGCATAAAGCGGTAATCTATTATACGGAAAGAGGAAAGCTGGAAGGGAACTTAAAGATTCGTTTTAACTTCCCGCAGGAAAATACCATTGCCATTACAAATACGGTAAATACGGATGGCGTCAACGACGCTCTGAAAGATCGGATGGCAGAGATTATCAAGCAGGAAAGCTTTGGACTGGACGTTTCCTCTGATTATAAGGAAAGTGGCAAAGGGCTTCAGCCGGTAGATGGGGAAGAGGTTGCATACAATGACGGGACCCGTTATTCCACAGACACGCTCAAAGAGGGGCATATAACGGTGAAAGGAGAAGATTCCATTCTTCTGGTTCAGAGAGTGGCTACAGAAGATAATCCAACAGGGTTTTTGGATGAAGCAGGAACATTATTTGCGGTAAGCCAGACAGCGGATTCGGAGAAATATGCCACCAGTTGGAATTTGTATGATTCACATAAAAATGTGCTTGGAAGCAGTGAAGGGTACGTTATTGACGACGAAAAATCAACGTATGACGGTAACACAGAAGGGCAGTTTGCACTGTATGATAAAGACGGTAGTGTATCGCTGAGTGAAAACGGAGTGGAAATTGTCAACTTAACCGCAGCGTATGTTAATACGGTAAAGACGAATGCTGTTACGATAAAAAAAGAGATGTATGGGGATGAACAAAGTGAAGATACCTTTAAGTTCCAACTGACGCTGTCCAATCTCTTTGGTTCCGGAAGCGAGGCATTCGTCTATGTAGGAGATTATACCGTTTACGAGGGAGATGATACAACCGCTGGCGTTGACAGCTTATACGTTCCGGGAAGATCTTGCGGCGGGAACTTATGAGAAAGAATACCAGACGGTAGGAAATGATCATATAAGCGGCACAGTTGATGGAGATATAAGACCAGGGACTGTTGATGTTATTTCAAATATGACAAAGAGCAGCAGCGAGTTTTATGCATGGAAGGATCATGAGACGTTCCTTCCGATTCCAGGAATACAGGAAATTACCAACTCTCCTATTGTTTATTGTACTGCAGATATTGAGAAGGATGCTTCAGGCGCCAATAGTGGAATCAAATTTAAAGGCGAGCTGCAGGAAAATGTAGTCATTGATTACGTAGATGTCAATGGTAACCCGGCCAGAGCGACCGTGCATGTGTATGAACCGAAGAACCATGCATATGTACTGGATTATGGCCTTCCGGTAGATCTGAATGCGAAGGGAAGCAGTGTTGGTATCCGTGAGACAAGCACGGCAGGAAAATATGAAATTGTCGGAGATACCGGGCTGAGCATTAGTGGTGTAACAGCGGCGAATGAGTTTATGGGTATCAGCCAGGGCAATGCACAGGCTGACGCCTGGGATGCGTATGGAAAAAATACTACAATGGTAAATACAGATACTTCAACGCTTCAGTTGGATGGCACAAAGCTGATCTATACGCCGACCGCATTTATGGAGAATGCGGATGTGTACAATTATCGTGTGGATGTAAAGAAGTCATTGGATACTGATATGGACGCCCCGGAAGCAACTTCTGCAGACGGCGTACGTATGGCTGGAACGATAACGATGGTTCCGGCAGAGGTAGTATATTATGAGGATGATTTTCAGGCGATTACAGTGACAGGAGATAACCAGAAGGCAGCAGGCGGTAAGCTTATGCAGTCGAATGATCAGACGGGTGTATATGGATATGATTCCGTATACAGCACGAATACGAATGCTTCGGTTGTTGAGGAGAACTTGCTTGTACATTATGATTTCTCAACTGTGACGGCGAATGCGGACGGAACGGTTGCAGCAAATACACCGGTGGCTGATATTTCCGGAAAAGGTAACAATGGATATATCAGGCAGTCGGGAGCGAAGATAAGCGGCGATACACTGACATTACCGGGAGGAGCTTCAGGCAGCGATGCTGCTTACGTAGAGCTTCCGACAGGGCTTACGAATGATAAGACGGATATGACAGTGTCTGTGTGGATGAAGAATCAGTCAGATGTTACAAGAAATTATATTGCAATGTATATCGGAAGCAATGATGGGAACTGGCCGACACACTATTGGTCGCTGAAGCCAGATGATTCTAGCAGCAATATAAGTTCAGTTATTACACTTGGTTCCTGGCATAACAACCCACAAACCATAACCGCTGCTGCCAAGCGTGGTGAACTTGCCTTGTATACAGTGGTTCTTGGAGCGAATAAAATGACTCTTTACTGTAATGGAGAGAAAGTAGCTGAGAATCCGGCAACAGGAATTAGTCTTGCAGATTTGCAGAGAGACCTGGTGGGATATATTGGAACATCTCCCTATAGAGGAAATGGTGATGACTATTTTGCAGGTGACGTCCGCGATGTGCGTATCTACGACCGGGCGCTTGAGGCGGATGAAATAAAGACTCTTTATGAGAGCAGAGAAAATACTTTGGACAGCGCCGGAGGTAGCACAAGGCTTGATGCGTCTAATGCCGCCAATAGAGGAACGATGGAATTTACCTTCCGGGGAAGAGGATTTGACCTGATAGGCAGAAGCACGATAGATACGGCAGGCCTTGCGGTAATAGTCAGAGAACATTCGGATACCGAAGGTGTTCCGGGCAAGCTTGAGAAGAGCACAATTGTAGATACTTCTTACGCAAATGGTAAGTTGTATCAGCTTCCGATGGTAAGCATCAAGGATCTTGCATACGGCCAGTATGATGTGACGATTAAGGCAATGAGGACGAAGAACAGGGCGGATGAGACAGTTACCAACAGCTATGTATATATAGATGCAATCCGTATTTACGATCCTGCAAATACAAAGGACGGAAAGAACACAGCTGTAAGCCAATATTATCTGGGCTCCGAATATAAGGCCGATATTAAAGAAGTGAGAGACCTCCTTCTTGGGTCTGTTAAGTTTGAGAATCTGGACGCAATTTTAAAGAACATGGATAGTTCCGGGGATGACAGTACGACAGGAACAACAACGACTACAAGTGGCTCTGCTGTTTCTCTTGTGGCAGTGGATCCGGAACTTGGAGTGGTGATGTACCATGCAGGAAATGCACAGGTTGAGAATCCGGATACGACCGTGCCAATTGATGCGATTGACAGTTTAGAGAAAATACTGAAGCGCGGACCGAACAATGAGGTATATCTTGCCGCAGGTAATGCAATCGCATTCCGTGCGGTTCCGGAAGCAGGCAGTGCAATTCCAGAAGCAGACAGAACCTTACAGATCGAGGCGAAGAAGGTGGCGGATGATCAGAAATCATCTGCAGAAATAAAAGTTCTTACAGCTGATAATGAGAAGGCACAGACGATTACACTTACGACTTATACACCGATGTATTATAAGATTGATCTGGCAAATTGTAAGCGGTATGCGGATGGATCCTATCTGGTAATCCTGGCATCTACGGGAGAGAGTATGGTTTCGCTTACAAATCTGAAAGTAAAAGGCTATACGTTGACACCGGTTGCCGGTTCTGATCTTACAGAGAATCCGAACGAGCCATCAACGCTTGCGGCAGATACCTATAGTCTTATGAAGGCGATGTTCGTAAGTAAAGCGGAGGAGCCGGATGTTGCTCCGGACACGACGCCGGATACGACGCCGGACGTTGATCCGGACACGACGCCGGATACGACGCCGGACGCAGATTCAGACACGACGCCGGATACGACGCCGGACGCTGAGCCGGACACGACGCCGGATATCAGACCGGATGATGATAGTAGGGCGCTTCCCTTTGTGGATGTCCCGGCCGGAAGCTGGTATGAATCCTATGTCCGCTATGTGTATAAGAAGGGAATTATGACAGGTCTGGATAAGACGTATTTCGGACCGGATCAGACCATCTGCAGAGCACAGTTTGCAGTAATTTTGTACCGTATGGCAGGCAGTCCGAAGGTAGCGTACAAGGAGACCTTTAAGGATGTTGCGGATAATCAGTTCTATACAGATGCAGTTATATGGGCAAGCCAGAAGGATATCGGTGTAATCACAGGTTATACTTCCGGTGACAGGGCGGGCTGTTTTGGACCGACAGACCCGATTACCCGTGAACAGATTGCAGTTATGATGTATCGGTATGCATAGTATAAGGGAGAGAGTATGGAAGCTTCCTCTGATATGTCAGGCTTTGAAGACAGCAGGCAGGTAAGTGCATTTGCCGCCAAGGGTGTTGCGTGGGCAGTTTCTGAAAAACTGATCCAAGGTGATAATGGTATGATCAATCCGCAGGGAGATACCAACCGTGCAATGTGCGCAGCAATCATTCAGCGGTTCCAGGAGCGGCAGAGTCTGCTGACAGATGAGGAGGAGTGAGAATTATGAAAAAAACATATCAGAAACCCAGGATTATGATTGAAGAATTTTCGGCCAGTGAAATAATTGCGACTGCGTCCGGATGCGGGGCAGTTGTTACGCTGATGGAGAGTGGTTCACAATGCACATCCGATAATTCGTTTATAGCGGAGGCATTTGCAGTAGGTTTTTTTTCGGATAAATGCGAGACTCCATATAGCTATGAAGAATACGATGGTATCTGTCTTCACGGACCCGCGGATAATGCAATATATACTTCATAATATTTAAAGAGAAAGACGGAACAGAAGCAGGATTTGTTTCTGTTTCGTTTTGCTTTTTTGGAGGGAAGAGGATGAAATACCAGTATGATTTTTCTGTGGCGGGAATTTCATTTCGCTGGATAACAGGGATGCCGTTGGAGTTAGAAGAAAGATACAGGGCATTCCTTTTGGAAGAGCCGAGAACACCGGAGATTCTGTATGAGGTTCTTACAGGCAGGCCTTCTCGTGACAGGAGGGGAGAGCGGGAGTTATATGCAGGGGAATTCTGCCGGATTACAGAAGACGGACAGTACCGTTACCGTACCTTTCCCTACAGTAAGGTTCATAAAGAAAGAGAGGTAACTTTGGTACGGAGGCGGGAATGTGCAGACCAATACCGGCTCTATCTTCCGAAAGAAGTGCAGGAGGATTTTAAGAGAGCGAAGAACTGGAGCTTTTACATGGCGTTTGAGGAAATGTTTTACACCAGGGGAAGAATCCTGCTTCATGCTGCCTATGTGGAGACGGAGGAAGGCGCGGTTCTTTTCTCAGGCCCTTCCGGAATCGGCAAATCTACCCAGGCGCAATTGTGGGAACAGTATGGCGGCGGCGTTACCATGAATGGCGACCGGGCGGTTCTTTATGAGAAGGAGGGAAGAATCTTTGCGGCAGGCTCTCCTTACGCCGGTTCTTCCGGCGTCTACCGGAATTATCAGTCGTCGGTGCGGGCGATTGTTATTCTGAGCCAGGGAGAAAGGAATCAGATTCAGAAATTGAAGGAAAGCAGATGTCTTCTGCCGCTTATGCGGGAAAGTACATTTGCCTATATGGATGAGAAGATGAAAAAAAAGCAGGCGGAACTTTTATTTTCGGCTGCAGAGAAGATCCCGGTATATACCTTTCAATGCAGGAAAGACGCCAGTGCAGTGGAGGATTTGCGCAGAAGATTCCGGCAGGATGGAGTATAACCGGGAAAATGCGCGCAAGGAAATCGAAAGAGAAGGAGAGGAACATTGAAGACAGAAAAGAATAGAAGACGAAAAAAGATTCTGGTTCTTGCAGGAAGTGTTATCTGTGTGGCAGTACTTGTGATTGTGTGGAAGATGGCCGGAAGGAAGGATACGGAGACGGCAGGATCTTCAGATAAACCGGAGGTAACGATGACCGTAGATCTGTTTCCGGGATTTGAAGGGGAGGAAGCGGAAAAAGTATTGGAAGGCGACCTCAGTAATCCGGAAGTTCTGCTTGAATATGCCGGAAGCTATGCCGGTGTGTTTTATGAGGATGGCGGGGATCAGGAGAAGGAAGATGTGTTCAGCCTTATTTTGACAAATATAGCAGAAGACACGCTGGAAGTCATGCAGCTTTGGATTGAAGATGAAAAGGGAGAGACGTATCATTTCCAGGTGTCAGCGCTTCCCTCCGGCGGAACGGTTCTGGCTCAGGAACTGGAAGGAAAGACGTTCCGGAAGGATGCGGAATATAAAGTAGTCGGAGATAATTTCGGTTTCCTTGAAACGGATACAGAGCTTTCTGTTCTGGATACAGAGGAGAAGGATGGGAAAATCTATGTAACCAATCAGGGAGAGAATACTGTAAACGGTGTGCAGATCATTTATAAGAACTGGCTGGGCGGCTATGCCTATCCGGGGGGAATTGCATATAGGATTTCGCTGGGAGAAATCCCTGCAGGAGAGACGCAGGAGATTACTTCGGAACATTACAAGGACGGCGCCAGCAAGATTACAGGCATGAAGAAGACGCAGGAGCCGGAAGGGGAAGAGAATGGAGAATCCACAGATTAGAAAATATTTGTATTCCAAAGCGGCATATAAGCATATTCCGATAGGGGGAACCTTTGAGTTGACGCCTTGCTGCAATATGAATTGTAAAATGTGCTATATTCGGATGTCTAAGGAAGAACAGGAGCGGGCCGGCAAGCTTCGCACGGCAAAAGAGTGGCTTCAGTTGGGAAAAGTATGCAGGGATTCAGGGATGTTGTTTCTTTTGCTGACCGGCGGAGAACCATTTTTGCGGCCGGATTTCCGGGAGATCTATGAAGGTCTGTGCCGGATGGGACTTTTGATTACCATTAACACCAATGGAACGATGATTACCGGGGAAACAGTAGAATGGCTGAAAAAAATGCCGCCGTCTAAGATGAATGTTACTTTGTATGGCGGTTCTGCGGAGGCGTACGGGGAACTGTGCGGTTATAGGGACGGATATCAGCGGGCGACAGAAGCAATCCTGATGCTGAAGGAAGCGGGTATCCATGTCAGCATCAATGTGAGTTTCACAGAAGAAAATGCAAAGGAGCAGGATAGAATCCAGGCTTTCATAGCGGAACATGACCTCCCGGCAAGAATCACTTCGTATATGTTTCCGCCGGTGCGAAAGAAAGAGACGGACTGTCCGGCGGCGGATTGCCGCATGACACCGGAGAAAGCCGGATACCTGCAGTGGAGAAGCGAACATTTCCGCTTCCGGGGAGGCTACTGGGAAGCGCGGAAGGAAGGGGTCTTAAAGGGAGTCCCCGAGATGCGGGGAGATTGCCCGGTAGATGAAAAGATGCAGTGCATGGCAGGAAGAAGCGTCTTTTGGATTACGTGGGATTTTAAGCTTCGGGGCTGCGGCATGATGACAGAGCCGAGCGTAAAAGTGGAAGCAGAGAATTTCACGGAGCGGTGGAAAGAGATTGGGGAGAAAATCGGCGGATTTCGGCTTCCCGGAGCGTGCTCTGTCTGTGAATACCGGAAAGTATGCGCTGTCTGCGGTGCGGTTGTGCAGGCGGAAGGACAGGGGAATATGGAAGAAAAACCAGAATATTTGTGCAGATTAACGAAGGAATATGTCAGACTTATAAAACAGGAGAAGGAAGAGGATGAAGAGGAATAGAGGAAAAAGAAGAATTTTAGCAGTCGTTCTTACTATTGCATTGGCGGCCGGAAGCCTGATGGTTAGCAGTCCGGTCAAAGCGGCAGAAACAGCGGAAAAGCTTTTGGCGCGGTACGAGCTTTTGACAGACGTACAGGACCGTTCAGGGAATGGGCGCCACGGAACCAGTGTGGGCAATGTGTCATTTGGAAGCGGCGCTGATGCGGGAATGGTTCTTCCGGGAGGAACGGATAGTAATACGAATTATGTTAGTATTCCGGGAGAAATGTTTGCCGGACAAGAGTATCTGACCATATCGGCATGGATAAAATCCGGTGTAAACGCGGGAAATTGGTCGGCGCTTTTCTTCGGCACAGAAGCAAAGAATCATATGCCGGTGAATTACTGGCTGTTTAATCCTTACAGTCCGCAGAAGAATTTCAAATCGGTATTTACAGATTCTGTGAATGAAGGAGCGCCCTATAACTCAGAAGCGGGATTGAATCAGACTCCTACGGAACAGTACCAGAATGTTTGGACACATTACACGACTGTCATTACACCCACGTCAATAACCGGATACATCAATGGGGAAAGAATTGGGACAACGGCGAAAAGCAGGCAGGTGTCAGATTTCGGTACAAATCTTTTCGCTTATATCGGACGGTCGAATTATATGAATGACTGGACATTTCAGGGAAGCTTCCAGGATGTATGCATCTACGGGGACGCTCTTTCCGAAGAAGAAATCCGGACGATTATGGGAGAGGCTCCGGCAGACAATACAAAAGAGATTGTGGTACAGACGGCTGTTGACAATCTGACGGTAGATAACTTAAATGGTGTGACATCAGATCTGACGCTTGCAGATACCGCAGGCTACGGAACCGTGGTTACATGGGAATCTTCCGAACCGTCTGTTATCCGTAATGACGGTACGGTGACCCCGGCGGCAGAAGACAAGACAGTTACCCTTACGGCAGAAGTGGCATTGGGGAATGTAACGGATACGAAAGTTTTTACCGCATTCGTTCCGGCAGAGGGCGGAAAGCCCTATCTGCATTATGATTTTTCCAGAACCAGCGGAACGACGGTTACTGACATCTCAGGAAACGGACATGACGGAACGATCCGGGGAACCGGCTACAGCATTGCGGGCGATGCGCTGACGCTGCCGGGAGGCTCCGTGAATAGCGAGGCTTCGTATGTGGAGATTCCGTCGGGGACTTTTGATAACCGGAATACACTGACGGTTTCCCTGTGGCTTAAAAATGAAACCGGGGCCGGCAATTATTCGGCAATGTTCTTTGGAAATGCTTCCAATTACTGGCTTCTAAATCCGTGTAATCCTGCCGGGTATTATAAGTCTGTTATTACAAATTCAGAGAATACAGGAGCACCGTATCATACAGAGTATGGCATCAGCCCGACCATTGCCGCGCAGGGCATCCAAGGTCCGGCGACAGATGCGCAGTGGGCGTTATATACGACGATTATTCAGCCGGGAAGCATTACGGCATATTATAATAATACCTTGATTGGTACGGTAGAAACGAGCCGGAATGTGAGTGATTTTGGCGAGAATCTTGTATCTTATATCGGGAAGTCCACGTATCCCGACCCGTTTTATAAGGGCGGCGTCCGGGATGTCCGGGTATATACCTATAGTATGGACCAAGCAGGTGTTGCGAATATTTATTATGAAGGTCTTGGGGATGAGACAGCGCTTGATAAGGCTCTGCAGGAGGATGTGGATCGTCTGACACTTCCATATGAATATGTGATGGAAGATATCAGCCTTCCCACAACCGGAGTCAATGGTGCCAAAATCACCTGGAGCAGCAGTAACAGTGATTATCTGGATGCGAGGGGGAAGGTAACGCTTCCAACAAATCAGAACCAGGAGGTAACACTGACTGCAGCATTGACGCTTGGCGGGAAAACGGTAACCAAAGAATTTCCTTTAACTGTTCTGGCAGATACACCGGACGGATGGCTTACCTATTATATGGAAGGATTGAATATCAGTCCGACAACCCTGACGGCGGACATCGAACTTCCGTCCAGTATCGGAGACGGCGCTGCAGTTACATGGTCGTCGGATAATGAAGCCCTTTTGACAAAAGAAGGGAAGGTAACAAGACCGGACAATGGAACCGGAGATAAGGCGGTAACTCTGACTGCTTCTGTAACTTATCAGGGCGTAACGAGGGAGAAAGTATTTCACCTGACAGTCGCCCAGGAACCCTATGGAAGAATCCTTACTTATGTAAGAAGCGGCAATACGGACCGCACAGACGCACTTCATATCGGTTATAGTGAGGATAAGGGACAGAGCTATCAGGCGCTTTATAACAACCAACCAATTCTCTATCCTTCTGAAGGAACAAAGATGATGGGAAGTCCGGTATTCTTCCGCAAAGCGGATGGAACTTACGGGGTCATAGCGGATGATAACCACAGCAGCGGGTATGTATTTCTTTATGATTCGGATAATCTGACTAGCTTTACAAACTCACGTTATGTAAGACTGGATGCAAGCGGAAAGAATATCTGGAATGTGAACTGTATTTATAATGAAGAAAGAAATGCTTATGAGTTCTGCTATGAAGCAAGTGATGGCAAATCTTACGTTGTATACACAACAGACTTTGAGAAATTTACCCAGCCGGAAGAGACGATATATCAGAAGGCGGCGGTAAATGCAGAGCTTCCTGAAGGTGCGATTGAATGCGGTGTATTCGAGGTAACAAAAGAAGAATACGATGCAATTCTTAAGAAGTACAGCCGTGTGGTAAATACATCTGTCTCTGCATTCGAGACGGTTACGGTGCAGACAGGGACGGATAAGACAACAATTAGCAGACCGTCCAAAACGACGGCGTCCTACAGCGACGGAACCACGAAAGATTTTGGGATAGACTGGAACGAGACGGACTGGGCGAATGTGGATACATCCACACCCGGAACGTATACGGTGAGGGGAACGCTCAGACAGCCGGATTACGGAAATGTTCTGGTAGAACAGCGAGCAGACCCGTATGTGGTAAAAGCAGAAGATGGAAGTTATTATTTTACAGCCTCCTATCCGGTCTGCGGATATACGGAGAGAGACAGCGGGATCGGATATGACAGAATTATTCTTCGCCACGCAGATACAATAGAGGGGCTGGCGGATGCAGAAGAAGTGACGATCTGGTCTGCGTCAGAATCAGAAAAAGCCCATCGTTATATCTGGGCGCCGGAGATGCACTATATTGGTGGAAGTTGGTATATGATCTTTACGGCAAGCCGCTCGACCGGTACGGTATGGGATATCCGTCCGCATATGCTGAAATGTGTGGGTGATGATCCCATGAATCCGGATAGCTGGAAGACGGCGGATGAGTCGAACCTCCATCAGGTGACGGCAAAAGCCGGGGATACGGGAATGGACGGAAGAAGTGCATTCTCAGAATTTTCACTGGATATGACGTATTTTGAAAGTGCAGGAAGACATTATGTGGCATGGGCGGAGAAGCCGGGTGGAATCTCCAAAATATATCTGGCAGAGATCAATCCGGATGAACCGTGGCAGTTAATCAGTGATTCTATGCTGGTATCCACTCCTGATTTCGCGTGGGAGTGGGGTAGTGTAAAGTAGTCTATGAAAAAATGGAGCTGAAAAAATGGCTCCATCGG
>ERZ1673736.1803-NODE-1803-length-26358-cov-4.856404_pt1 | contig 26358 bp, 20 predicted proteins | sample MGYA00580212_ERZ1673736 | MGnify/ENA primary metagenome ERZ1673736 (study PRJEB41218, sample SAMN15661752) | gut metagenome | host: Homo sapiens | place: Canada: London | collected 2015-08-20/2019-03-30 | study: EMG produced TPA metagenomics assembly of...
AAAAGAATAAGTCTGCAAGCTGTTTTCTTGCTTACAAACTTATTATACGAGGAGTAAGGAGTATGATTATCACGGTTTCCATGAATCCGGCCATCGACAAGACGGTAGAAATTGAGGCTTTGCAGCCGGGAGGGCTGAATCGGATTCAGAAAGTGGAGTATGACGCAGGCGGCAAAGGAATTAACGTCTCCAAAACCATATGCGAGCTGGGAGGCGAGAGTATTGCCACCGGATTTTTGGGAGGAAATGCAGGAAAAACTATTGAGAATGTACTGAATGAGAAAAAAATCCGGAATGATTTTATCTGGGTGGAAGGAGAGACCCGGACAAATACCAAAGTATTTGAGAAAAGCGGAGCAGTGACAGAATTAAATGAGCCGGGACCGGTCATTACGGAAGGACAGATACAGGAACTGCTGGAGAAACTGAAAGGGTATGCCGGTGAAAATGTATTGTTTATTCTGGCAGGGAGCATTCCGGCAGGTGTGGATAAGCATATCTATGAGAAAATTATTCGTATGGTTCACGAAAAAGGAGCGAAAGTTCTGCTGGACGCAGATGGAGAATTATTCCGCAATTCTCTGGCAGCCGGACCGGATATTATTAAGCCGAACCGAGTGGAGTTGGAGGAGTACGCAGGGATTGATTACAGGGCTTCGGATGAAGAACTTCTGGGTCTGGCACGGGAGCTGAGGAACAAAGGGATAGAGACGGTGGCAGTATCCATGGGTAAGAGCGGAGCTATGCTGGTAATGCCAAACGGCGAGGTGAGATGCCCGGCATTGTCTGTGAAAGCCCACTCTACTGTGGGAGCAGGAGATGCTATGGTGGCGGCGCTGGCGTATTCCTGGGATAACAGGCTGAGTGGAGAGGAGACTATCCGGCTGTGTATGGCGACCTCCGCAGGGGCAGTGACGACCGTAGGAACGAAACCGCCGACAAAGGAACTGATAGAGGAATTAAAGAAACAGGTAATGATTGAAAAGATAGGAGCGTAAATAGAATGAAAACAAAAGCAGTCAGAATGTATGGAACCAGAGATTTAAGATTAGAAGAATTTGAATTGCCGGAAATCAAGGACGACGAGATTCTGGTAAAGGTTATGAGTGACAGTATCTGTATGTCTACTTATAAGCTTGCGGAGCAGGGGAAAAAGCACAAAAGAGCGCCACAGAACATTGACACAAATCCGGTTATCATCGGACATGAGTTTGCCGGAGTAATCGTCGAGGTGGGTGAGAAGTGGAAGGATCAGTTTAAACCCGGCATGAAATTTGCGCAGCAACCAGCGCTGAATTATAAAGGAAGCCTTGCATCTCCGGGGTATTCTTATGAATATTTCGGCGGTGCGTGCACCTACTGTGTCATTCCCCATGAGGTAATGGAGCTGGGATGCCTGATGCCGTATGAAGGAGACAGCTTCTTTGAAGCATCTCTTGGCGAACCTATGAGCTGCATCATCGGAGGATACCATGGAAATTATCACACCAACAAGAGAAATCACGATCTTGCGGGAGGAACGAAAGAGGGTGGAGATATTATCATCCTTGGAGGATGTGGGCCGATGGGGCTTGGAGCTATCAGCTATGGTATTCAGTTTGAGAATAAGCCGAAACGTATCGTGGTAACAGATATTGATGACGCTAAACTTGCCCGTGCCAGTGAGGTAATTCCTCCCGAAAAGGCGGCAGAAAACGGCGTAGAGCTTCTCTATGTGAATACGGCGAAGATGGAAGATCCGATAAAGGAACTTCGCGACATTACAGGCGGTAAGGGATATGATGATGTATTTGTATATATTCCTAACCGTAAGGTTGCAGAAATGGGAGATCAGCTTCTGGCCTTTGACGGATGCATGAACTTCTTTGCGGGTCCTACAGACAATCAATTCAAGGCAGAGATCAATCTGTATAATGTGCATTATATCAGTGCCCATATCCTGGGGACTACCGGAGGTAATAATGACGATTTGATTGAAGCAAATGAGCTGGCCGCCAAGGGAAAGATTGAGCCTGCGGTTATGGTAACGCATGTGGGAGGTATTGACAGTATTGCCCAGGCAACACTGAATCTCCCGAATATTCCGGGCGGTAAGAAGCTTACTTACACCCAGTTTGATATGCCGTTGACTGCAATTGAAGATTTCGGAAAGCTGGGAGAAACAGATCCGTTATTTAAGAAACTGGATGATGTCTGCAAGAAAAACAGAGGATTGTGGAATGCAGAAGCAGAGAAGATATTATTTGAACATTTTGGTGTAGAAGTATAGGAGGGGAATTATGGTATCACAGAAAATAACGATTAAAAACCCATCAGGTCTTCACGCAAGACCGGCGTCAATCCTGGCACAGGCAGCAGGAAAATGCAGTTCTAATGTAATCATCGTGTATGGAGAAAAAAGAATCCAGGTAAAAAGTATCCTGAATATTATGGCAGCAGCTATCAAATGTGGAACGGAAGTGGAGCTTCAATGTACCGGGGAGACAGAAGAAGAAGATTTAAAGACACTGGTTACTTTGATTGAAAGTGGATTGGGTGAGTAAGTATGGAACGGATAGATGTTGAGAAAACGGCGTCAAGAGGAATTGCCGCTGCCGTGGCATATAAGTATTTGGAACCGGATTGGACACCAGATATGACTCTGCTTGCCGAGGAAGAGGTTGAAGCAGAGCAGCAAAGATTTGCGGCGGTAAAAGGGGCTGTGCTGCAGGAGCTTGGAGAGCTTGCTGCGGAAAACGAGATTTTTGCGGCTCATCTTGAAATTGCGGATGATTTTATGCTGCAGGAAGGTATTACTTCTAAAATCCGTGATGAAAAGAAGAATGCGCAGCTTGCTGTTCACGAAGTAGTGGAGGAATTTGCGGCAGTTTTCGCAGCAATGGACGATGCTTATATGAAGGAGAGAGGCGCGGATATCAAAGATGTAGGTAAGCGGTTTCTTGCAGGGTTAAAAGGGATAAAGCGCCCGGATCTGGGAAGCCTTTCTTCTGAGGTTATCGTAGTGGCAAAGGATTTGTATCCGTCAGATACAGTGAAGCTTTCCCCAGAATTGGTTAAGGGAATTATTACAGAAGAAGGCGGCGTTACGAGCCATGTATCTATCATTGCCAAGAGTATGAATATTCCTACGCTGGTAGGAGTTAAGGGAATCCTTGATAAAGTAGAGGATGGGATGATGGTCTGCATGGATGCAGAAAAAGGAATCATTGTGACAGACCCGGATGCGTCCGTGTTGTCTGAGTATCAGGAGAAGAAGAAGGCATATGAAGAGCAAAGACGTCATCTTGAGAGCCTGAGAAATGTCCCGGCGGTGACAAAAGACGGTAAACGGATCTCGCTGTGTGCTAATGTAGGCAATGTGGAAGATATTCGGAAGGCGCTCCCCATGAATATTGATGGAGTGGGGCTTTTCAGAAGCGAGTTCCTTTATATGGAAAATACGCATTTTCCTACAGAAGAAGAACAATTTGAAGTATATAAAGAAGCGGCGATGCTCTGCCCGCAGGAACTTACCATCCGCACGCTGGATATCGGCGGCGATAAGGATTTGTCTTACTTTGATTTTGAAAAAGAAGAAAACCCATTCCTTGGCTGGAGGGCAATCCGTATTTCCTTGGATATGAAGGAAATGTTTAAAGAACAGCTCCGTGCCATTCTGCGGGCAAGTGCATTTGGGCATGTGAGGATTATGTTTCCTATGATTATTTCACTGGAAGAATTAAGGGAAGCGAAAGCGCTGGTGGAAGAATGCAAAAAAGAGCTGTCTGCCGAGGGAAAGGTATACGATGAGAAGATTGAGCTTGGGATGATGATGGAGACTCCGGCAAGCGTCCTGCTTGCAGAAACATTTGCGAAGGAAGCGGATTTCTTCAGCATTGGGACAAATGATCTGACACAATACCTGCTGGCGGTGGATCGCGGCAATAAGAAGATTGCCGACCGTTATGATTATTTTCATCCCGCGGTGGTGAGCGCTATTGGGCAGATTATCCGTGCGGGGCATAAGGAAGGGATTAAAGTCGGGATGTGCGGTGAGATGGCGGGAGACAAACGTGCCGTGCCCATTCTCCTGGAGCTTGGTTTGGATGAATTCAGTATGTCTGCCGGAAGTATTGATTATGTGAGAGAACAGATTATAAATATGTAAAGAAAAAAGGGGAAGCGCGCGATGGCGCGCTTCCCCCTTTTCTATTTCTGTGATAAAATAAGAAGAGATAAAAAAGAAGCAAAGGAGGCGGCGAAGTGAAAGTAATTGATTTTAAAGATGCAAGATGCAGGCATTGTTATAAATGTGTGCGCAATTGCGAAGTGAAAGCAATTCTGGTTCGGAATGAACAGGCACATATTATGGAAGATAACTGTATTCACTGTGGGCATTGTCTGGAGGTCTGTCCCCAGAATGCGAAAACATTTGCCAGTGATATGGAACGGGTTAAGGGCTATCTGGGGCAGGGAAAGAGAGTGATTATCTCGATCGCCCCGTCTTATCTGGGAGTTCTGGAATATGAGAAGCCGGGACAGGTGGTGTCTGCTCTTAAGAAGCTGGGATTCTATGAAGTAAGGGAAACGGCAGAAGGGGCGGCGCTGGTTACCAGAGAATACCGGAAGCTTCTGGCAGAAGGCAGGATGAAGAATATTATTACTACCTGCTGTCCAAGCGTCAACGATTTGGTTGAGAAGTATTATCCTTCGCTGACTCCTTTGTTGGCTCCGGTGGTGTCTCCTATGGTTGCCCATGGACGTCTGATTAAGAGTATCTATGGTGAGGACGTGAAAGTGGTTTTTCTTGGGCCGTGCATTGCGAAGAAAGAAGAAGCCATCGGTGACAAGCGGGTGCGGGGAGCTATCGATGCAATTCTAACCTTTGAGGAGATTGTAAAATGGTGGAAGGAAGAAGGAATCGACCTCTGCCGGTGTGAGGAGGAACCCATGGGGAATCCCAGCCCGAAGGTGAACCAGCTCTATCCGGTCAGCGGCGGCGTGATTACATCGGTTCTGGCAGCGGTGCCCGAGGAGAATTACTATAAAGTACATATTGATGGACTGAAAGCCTGCATGGAGTTATTTGAGGAGCTGGAAAAAGGTGAGATTGAGCACTGCTTTTTTGAGGTAAATGTGTGTGAGGGCGGATGTATTAAGGGTCCTGCGTCTGATAAATGGCAGCAGTCCTTGATAAAGGCAAAAAAGGGGATTGAAGAGCAGGTAAAACATCGGGAGGAAGCAGATGAGATTGTACAAAACGGTGTAGAGATGTATAAAGAATTTACAGACCGCCATGTAAGAGAGCAGGAACCGACGAAGGAGCAGATGGAAGAAGTGCTTCACGCCATGGGAAAGTATACGGCGGCGGATGAACTGAACTGCGGCGCCTGCGGCTATCCTACCTGCCGTGCGAAGGCAACGGCTATTTTCCAGAATAAGGCGGAGGTCAGCATGTGCCTTCCCTATGCGCTGGCGCAGGCAGAATCCATGTCGAACATCGTGATGGATGTTACGCCCAGCATGATTTTGATTGTGGATAAGGAGATGCGAATCCGGGAATGCAATAAAAAGGCACAGGAAATGCTGGGGGTTTCCAGGGAAGAAGCTCTGGAGCGGTATATATTTGAGTTTGTGGAAGAGAAGGATATTGCGGATGTCCTGGACAAAAAAGAGCCGATTATTCATAGAAAATTAAAGCTGGAAAGTATGAACCTTACCGTAGTAGAGTCTATTATTTACATTGAAAATCTGGAATCTGCCCTGGTAACTTACCAGGATATTACCAAGGAAGAGAAGGCAAAAGAGCAGCGGCTGAATCTGAAGATGGAGACGGTGGACATGGCGCAGAAGGTTATTGATAAGCAGATGATGATTGCGCAGGAGATTGCAGGGCTTTTGGGAGAGACGACTGCAGAGACGAAGGTAACGCTGACAAAGCTTAGGAACTCTATGCTTACTGCGGAGGAAGATTAGTATGAGTGTGAGTGTGGATATTTCATGGAAAAGCCTGAATAAGCACGGGGAAGAGCTGTGCGGGGATAAAGTGGAAGTGTTAAAAACCGACGATTCTGATATTGTGATTCTGGCAGACGGAATGGGGAGTGGCGTGAAGGCAAACATTCTGGCAACCCTGACCTCTAAGATTCTGGGAACCATGTTTTTGGAGGGGGCGGACATCGTGTCCTGCGTGGAGACGGTGGCAAGGACACTTCCTGTCTGCAAAGAACGGGAGGTAGCTTATGCTACGTTCAGTATCTTGCAGATTTTTCACAATGGAGATGCTTATCTGGTAGAGTATGATAATCCGGAATGTGTATTTGTGCGGAACAGAAAGCTGGTAAGGTATCCTTATGAAGAACGGATGATTGAGGGAAAGAAAATCAGAGAATACAGATTCCGGGTGGAACTAAATGACTGTTTTGTGCTGATGAGCGATGGCGTAATCTATGCAGGTGTCGGTGAGCTTCTGAACTTTGGCTGGCAGTGGGAGGATATGGCGGCATATACGCTGAAATGTACGAAGGAGACTTTGTCGGCGTCCAGGCTTACGGCGATGCTGAGTCAGGCGTGTTATGAATTGTACGGTGAGAAACCAGGGGACGATACGACGATTGCAGTTGCCCGAGTGATCCCGCGCAGAGTGGTGAATATCTTTACCGGACCGCCGTTACAAAAAGCGGATGACGAAAGGGTGATACAAGATCTGATGAAGCAGGAGGGGAAGAAGGTAGTCTGCGGAGGTACCAGTGCCAATATAGCGGCCCGCGTGCTGAAGAAGGACATCGTTACTTCTATTGATTATGCAGACCCCAGTGTGCCGCCGATGGCAACGATTGAAGGGCTGGATTTGGTGACGGAGGGAGTATTGACTCTCGGAAAGGCTCTTGGCCTTCTGAAGCGTTATGAGAGAGATGAATTTGACGAGGCATTTTTTGATGAGTTGGATGCCGGGAATGGAGCGTCTAAGTTGGCGAGGCTTCTCATTGAAGAATGCACGGATCTGAATCTGTTCGTGGGAAAAGCCATGAATACAGCCCATGAGAATCCGGATCTCCCTTTCGACCTGAGTATCCGGATGAATCTTGTAGAGCAATTAAAGGAATGCGCACAGAATCTGGGGAAGAAAGTAAACGTCAGATACTATTAGGCTGAAAGAAAAAATAAGTAATAGATTGCATGTGCTAAAAATGCAACTGGTTGCGCAATTAGAGGTGTAGAAATGTATAGAACAGAAAAAGAAGAATTTATTATAGGAGCGATTTCATTGCTGTCCAATGGTCTTACCCGTTTTGGCGACGGCGTACTGCCGGAGATTACTTTCAGACAGTGGTTTCTCCTGATGCTGATTTCTCGGATGGATGAGGAAGAGAAGAGTATTAATAGCATTGCGGAATATGTGGGAACCACAAGGCAGAATGTAAAGAAAATGCTGACCTCGCTGGAGGCAAAGGGCTATGTTGCTGTCAGCAGATCCAGACAGGATGCAAGGGCGCTGAAGGTGGAGCTGACACAGAAGGCATATCAGTATCTTGCAGACTATGATGAGCCTCTTGCTAATGAGACGAACCGGTTGTTTCTCTTGTTCTCAGATGAAGAGATTGAAAGCTTTGTGAGCAGTCTGAAAAAGCTGCGGCAGAGCCTGGAGAATTACGAAGAGGGAGAATAAAAAAGATTGCGCCTTGTGCGCAATCGCCGCGCGCGAGCGGACTGTAACACAGTAATTTCATTTCCGCGAGCTGCGCATCACTGCACGAAGTGCATTTTATATAACAGGGGATTCCGAAGGAATTTCCTGTTATATAAAAAGAAGAGAACGCCGGTTTAGACCGGCGTCTCTTTTAAACATTTTATCATTTTTTTAGAAGTATGTGGAAGAATCCGGGATAGGAGACATCCACGCATTGGCTGTCAAGAATCTGAGTCTCGCCTTCCGACGCCAGGGCGGCAATGGCGAATGCCATGGCAATCCGGTGGTCTAAATGGCTGTTAATTACGCTGCCGTGTAATGCGCCTGTGCCTTCGATTATCATACCATCTTCCGTAGGAGTGATGCTACCTCCCATTGCGCGAAGATTTTCGGTCACGGTGTCGATACGGTTCGTTTCTTTGACTTTCAATTCAGCGGCATCTCTGATAATGGTGGTTCCTTCCGCAAATGCAGCCAGCACGGCGATGATTGGGATTTCATCAATTAAAGTGGGAATCAGACTTCCTTCTATAACGGTTCCGCGGAGATGGCTGTAGCGTACCAGAAGATCGGCTGTCGGCTCTCCACCGGCAGTTTTTTCATTCAAATAGGTAATATCTCCGCCCATGTCCCTGCAGACTTTTAAGATACCTGCGCGGGTCGGGTTGATGCCTACATTCTGGATTAATAATTCCGAACCGGGAACAAGAAGCCCGGCGGCGATGAAGTAGGCAGCAGAGGAAATATCTCCCGGTACGATGATTTTCTGGCCATACAGTTCTTCACAGGGAGAAACGGAAGCGGTGGTGCCGGAGGATTCGATTCGGGCGCCGAAGCTTTTTAGCATTAACTCTGTGTGGTTTCTGGAAAGGACCGGTTCTGTAACGGAAGTCTTTCCTTCTGCATATAATCCGGCCAGAAGGATGGCTGATTTTACTTGGGCGGAGGCAACCTTTGAGTGGTAGTGGATTCCACATAGCTGTCCCGGCTCAATTCTTAAAGGTGCGCAGTTGTTGTCGCGGATGCTGGTGATATGCGCACTCATCATGCGGAGAGGTTCCATAATCCTTCCCATGGGGCGGGAATTTAAGGAGTCATCTCCGGAAAGGATGGATGTAAAGTTCTGCCCGGCAAGAATTCCGGATATGAGCCGGGTGGTGGTTCCGCTGTTTCCGGTGTCCAGGATATCGGAAGGCGGCAGGAGCCCGTGAAGCCCTTTTCCGTGAACCAGGATGGTATCAGAAGATTCTTCCACCTGAACTCCCAGTTTCCGGAAACAATCAATGGTGGAAAGGCAGTCTGCTCCTTTCAGAAAATTGGTAATCTCTGTTGTGCCTTTTGCCAGAGCGCCGAACATAATAGAACGGTGGGAGATGGACTTATCTCCGGGGATGGTAATCTCGCCGCGTAAAGGGCTGGTTCTTTTAGAAATCTGAGTTGTTTTCATAGATGGATTCTCCCTATTGTTAGTTTGGTTTATCGTTCATATACGATGTAGCGGTATTTTTTCAAAAGCTCCGCAGCCCGCCTGGAGGAGTCTGCTTCGTAGAATTCGATGCGCAGTACGCCTTCTTCAAATTCACGGTTGTGGATGATCCCGATATTCTTAATACTGATATTGTTTGATGCCAGAATGGTTGCAATAGTGGCAATCCCGCCTGCCTCGTCAATAATATCACAGTACAGGGCAAAGGTTTTGCTGATTGCACCTGCGGAAGTGTCAGGAATGGAGTTGCGGTAATTTCTGGAAGCGTCGAACATGTTGTAAATGGTCTGCTCATCTGCCTGGTCTATGGCAGCCTTTGCGTGGGAAAGCGCTTCTATATAATCTCCCAGAATCTGGGAAATGTTTTCCCTGTTCTTTAAGCAGATATGCTGCCACATGGTGGGAGAAGAGGAGGCAATCCGGGTGATATCCTTAAATCCGCCTGCTGCAAGCTGTTTCATCACCCCGTCTTTTGAGTCTGTGTCCCGCACGTAGTTGACAAGCGTGGAGGCGATGATATGAGGCAGATGGCTGATGGTGCCCGTAATATGATCATGTTCTTTATAATTGAGGACGATGGGGAGCGCTTTCAGACTTGTGATAAAAGCAGTATATTCTTCCACCCTGTCCTTACTGACTTTGGAAGTAGGTGTAATAATATAGTAGGCATTTTCAATCAGCATTGCCTTGGAGTTGGCATAACCACTCTTTTCAGAGCCTGCCATGGGGTGCCCGCCGATAAAGTGTTCTTCCATATGAAGACGTTCAATCTCCTGGTGGATGCTGGCTTTTACGCTGCCTACGTCGGTCAGGATACAGTCCTCTTGAAGATATTCCCGGATTTGAGGCAGGTAGGCAGTGTTATAAGCGACCGGAGCACACAGGAAAATGTAATGGCAGTGCCGGAAATTGTCGTCAATGGTAGTGGCTGCTACGTCAATCAGGGATTCCTGAGTGGCAAGAGCCAGTGTTTCTTTATTTTTATCAAAGGCTATAATCTGGTAATCGGGATAATACTGTCGGATTGCTTTGGCAATAGAACCGCCGATCAGCCCCAGACCGATAAAGCCGATTTTCTTTTTCATGTTTTTGCTTTCCTTTCTTTTTCTTCCGGAATATTGTACTACGTTCGTAGGAGGTTTGTCAACGCTATGGCGCTTTAAAGTGAAAAAGCAATTATTCTGTAAAAGATGCATAAAAGAGTTGTAAAAAAAAGAGTTTTTTAGTACAATATACATATGAGATTTTACGAACAAGGAGGCAGCTAAATATGAAAGTTTACAGAACGGACGAAATCAGAAACGTGGTCCTGTTAGGACATGGAGGATGCGGGAAGACAAGCCTTGTGGAGGCTATGGCTTACGTATCCGGCGCCGTGAATCGTATGGGTAAAGTGGCGGATGGCAATACAATCAGCGATTTTGATAAAGAAGAGCAGAAACGTGGATTTTCAATCAGTACATCTTTGGTGCCGATTGAATGGGAAAAGGCGAAGATTAATATTCTGGATACACCGGGATATTTTGATTTTGTGGGAGAAGTTGAAGAAGCAGTCAGCGCTGCGGACGCGGCAGTTGTTGTAGTGTCCGGTAAGGCAGGCGTAGAGGTAGGTACAGAGAAGGCGTGGGAATTGTGCGATAAGTATAACCTGCCCCGTATGGTCTATGTAACAGAGATGGATGTGGATGACGCCAGTTTCCGTGAGGTAGTGCAGCAGCTTACAGACCGTTATGGTAAGAAGATCGCACCGCATTTCCAGCCAATCCGTGAGAATGAGAAATTGGTGGGTTACGTGAATGTTATTAAGAATTCCGGAAGAAAGTATACAGGCATCGGACAGAGAGAAGAATGCGAGATACCGGAGTACTGCAAACCCAATCTTGAAATTTACCGTGAGAAATTATTAGAAGCAGTTGCGGAGATCAGTGAAGAATATATGGAACGCTATTTTGCAGGTGAAGAGTTTTCTGTAGAAGAGATCCGCGCAGCAATGCGTACAGAAGTTATGGAAGGAAGCATTGTCCCGGTAGCGATGGGATCGAATATCCAGGCGCAGGGCGTGGCGAACCTTCTTTCGGATATTGTTCGTTTCTTCCCAAGCCCTGACTGCAGGGAGTGCGCAGGAATTAACCGCACAACGAATGAGATCTTTGAGGCGGATTATGATTTCGCGGTGGCGAAGAGTGCTTATGTATTTAAGACGATGGTGGATCCGTTTATCGGAAAATATTCCTTCGTTAAAGTTTGTTCCGGTGTTATCAAAGGAGAAGATACGCTGTATAATCCTACGTCGGAGGCAGAAGAGAAACTGGGCAAGATTTATACTATGTCCGGTAATAAGCCGACGGAAGTAAGCGAGATGTTTGCCGGTGATATCGGAGCGATTGCGAAGCTTGCCAATACGAAGACGGGAGACACTCTCTCCACGAAGGCAAATCAGGTTCTTTACGGAAAGACAGAGTACTCGAAACCTTATACATATATGAAGTATGCCTGCAAGAATAAAGGCGATGAAGATAAAGTATCCCAGGCTCTGCAGAAGATGATGGCGGAGGATGTGACGCTCAAGGCTGTCAATGACAGTGAGAACCGTCAGACATTGATTTATGGAATGGGCGACCAGCATCTTGAGATTACAGCAAGCAAGCTGGCGGCAAGATATAAATGTGAGATTCAGCTTGAGACGCCGAAGGTTGCTTTCCGTGAGACAATCAAGAAGAATTCAGACGTAGATACCAAGTATAAGAAGCAGTCCGGCGGACATGGACAGTACGGCCACGTTAAGATGCGCTTTGAGCCTTCCGGGGATATGGAGACTCCGTATGTATTTGAAGAGTGTGTAGTAGGCGGAGCTGTTCCGAAGAATTACTTCCCGGCAGTGGAAAAAGGATTGCAGGAATCTGTGCTGAAGGGACCTCTTGCAGGTTATCCGGTAGTCGGCGTGAAGGCAACTCTTTATGATGGATCTTATCATCCGGTAGATTCTTCTGAGATGGCATTTAAGACGGCTACGATCCAGGCGTTTAAGAAAGGCTTTATGGAAGCCGGACCGGTTCTGTTAGAGCCAATCGCGTCTGTGAAGGTTACGGTTCCGGATGATTACACCGGCGATGTAATGGGCGATCTGAATAAACGCCGCGGACGTGTCCTTGGTATGACACCTGTCAATGGCGGTTATCAGATCATTGAGGCAGATGTGCCGATGACAGGAATGTTCGGTTATTGCACCACTCTCCGTTCTATGACCGGCGGACGCGGAACGTATGAGTACGAATTTGCACGTTATGAGCAGGCTCCGTCCGATGTTCAGGAAGCAGAGATTGCAAAGCGCGCGGCAGAAGAATAAGAATAGAAAAAAGGTAGATTCTATGACCGGGATGTACACTTGGCGGTGTACATCCCGGTTTTTATGATAATGGGAAATTCGAGGCGGACTTGTCCGCTTTGTTATAATTTATTGTGAATTGGGGATAATACCTTCAGTATAAAGATTAAATCAATCAAAAACGGTCAAAAAGAACCAAAATTGTGCAGAATACATAAAAATAGATTTGGTAATTTGTGAATTAGTGTGATTGACTTTGGCTGAGTTTGAAAGTATAATACAATTACAAAATAAAGCAAGGAGGAAATGAGATGATTTACACGGTTACATTTAATCCGTCGTTAGATTATATCGTTTCAGTAGAAGATTTTAAGCTCGGGCTTACGAATCGGACCAGTTCGGAATTAATGCTTCCCGGAGGGAAGGGATTGAATGTTTCGATGGTACTTGGAAATCTGGGGATCGAGAATACGGCGCTTGGATTTGAGGCCGGATTTACAGGGAAGGAGATTATCCGCCGGGTAGAGAAGATGGGAGTAAGAACCGATTTTATCCCAATTGAAAACGGTATTTCAAGAATCAACTTAAAATTGAAATCTATTGACGGGACGGAAATCAATGGCTGCGGACCTTATATTGATGAAGCCGCTTTGAAGAAGCTGATGGAGAAGTTGGACGCCCTGGAGGAAGGGGATGTCCTGATCCTGGCAGGAAGCATCCCGAATTCTATGCCGGATGATATTTATAAGAAGATTATGGCAAGACTTCAGGGGCGCGGTGTGATGATTGTAGTGGATGCCACAAGAGATCTTCTGGTTAATGTTCTGGAATATCATCCGTTTTTGGTAAAGCCAAATAATCATGAGTTAGGTGAGATTTTTAAGACGGAGCTTCGGACAAGGGAGGAAGTTATTCCTTATGCCAGGAAGCTTAAGGAAATGGGAGCTGTGAATGTACTGGTTTCTATGGCCGGCGAGGGAGCTGTTCTGGTAGCGGAGGATGGAACCGTGCAGGAGGCGCCGGCTCCGAAAGGAAAGCTTATCAATGGCGTGGGCGCCGGGGATTCCATGGTGGCAGGTTTTATCGCGGGATGGTTGGAAAAGAAGGATTACAGACATGCATTCTGCATGGGAGTTTCGGCAGGAAGTGCAAGTGCATTTTCAGAGATGTTGGCAACAAAAGAAGAGATAGAGACAGTATATAAACAGGTAATCGGTGAGTAGGAGGAAATGGAATGAGAATTACAGAACTGTTAGACAAACGGAGTATTTCCCTTTCAGGAACACCGGGAAGTAAGAGCGAGGCTCTCGACCAGGTGGTTGAACTGATGGTGAAAAGCGGTAAGATTAAAGATGCGGAAAGTTACCGCAGGCAGGTATACGCAAGAGAAGAAGAAAGTACGACAGGCATCGGGGAAGGAATTGCCATTCCCCATGGAAAATGCGACGCAGTAAGTAAGCCCGGGCTTGCGGCAATGGTAGTAAAGGATGGGGTTGACTTTGATTCACTGGACGGAGAACCGGTTACGTTGATTTTCCTGATTGCAGCGCCGAATACAGAGGATAATGTCCACCTTGATGTGTTGAGTAAACTTTCTGTGCTGATGATGGATGAGGAATTTTCTAATAATCTCCGCAATGCAAAATCTGTGGATGAATTCCTTGCAATTATTGACAAAGCAGATGAAGAAAAAGCAAGTATTGACGAAAGACTGGCGGACACGGGCGAGGCAGAAGGTGCGCAGGTAAAGATTCTTGCCGTGACATCCTGTCCCACGGGAATTGCTCATACTTATATGGCTGCAGAGGCACTTGAGAAGGCAGCGAAAGAGAAGAATTGTTATATCAGAATAGAAACCAGAGGATCCGGCGGGGCAAAGAACGTGCTGACTGCAAAGGAAATCGAAGAGGCAGACTGTATTATCGTTGCAGCAGATACACAGGTTCCCATGGACAGATTTGATGGGAAGAAAGTGATTGAATGTCAGGTGTCTGATGGAATCAGCCGGGCAAATGAATTGGTAGAGCAGGCAATTGCAGGAAATGTTCCGGTATATCATGGGCAATCAGGAACAAAAGCCGTGGGACAGCCGACAAAAAAGAGCGGCGGTGTGGGACATCAGATTTATGCACAGCTTATGAATGGAGTGTCCCATATGCTTCCTTTCGTAGTCGGAGGAGGTATTCTGATTGCGATTGCATTCTTGATTGACGGACTCTGTGTGGATATGAACGCGCTGGATGTAGCAGAAAGAGTAAACTTTGGTACGATTACGCCAATCGCGGCATGGTTCAAGAACCTGGGCGGTGTTGCATTCGGATTCATGCTTCCGGTGCTGGCAGGATTTATTGCGATGGCAATCGGAGACAGACCTGCGCTGGCGCTTGGCTTTGTAGGCGGGATGATTGCAGCTAATGGTAAATCTGGTTTTTTGGGAGCGCTGGTAGCTGGTTTTGTGGCAGGCTATACAATTCTCCTTCTTCGCAAGGTTTGTGATAAGCTGCCGGATTTCCTGGAAAAAATCGCGCCGGTACTCATTTATCCGCTGATTGGTATTCTGATTATGGGGCTTTTGATGTCCTTCATAGTAGAGCCGGTAATGGGCGGCATCAATACGGCACTGAATAATGGACTTACAAGCATGGGAGGCACAAGCAAGGTAATTCTGGGATTGATTCTTGGCGGTATGATGGCGATTGACATGGGTGGCCCGTTTAATAAAGCGGCGTATGTATTCGGTACAGCGGCAATCGCAGCGGGAAATTATGATATTATGGCGGCTGTTATGATTGGAGGAATGACGCCTCCTTGTGCAATTGCACTGGCAACACTTCTCTTTAAGAAGAAATTTACAAAAGAAGAGAGAGAATCCGGTCCTACTAACTTTATCATGGGGCTTGCATTTATCACAGAGGGAGCAATTCCATATGCGGCATCGGATCCGATCCATGTACTTCCATCCTGTGTGATTGGTTCAGGAGTGGCAGGAGCGCTGTCTATGCTGTTTGGCTGTACGCTGATGGCTCCTCACGGCGGAATCTTCGTATTCCCGGTGGTGGGAAATGCCCTGATGTATGTTGTGGCGCTGGTTGCAGGAACGGCAGTATCTACTATATTGCTTGGCATATTGAAGAAAAATGTTGAAGAGTAGAAGCTTATACAATAAAATAAAAGAAAAAGGAGAATAGTTATGAAAGAATTTAAGTATGTAATTACAGACCCGGAAGGAATCCATGCGCGCCCGGCAGGGGAATTAGTAAAGGCTGCGAAGGCATTTACGTGCAGTATTCAATTGTCCAAAGACGGCAAGGCAGGCGATTGCAAGAAAATCTTCGGACTTATGGGACTTGGCGTAAAGAAAGGCAATGAGGTTGTCCTTACCTTTGATGGCGAAGATGAAGATGCGGCATACGAGGCAATCAGCAGATTCATGCAGGAGAACCTGTAAATCATATGGACAGTTTACGCAAGGCTCGGAGCACATGGTGCCGGAGCCTTGTGTGCTATAGGCGGATAGGAACGGAAATGACGGGAACCAGGAGGAATGGCGATGCAGATATATAAGGGAAAAAGTGTATTTGGCGGAACTGCCATTGGCAGAATCAGAGTATATAGTAAGGGTGAACAGCAGGTAAAGCGTGTCAGGATAGAGGATACACAGAGGGAGACCGCGCGCTACCATGAGGCAACCAAGCAGGCTATGGAGCAGCTTGCAGAGCTTTATGAGAAGGCGCTGAAGGAAGTGGGAGAGGCAAATGCTGCGATTTTTGAAATCCATCAGATGATGCTGGAAGATGATGATTATCGGGAATCCGTAGAAAATATTATCAGCACACAGAAGGTGAATGCGGAGTATGCGGTGGCGCAGACAGCAGATAATTTTGCGCAGATGTTCGCATCCATGGATGATGATTATATGCGGGAGCGGGCGGCTGACGTCAGGGATATTTCAGAGAGGCTTCTGTCAATCCTGCATGGAAAGGCTGAGCAGGGGATTCTTGCAGATGAACCTGCAATTATTGTGGCAGATGATCTTGCACCGTCCGAGACAGTGCAGCTTGATAAAGAAATGGTGCTATCTTTCGTCACGGTCCGTGGTTCTGTGAATTCCCACACAGCAATTCTTGCAAGAACCATGAGTATTCCGGCGCTGATTGGGACAGAACTTTCACTGGATGCAGATATAGATGGGAAAATGGGGATTGTGGATGGAACCAACGGTACATTCTATGTAGATCCGGATCCGGAGACTTTAGACCGTATGCGGAAGATACAGCAGGAGGAAAACGAAAAGAAAGAACTGCTTCAGACCTTGAAGGGCAAGGAGAATATCACGCTTGACGGTAAAAAAATCATGCTGTATGCTAATATTGGAAATATGAAAGACCTTGCCACAGTTCTTCAGAACGATGCCGGCGGTATCGGACTTTTTCGGAGCGAATTCATTTACCTCGAGAAAGATCAGTTCCCGACAGAAGAAGAACAGTTTCAGATTTACCGGACTGTGGCAGAGACGATGGCAGGAAAACGTGTGATTATCAGGACACTGGATATTGGCGCGGATAAGCAGTGTGACTATTTTGAGATGGCGAAGGAAGAGAATCCGGCAATGGGATGCCGTGCCATCCGTATCTGCCTGACACGGCCGGAAATCTTCAAGACACAGTTAAGGGCGCTGCTACGTGCCAGTGCGTTTGGAAAGATTGCGATTATGTATCCGATGATTACCAGCGTGGCAGAGGTACGCCGGATCAAAGAAATCGTAAATGAAGTAGAAGAAGAGCTTTCCAGCCAGGGAATTGCGTATGGCCGGCCGGAACAGGGGATTATGATTGAGACTCCGGCAGCGGTAATGATTAGCGATATGCTGGCGGAAGAAGTGGATTTCTTCAGTATAGGAACAAATGACTTAACCCAGTATGCGCTGGCAATTGACCGGCAGAATCCGTCGTTGGATGAATTCTATGACGCCCATCACCCGGCAGTCCTGCGGATGATAGAAATGGTAGTAGAGAATGCACATAAAGCAGGAATCTGGGCGGGAATCTGCGGTGAGCTGGGTGCGGATTTGGAGCTTACACAGAAATTCCTTGCCATGGGAGTGGATGAACTGTCTGTGTCTCCGGGAAGGATACTTCCGATTCGTAAGATTGTGCTGGAGACGGATGTGGAGGCATATAAGGCAGGGAATACCGGAGTCTAAGTAAGAAAGGCAAAGATGGAGGATGGTATGTTATCGGAGCAAAGACATGCGATGATTCTGAAAATTCTTGAGGAGCGCCGTAGTATTACGGTGGCTGAACTGACAGAGCTTCTGGGAATTTCGGAGTCGACGGCAAGGAGAGATATTACGGTTTTGGATAAGGCGGGGCGGCTGGTAAAGGTATTCGGCGGCGCCGTGATGCCGGATAATGTCTATATATCAGCAGAGCCAACGGTAGCGCAGAAGAAAGAGATTAACAGAGAAGAGAAAAGGCGTATTGCCAGATATGCGGCTTCTCTGATTCAGCCCCAGGATTTTGTATATCTGGATGCGGGGACGACCACCGGGCTTATGCTGGATTTTATAGAAGAAAGGAAGGCTGCTTTCGTAACCAATGCAGTTGCCCATGCACAGAGGCTTGCAGCAAGTGGAATCCGTGTTATATTAGTGGGAGGAACCCTGAAAAGTTCAACGGAGGCGGTGGTAGGAACCATGGCGGCGCTGACGCTTAAGGATTACCATTTTACCAAGGGCTTTTTCGGGACAAACGGAATCAACCCGCATGCAGGATTTACAACCCCGGATGACAGAGAGGCGCTGGTGAAGAAAACTGCGGTGGAGCAATGCCAGAAAGCTTATATTGTCAGTGATAATAGTAAATTTAACCGCGTCAGTTCCGTGACATTTGCCGGGATGTCGGCGGGGACGATTCTGACAGATGCCTGTCCCGAAGAATGGAAAGGGATGGCTGATATCGTACTGTGCCCATAGAGAAAATCAAAACACTTCACGATAAGAATTGTGGAGTGTTTTCTTTTTGCTATAACAGCGATGATTCGATTGAAGTCTGAGTACAAAAGTGCTATAATCCATATGCTATATTTGTTTCAGATGGAAAGACAGCTTGCATCTGACATGAATCCGGCAGATGAATCTTGAAGATAAGAAGAGGGTAAGAATTGTGAAGATAGTAATCATAGGTGATGGAAAGGTCGGGCATAAGCTGACGGCCCAATTATCAGAAGAAGATTATGATGTTGTATTGATCGATCAGAATGAAGGGAAATTGAAATCAGCCATTGACAATCTTGACATTTTTTGCATTACAGGAGATGGGGCGAATGCAGAAATCCAGAAAGAAGCGGATGTTCCACATGCAGATTTGGTGATTGCCTGTGCGTCGACAGATGAGCTGAATATGCTCAGCTGCCTTCTTGCTAAGCGGTTGGGAGCAAAGCATACCATAGCCAGGGTCAGGAATCCGGTATATTACAAGCAGATGGGGCTTTTGAAGGAAGATTTACGCCTGAGTATGGCAGTCAATCCGGAATATGCTGTTGCAAATGAGATTGCAAGGGTACTTCTGTTCCCGGATGCAAGTAAGGTTGAGACATTTGTAAAAGGCCGTGTTGAGCTGATAGAATTTGCTTTGAAAGAAGAGAGCCGTCTGGTGGGCTTGTCTCTTGCCGAGATTTATCAGAAATATCAGATTAAGATTCTGGTGTGCGCGGTTAAGCGGGGAAAAGACGTATATATTCCGGATGGCGATTTTCTGCTTCAAGCTGGGGACAAGATTTATGTGGCGGCGACTCACAAGGATTTGGAATCCTTCTTTAATGCATTAGGCAAACGGTCAAACAAAGTTAAGAATGTGCTGATTTGCGGCGGAGGAAGAGTAAGCTATTATCTGGCACAGCAGCTTCTGCAGGCAAGGATGCGGGTGAAGATTATTGAGCAGAACCGGTTAAAATGTGAAAATCTTTCCGAGATGCTCCCGGAGGCAACGGTAATCTGCGGCGATGCTACGGATTATAATCTTTTAAAAGAAGAAGGAATTGAGTATGCAAATGCATTGGTGGCGCTTACCGGAATGGATGAAGAGAATATTATTATGGCTTTGTTTGGCAAAACCCAGAATGTTCCGAAGATTGTAGCGAAGGTGAATGAAGATTCCAGAGCACAGATGGTTGAGGGACTGGGCATTGACAGTATTGTGTCTGCGAAGAGTGCCACTGCGGATGCAATTTTAAGCTATGTAAGAGCCAGGAAAAAATCTCTTAAGAGCGCGAATATAGAGACGATGTACCGTCTGGTAGGCGATCGCGTCGAAGCGCTGGAATTTATAATCAGGAAAGAGTGTGAATATACCAATATTCCACTTAAGAATCTGAGTACAAAGCAGAATAATCTGATAGCCTGCATTGGCCGAAGAGGGAAGATTATCATTCCCAATGGCGACGATCATATGGAAGTGGGAGACAGCGTGGTTGTAATTAACATGGATCAAAAGATTAATGATTTGAGAGATATTATGCTGTAACGAGGGAGAAGACATGAATAGGAAAATGATACGATATATATTGGGAAGGATGCTGGGGGCGGAAGCCGGGCTGCTTCTGATTTCGGCTCTTGTCGGGGCTGCTTATCAGGAGGAGAGCACGGTGTACTTTCTGATTACGGCGGCGGTACTGGTATTGATTTTTCTTTTGACCGGAAGAAAAAAACCGGAGGAGACGACGCTTTATGCAAAGGACGGGCTGGTTATAGTATCCTGTGCATGGATTTTGTGGTCGCTGTTCGGAGCGCTTCCCTTTTTTCTGTCAGGCAGCATTCCCAATTATCTGGATGCTGTTTTTGAGACAGTATCAGGATTTACCACGACGGGCTCTTCCATATTGAGAGATGTGGAGGCTCTTCCCCAATGTATGTTGTTTTGGCGAAGCTTTACCCATTGGGTTGGCGGTATGGGCGTTCTGGTATTCGTTATGGTACTTACTACATTGGACAAGAAGAATTCTATGCATTTGATGCGGGCAGAGGTTCCGGGGCCGGAAAAGGATAAGCTTCTGCCGAAGTCCCGCTCTACGGCACAGCTTCTGTATGGAATGTACTTTGTGCTGACAATGGTAGAGGTCATTTTGCTTTTGCTTGGAGGGATGAATCTTTTTGACAGCCTGATTCATGCATTTGGTACAGCCGGAACCGGAGGATTCTCTAATTATGCGGATAGTGTGGCTCATTTTGACAGCGCCTATATTGAATGGGTGATTACTTTTTTTATGGCACTGTTTGGAGTAAACTTTAACTTATACTTCTTTTTGCTTCTTGGAGATGCAAAAACATTATACAAAAACGAAGAGCTGCGGACTTATTTTGGGATCATTGCAGCTGCCATATTGATGATTACGGTAAATATCAGCCACATGGAGGAATCTGTGGGGACAGCTCTGCGCCACGCGGCGTTCCAGGTAAGTACAATTATTACAACGACAGGGTATGCAACGACAGATTTCAATCTCTGGCCGGAATTTTCAAAATGTATACTTATGACGCTGATGGTGATTGGTGCCTGTGCATCTTCTACCGGAGGCGGAATTAAGGTATCCAGGCTTTTGATTCTTTTGAAAAGCATCTCCCGCACGATTAAGGAAATGCTGCATCCGAAGTCTGTGAATGTAGTGCGCGTAAACGGGAAGAAATTAAGCGACAGTACGATTATGAATGTGTATGTATATATTGTGGCATACGTGGTACTGGTTATCGTGTCGGTTTTGATTGTCTCGCTGGACAATTTTGACTTTTCAACTACATTCAGTTCTGTAATTGCTACGGTAAATAACATCGGCCCAGGATTTGGCGCTGTGGGGCCGACTGGAAACTTTGCAGACTTTTCGCCGCTTTCTAAGATTGTGTTTTGTCTGGATATGCTGGCGGGAAGACTGGAGATATTCCCGTTCATGATGCTGTTTTCATTTGTATGGAGAAAGAAATTTTAAAAAATGGTGTAAAGGAGGAAGGTAAATGAAAGCATCCAAGAAAATTTTAATTGGAATTATATTGGTAATCATAGCAGGAATTTATTATTATATTGCACTTCCGGCTGCAAATCTGCACTCTTCGGAAGCATGGTTTTTCCTGTTATTTTTCCTGGCAGCTGTGGCAGTTATTTATGCACTGCGAAAGAAGTTGGGCGTAAAAGAAGTGAAGCAGTCGAAAGTCATGAAGGTTTTTCTCTTTATGATTCTGGGTGTGGGGATTATTTACCTGGTTGGAAGCCTTTTATCCTCTCCGATTATTAATGCGAAACGGTATCAGAAACTGATGGAGGTGGAAGAAGGGGAATTCACAGAGGACGTGGAGGAGATTTCTTTCGACCAGATTCCGCTTCTTGACAAGGATTCGGCGGAAATCCTTGGAGACCGGAAGATGGGAAGTATGGTAGACATGGTATCCCAGTTTGAGGCAGATGATATTTACAGCCAGATTAATTATCAGGGACGTCCGGTGAGGGTGACGCCGCTGAAATATGCCAGCGTTATCAAATGGTTTACGAACCGTTCGGAAGGGATTCCTGCGTATATCCGGATTGATATGGCAAATCAGAATACCGAGCTGGTGAAGCTGGAAGAAGGAATTAAATATTCCACCAGTGAATATTTTAACCGTAATATTTATCGTCATCTGCGTTTTGAACATCCGACTTATATTTATGATAACCTTAGCTTTGAAATTGATGAAGATGGCGTTCTATATTGGATCGCTCCGGTTAAGAAGTTCAATATCGGTCTATTTGGCGGCGAGACGGTGGGAAGAGTTGTACTGTGCAATGCCATTACCGGCGAGACGGAAGATTATGCCATTGAAGATGCGCCGACGTGGATTGACCGTGCATATTCTGCAGATTTGCTTGTCCGGTTATTTGATTATTATGGGACGCTGAAACATGGATTTTTCAATAGTATCCTCGGTCAGAGGGATTGTCTGGAAACTACGGATGGCTACAATTATCTGGCGCTGGATGATGATGTATGGATGTATACAGGGGTTACTTCCGTAAATGGAGATCAGTCTAATGTAGGATTCGTACTTGCAAATCAGCGGACGATGGAGACAAAGTATTATAAGGTAGAAGGAGCTACCGAGGCGGCAGCTATGGCATCGGCAGAAGGGCAGGTGCAGAACTTAAAATATCAGGCAACTTTTCCGCTGCTGCTTAATATTTCAGATGAACCGACATACTTCATTGCTTTAAAGGATGATGCGGGACTTGTGAAGAAATATGCTATGGTGAATGTACAGAAGTACCAGATTGTTGCCATTGGGGACAGCGTCAGCCAATGTGAGGAAAGCTATCTCAGCCTTCTTCTCAGCAACGGCGTAAAGCAGGAAGCGGAAGATACCAGAGAAGTGAAGACCATTACAGGGAAAATCACGAAGATTGCCCAGGGAGTCATTGACGGCAATTCCCATTATTATCTGATGATTGAGGGATCGGAAGAGATATTTGATGTATCTGTGGTGGATTATATTGATATCATTAAGTACGAAGTGGGACAGGAGATTACGCTGGAATATAAAGAAGATACAAGGGCAAATATGGTTATGTCCATAGAATAAAAAACAGGAATGAGAGAAAATGGGATTGAGCATACTTTTAGCAGAGCAGATTGTAGCGCTGTTTCTGATGGGGCTGGTAGGTTATGTGGCAGTAAAGTCGGGGAAATTCCGTACAGAAGACAGCAAAATCATTTCAAATGTTGTAGTATACATTTGTTCACCATTTGTGGTGATTGACGCATTTCAGATTGCATTTACAGCGGAAAAACTGCAGGGACTGCTGCTTGCGTTTGCAGCATCAGTGTTGGTGCACGGATTGATGATTATCGGAGGTAGACTGCTTGGCAAGCCTCTTGGCCTGAATGGGATAGAGAAAGCATCTGTCGTGTATTCAAATTCCGGTTACTTGATTATTCCCCTGGTCAGCGCTGTGCTGGGACAGGAGTGGGTATTCTATACGACGGCATTTATTGTTGTCCAGACCGTGCTGATATGGACGCATGGACAGGCGGTTATCTGCGGAAAAGGCAAGGCAGATATGAAGCAGATGTTATGGAATCCCAATGTCATTGCCATTGGAATCGGGCTTCTGCTTTTTGCACTGCAGATAAGGCTTCCGGCTCCTGTAGCAAGCTGTATCAGCGCTTTTGGCGATGCAATCGGACCGATTAGTATGATGGTGATAGGTATGTTGGTTGCAGATGTAGACCTTCGGGGGGGATTTTGTCAGAAGAGGCCGTATCTGATTTGCTTCCTGCGCCTGGTTGCATTTCCGGTGATTACTGTATTTATATTTGTATTTACCGGAATGAGCGGTATGCATAAGGAAGCGGAATATATTCTTTTGATTGTCCTGCTTGCCACAAGCGCGCCTGCAGCAGTTATGGTTACGCAGCTGGCGCAGATTTATGAGCAGGATGCAAAATATGCCAGTGTTATTAACGTCATGTCTGTTCTGTTTTCCATTGTCACGATGCCGCTTATCACCTTACTGTATGAAAAGCTGGTGTAGCGGCGGATGGGGAAATTAATAAGGGGTAATCCTGCAATGCGGATTACCCCTTGAATATCCATATGTAATTTTTTAATTTAAAAGAGCACAGTCTGTGAAGTCAACATCTTTCAGATCATCTTTACTTGCGCTGAGACTTACATAAAAATCTACTCCACACTGAGAAGTAATCTTTTTTAATTTTTCTACGAATTCCGGCACATCCTCCAAATTAATATTGGCATGTTTTAAAAGGCCATCGATAAATATACATTCTACATCGTGGTTTGCGCTGTACATACCATATAAAAAGCAGATGTATTCATCAATGTTCGTGATTACCGGATAATCATCCATACATACGACACGAATGTCAAAAGCTACGCTTCTTGTATCACGGTGACTGTTTTTAATAAATACTACGTTTCCATTACAAGCTTTCGCCTGCTGATTGGCCAACTCAATCATCTGCTGTGTCTTGCCGCTGCCTTTTGGGCCTGTCAATAAATTTACCATGGGAAACACTCCTTTTTCTATGTATTTAACATACGTATTTTCTTACCATTTATTATACATGAATTTGTTAAGAGAAACAACTGAAAAGTAAAAAATGAGTGAAAAATGCGCTTGACTTATTTTAACATTCTTCATATAATGGTCTAAGATATGGAGAAAGACTGAGAAGAGGAGTAGTAAGAGGCTATCGTTTTCAGAGAGCTGCCGGAAGGTGCAAGGCAGTAAGCGTAATCTCCCAACTCGCCTTGGAGTTCTTCTGCTGAAATATAAGGCGAATTGTTAAGAGGGTGTGGAGCCTACTAGGTTCGAAACAACCTCGCCAAGTAGTGATAAAGAGGAGACAACCATGTTGCTAAGCTCGGAAAGACCTCGCTAAGCCAACAGGTTGTGCCTTACTACTAGGCTCGAAAAGACCTCGCCAAGTAGTATAGGCAGAGGCGGGGTTTCCCGTTATAGAAAGTAATGAGTGCGTCCGGCCGGAATCCGGGCGAATAAGAGTGGTACCACGGAATACAGCCTTTTCGTCTCTTGCGGGATGGAAAGGCTCTTTTATTTCATAGGAATGCATTATGGCAGAAAGAGAGGATTTATAAAAATGGCACAGAAGATTGTCTATAATCACAAAGCAATCGAGAAGAAATGGCGGGAGAACTGGGAGAAGAACCCGGTGAATCCTAAGGTAGATAAGGATGGAAATAAGAAGCAGAAGTACTATTGTCTGGATATGTTCCCCTATCCATCAGGAAACGGCCTTCACGTAGGACACTGGAGAGGGTATGTTATTTCGGATGTATGGAGCAGGTACAAATTGCTGCAGGGATACTATATCGTTCATCCCATGGGCTGGGATGCATTCGGTCTTCCGGCTGAGAACTATGCGATTAAGATGGGGGTTCATCCGGCAAAGTCTACAGCAGAGAATGTAGCAAATATTAAGCGCCAGATTAATGAAATTGCCGCATTATATGACTGGGATATGGAAGTAAATACGACCGATCCGGAATTCTACAAATGGACTCAGTGGATTTTTGTGAAGATGTTCAAGGAAGGTCTTGCTTATGAGAAGGAATTTCCGATTAACTGGTGCCCATCCTGTAAGACAGGTCTTGCAAATGAAGAGGTTGTGAACGGAAAATGTGAGCGCTGTGGGACAGAGGTTACCAAGAAGAATCTCCGCCAGTGGATGCTGAAGATTACGGCATATGCAGAACGTCTCTTAAATGATCTTGACAAGCTTGATTGGCCGGAGAAGGTTAAGAAGATGCAGGCGGATTGGATTGGTAAATCCTACGGTGCAGAGGTTGATTTCCCGGTAGAGGGAAGGGACGAGAAGATTACGGTATATACGACAAGGCCGGATACCTTATATGGAGCGACCTTTATGGTGCTGGCGCCGGAACATGCTTTAGCGGCAAGTCTTGCAACACCGGAGACAAAAGACGCTGTAGAAAAATATATTTACGAAGCATCTATGAAATCCAATGTAGACCGTATGCAGGATAAGGAAAAGACGGGTGTATTTACCGGAAGTTATGCAATCAATCCTTTAAATGGAGAAAAAACTCCAATCTGGTTATCAGACTATGTACTGGCTGATTATGGTACAGGCGCGATTATGTGTGTGCCTGCGCACGATGATCGTGACTTTGAATTTGCCACAAAATTCAAAATCCCAATCATCCAGGTTATAGCGAAGGATGGTAAAGAAATTGAAAATATGACAGAGGCCTATACAGAGGCAAATGGAACGATGATTAACTCTGGTGAATGGAACGGGATGGAATCTGCTGTTCTTAAAAAAGAAGCGCCTCATATTATAGAAGAAAGAGGA
>ERZ1673736.1845-NODE-1845-length-25865-cov-9.575010_pt1 | contig 25865 bp, 20 predicted proteins | sample MGYA00580212_ERZ1673736 | MGnify/ENA primary metagenome ERZ1673736 (study PRJEB41218, sample SAMN15661752) | gut metagenome | host: Homo sapiens | place: Canada: London | collected 2015-08-20/2019-03-30 | study: EMG produced TPA metagenomics assembly of...
CTATTTACTATTTACTATTTACTATTTACTATTTACTATTTACTATTTACTATTTGATACACCTTGTCTTTTACCATTTGACATTTACTATTCTTATCATCAGCTTCACGCATTGCGCAGCCAAATAGTAAATAGTAACTTGTCAAATAGTAAATAAGTTTAGTGTTCGTGACTGTGTGCCGGTATCGCATTCGTAGCGCTTGCCAGTTTCACTTGATAAGCACCTTCGGTTACCACGCGGTCTCCGGCTTTTACACCTGAGAGAATCTGTACGCTTTCACCGTTATCGGCTCCGAGAGTCACGAGTTGTTTCTTATATCCTTCTTCATCCAGTTGCAGGTAGACAAAGAAACTGCCTTGTTCTTCGGTCAATGCTGAATGGGGCAGGGATATTACGTTTTCTATAGGGGAAGACAATAAGAAGATTTCTACAAACGAACCGGGGATAATATCACCTTTGTTGTCGAACTCAAAGGTTACAGGTACATAATATCCACCATCACCACCGGAAGCCTTGCCATAAGAGAGAAGACGCCCGTCTAAATTTTTCAATGTATATACCTTATTATTATAAGGAGTGCAGAAGTTAGCAGAACCAATAGTACGCAGATATTGGTAATATTTCTCAGATACATCAGCACGCAGGAACAATTTGCGGTTTTGCGTAATGCTGACTAACGGTTGCCCTACGGCTACATAATCACCTTCTTTCACTAACAGGCTTTTTACATATCCGCTGATAGGAGAAATTACCGCTTGTCCGCTTGCTGAACTATTTTTAGCTACGGCTTCATAGCTGATACGTGCATTTTCGTATGCTTGTTCCGCTTGAGCGAAATCTTTTTCAGAAACAATTTTATTTCCTACGAGAGCTTTCATGCGCTCATATTCTTTCTTGGAAACTTCATAAGCGATACGTGCCCGTTCTACGGGGTCACCATCCGCCATGTTCTTGGAAGATAATGTCACCAGTGGTGTACCTTTACTGACACTCATACCTTCGATTACCTTTCCACGGAAAGATACTACACCAGCTACGGTTGCTACAGCCACGCTCTCATCTCCTTGTGCTGCCATTACCTGACCGCTGGTTTTTATAACCTGATGGAAAATCCCCGGTTCTACAACATTGGATTTTACTCCGGCAGCCTGTGCTTTGGCAGTAGGTAGAATGATTTCGTCACTATGTCCGGCCGCTGTTTGTTCATCGTGGCTATGTCCATCGTGGTTATGTTCGTCACCTTCGTGATTGTGGTCTTCGCCTTCATGATCATGATCACAACCTTCGTGCTCATGTTTTTCTGTTTCATGATTATGACCTTCGTGTCCGTCGCCGGATTTACTATTGCAAGAGCCTAACAGGAATAATCCCATGACTCCCATAAAAAGAATTTTTTTCATGATGATATTTTAATGTTCTTACTTTTATCTGTGTGCAAAATTAGAGATAAAAGCCTGCAATAAAGTTGCAGACTTTACGATAAAGTAAGAACACACGGAGGTGCGCGAAGTCCTGTGGCACGTGTGAGATACGTGCCATGAAGTGACTCCTGGTATATGCAGTCCTGTCTTTGCCCGCTTTCTTCGGGGAGGACCAATAGTCTGAGAAGGGGTTCGGAGAATAATGTGATAACCAGTGGAAAATCCGGATGTGTCCATCCGTTGTCCGAGCTGGGAGTTTGCTGGAAAAAGTGAGTAGTAACACATCCCGTATCGCAACAGCAATGTTCGCTATCCGGGGTGTGTTGTTGTCCGCAACAATTGGGAGTTATGTCATTCTTCATACATATCAACCCATTATTGTGATGGTGGTGAGGAATAACCGGTACCACCAGCATGACCATGCTGATGAATATAAAAAAGAATGTTATGTACCGTTTTCTCTGCATCCTTATTTTTTTTATTGCGGACAAAGATAGAAGTTAACGGCTTAATTACCAAATGTTAGTTATTAAAAAGCCTTGAATAATTCATTTAAACCTTCACTCATACTGGGATGGGTGAATATGAAGTTACGTAAAGCCGAAGATTTCTGTCCGGTTTTCATGACAAATGCTACTAGATTGATAAGTTCCGGTGCATCCACGCAGAAGAGTGAGCAGCCCAGTATTTTCTCTGTATCCGTATTTACAATAGCTTTTAGCATCCCATCCATATTCTGCAAAGTACGTGCACGAGGGATGGCGGAGGCGGGCAGACGTGAAATCTTGATGGGATATCCACGTTTCATAGCTTCTTCTTCCGTCAGACCAATATGTGCCATAGGTGGATCTGTGAAGATGGCGTAAGGTACGGGATTGCGGTCATCAACAGAACGTTCCTTATTACCGAAAAGATGATTTAAGATGATACGGGAATCGTCAATTGAAAGGTAATCATACATTTCCCCACCTTTGACGTCTCCCAAAGCCCAGACGTGTGGTGCAGTAGTACGTAATTGCTCATTGACAATGATCCCTCCTTGTGCATTAACCTGTATTTTTGCTTTTTCCAGATTCAGATCATCTATCATAGGTTTACGTCCTGTTGCAATGAGTAGGGCATCGCCTTCAAGAAAGTAAGGTGTGCCGTCCGAGGCATCCGTATAGGCGGCGGTAATGCCGTCCGCTGTATCATGTAAGGATTGTACGCGTGCATTCAGACGTATCTCTATATTTTTTCTTTTCAGACTTTCCTGCATATATTCGGCAATCTCCCGATCAGCTTTCGGCAATAAGCGTTTACCGGCTTCCAGAATAGTGACCTTGCTGCCGAATCCGGCATACATGGTGGCAAATTCTAGCCCGATGGCTCCGCTTCCTATTATCAGCAAGTGTTGGGGAAGGATCTCGCTATGCAGCAATGTCTCACTTGTATATATGTATCGGCTGTTTTTTAATCCATCAATATCGGGTAGGATAGGTGTAGAACCGGTATTGATAAAGATTTCTTTTCCTTCCAGTTCAAAGTAATCTTCACTTTCCGGTGAAGGAACTACCTTTACCGTGTCCGGACAGAGAAAAGATGCAGTTCCGTCATACAATGTTATATTAGGGTTATTCGTCAGATTTTCGACGTTCTTTTCTCGAAGAAAGGTGACTAACTTATCCTTGCGCCTTAGGGCGAGGGAATATAACTTGGATTGTTTCTTATAATCGTCTTGATAGATACGTTCGGCGAATTCCGATTCGTTTATCATGGTTTTAGTAGGGATACATCCTACATTTATACAGGTTCCACCGTACATGTCCGGGGAACGTTCGATGACCGCCACTTTCCAGTTGCGGTTGGCTAATTCGACCGCCAGTAGCTTGCCACCTTTGCCGAAGCCTATTATTATAGCGTCATATCGTTTCATTGTTCTCGTAATTAGAGTTTTATAAAAATGAAACAATATGACGCAAGAAAAGTTGCGGAAGCCCTGTTAAGGAACGTTTACCTTTCCAGTTCGCGGAGTGACTCCATCTTCTTCTTTTCCAGGAATTCGTAGATGCCGCTTAAGTGTTCCTTTACTTGTTTATTACCGAATTCGTAGACCTTGGTAACCAGTCCGTCCAGGAAGTCACGGTCATGGCTTACTACAATCAGTGTACCATCGAAATCCAACAGCGCTTGCTTCAGAATGTCCTTGGTCTTCAGGTCGAGGTGGTTCGTCGGTTCATCCAGAATCAGTAGGTTTACCGGTTCCAACAACAGTTTAATCATGGCGAGTCGTGTGCGCTCTCCACCGGAAAGCACTTTCACTTTCTTCATGGATTGCTCTGGTCCACCGAACATGAAAGCACCCAGCAGGTCACGTATCTTATTACGTATTTCTCCCTTTGCCACATCATCAATCGTTTGGAATACCGTTAGGTTTTCGTCCAGCAGGGAAGCTTGGTTTTGTGCGAAATAACCGATTTGCACATTATGTCCGAGTGTCAGCGTGCCATCGTGTTCAATCTCTTTCATGATACATTTCACCAAGGTGGATTTACCTTCGCCGTTTTTGCCGACAAATGCTAATTTGTCTCCCCGTTCCACGGTCAGTGTAGCGTTTTTGAATACTACATGATCGCCATAGGTTTTACCTACGTTTTCCATGATTACAGGATAATTTCCGGAACGTGGGGATGGCGGAAATTTCAACCGTAGTGCCGAAGTATCTTCCTCATCCACTTCCAAAATTTCCAACTTTTCCAACATTTTTACGCGGCTTTGTACTTGCAGGGTTTTGGAGTAAGTACCTTTGAAGCGTTCAATGAATTCTTTGGTTTCGGCAATGAACTTCTGTTGTTCGTCGTAAGCCTTTTGTTGTTGTTCACGACGTTCTTTGCGGAGTTCCAGATATTTGGAATAATTTACTTTATAATCATAGATACGTCCCATCGTCACTTCAATGGTACGGGTAGTGATATTATCTACAAACTTGCGGTCGTGGCTGATGACAATAACAGCTTTACCATTATTGATAAGGAAATCTTCCAACCACTGAATACTTTCGATGTCGAGGTGGTTGGTAGGCTCATCCAGTAACAGTACATCCGGCTTTTGCAACAGTAGTTTGGCAAGCTCGATGCGCATACGCCATCCGCCGCTGAAGTCACTGGTCTGGCGGTTGAAATCTTCGCGGCTGAAGCCGAGCCCTAACAGAGCTTTCTCTACATCTTCCTCATAGTTGGTAGCATCGATAGAGTAGAATTTTTCACTCAGGGCGGAAACCGTTTCAATCAGTTCCATATAACTGCCGCTTTCATAATCGGTACGTGTTTCCAGTTCTTTGTTGAGGCGTTTTATTTCTGCTTCCATCTCATGCAGGTGTGAGAAAGCCTGTGCGGTTTCCTGGAATACGGTTCGTCCGTCTTCCGTCATCAGATGTTGCGGCAGGTAAGCGATAACACTGTCTTTAGGTGCCGAGATTTTGCCCCGGGTAGGTTGGCGTACTCCTGCCAGAATTTTCAGTAAGGTACTTTTTCCCGCTCCGTTCTTTCCCATCAGGGCGATGCGGTCTTTTTCATTAATAACGAAGGAAACGTCACTGAATAAGGTGGTGCCGCCGAATTCTACGGCCAGTCCGTCTATTGAAATCATACTCTATTTTTAAATTGAGGCGCAAAGATAGTGCAAACCGAGTACAGAATAAAATGAACTCGTTCATTTTTTATGTTGAGGTGCAGCCTATCTTCGTTTTCAGGCAAAGATAGTGCAAATAGAGCGTAGTACTTTCATGCTTGCATGAAAAAGTTATGCCGAGATGCAGCATATCTTCTCCAAAGAAGATATATTTATATTATTTTTTATATCTTTGCCTCATTAAACAAAAATACATTGGTCATGGAAACAGGGAATTTATCAGAAGATTACCGTCCGCTGATACTGGTAGCGGAAGACGATGATAGTAACTTTAAGTTGATAAAGGCTATTATAGGCAAAAAATGCGAGATATTGTGGGCGAAGAACGGTGAAGAGATGGTTAATCTGTTCAAAGAGAACCGTGGAAAGACAGCTGCTATTCTTATGGATATCAAAATGCCTATCATGAATGGTCTGGAAGCAACAAAGATTATCCGTGAAGAGGAGAAAGAACTACCTATTATCATGCAGACTGCTTATGCTTTTACGGCTGACCGTGAAAATGCAATGGCTGCCGGTGCTTCGGAAGTATTGGTAAAGCCTATTACCTTGAGTGCATTACGTACTTGCTTGAGTAAGTTCTTGCCACGGTTGCAGTGGTAACAGAATTTTCATAGCATAAATTATATTATAACGAACGCGGGATGACTTCTTAATGTAGTTGTCCCGCGTTCGTTATAATATTTATTACATCGTCTCTTTTTCTTCCCTTTCCTGCATCTTCCGTTTCACAAACTCTATTTTCAGATTTGCTTCTTCCATCTCTTTCTTAATTTCAGTGATAGATGAAAGTAACTGTGCCAGTTCATAAACACTGGCCACTGCCTGGCGGTCTGCCGGAGTCATCGTAGTGGAGTAGGGGCGTTCACCCTGATAGTTCACTTTAATATTCTTGTCTTTATTCAGATAAAGGAAACCGATAACATTGCCGTCTTCTCCTATTTTATAATCAGCTTTTTCTATCTTTTCCCCCAGGTCAGTTGTTTCATAGCTATCTTTGGAGGCGGGTGTTTCAGCAAAACTACCATCGGGTGTGATAACCTTTACGCTGATGTGATGAATATTGCTTGGACCACAATAAATGGAAGTCATGCTCATTTGTCCGGTTTCGTTTACTTGAAAGCGGAGATATGAACGATGCAGATTTTTTTCTATTACTTGTGAGGGGTGCAAATAGTTGCCTATTTTCTGATATTCGGCATCTTTTTCGAGGGTGAATTTCCCTTTTATGGCATCCAATTCGCTTTGTTTCTTTTGAAGCAGGCTATCCAGGTAAACAAGTGTTTTTTCCTGTTCTTTCAGTTCTACCTGCTGCATCAGACTGATGCCTTCACGACGAGTTTCAAAAGCTTTTGGGTATAATATCTTAATGCTGTCAATCTGCATTTTTGCTTCACTGAAGTCTCCCCGTTCAAAAGCTTCACGGGCGGTTTGCAATTTTTCACCGGCTTTTTTCTCCACATTCTCGCAAGAGAAGAGCGTGCAACAGAGGCACGCAAGAAGTATCATTGTCTTCATAACTGTTGTTCTTCTGTTAGTGAGGACAAAATTATAAATAATATCCGTATCTTTGCAGCCTCAAATATAGATAAATTGTATTTTAGTTTTCTTAAGATATCGGATGTTTGGAACAATTATTTATCCTCACCGTACCCGGTCCGTATCAAAGCCGTACCTGGTCCGTACCAAGTCCAAGCGTATAGGTACGGAGCAAATACGAGGATGACACGGTTCGGATACATGGAAGGTGGAAAAATAGACCAAGAGACTTTCTACTCTCCGGAATGAAAACTATATGATTATTTTTTAAAGGTGTATTATGGTTGAGTTGACAGCAGAAGAACTGAAACAACATTTTAGTGATGACATATTTAAACGGATATCCGAGACGGCAGATGAATTGGGATTGGAATGCTATGTGGTCGGTGGATATGTACGCGATATTTTCCTGCAACGCCCTTCTAAGGATATTGATGTCGTAGTGGTTGGCAGTGGTATAGAAATGGCTGAAGCATTGGGCAAATGTTTGGGGCGTGGAGCGCACGTAGCTGTATTTAAGAATTTCGGTACTGCACAGGTGAAATATCGTGGGACAGAAGTGGAGTTTGTAGGTGCGCGTAAGGAATCATATCAACGTGATTCGCGTAAACCTATTGTTGAAGATGGTACGTTGGAAGATGATCAGAATCGTCGTGATTTTACTATTAATGCACTGGCTGTCTGTTTGAACCAAAGCCGTTTCGGAGAATTGGTAGATCCTTTTGGTGGCATAGAGGATTTAAAAGAAAAGACTATCCGTACGCCGCTTGATCCGGATATCACATTCAGTGATGATCCGTTGCGTATGATGCGTTGTATCCGTTTTGCTACCCAATTGAATTTCTATATTGATGATGCTACGTTCGAGTCTTTGTGTCGCAATTGTGAACGTATTTCTATTATCTCTAAGGAACGTATTGCGGAGGAACTAAATAAGATATTGCTCTCTCCAGTTCCTTCCAAAGGCTTTATTGATTTAGATCGTTCTGGACTGTTGCCGCTGATTTTTCCAGAACTTGCTGCATTGCAAGGTGTGGAAACCCGCAACGGACGGGCTCATAAGGACAACTTCTATCATACTTTGGAAGTACTTGATAATATCAGTCGCAAAACAGATAACCTTTGGTTGCGCTGGGCTGCCCTGTTGCATGACATAGCAAAACCTGTTACCAAACGTTGGGAACCTCGTGCAGGCTGGACATTCCACAATCATAATTTCATTGGTGAGAAGATGGTACCGGAGATTTTTCGGAGAATGAAATTGCCGATGAATGAAAAAATGAAGTATGTACAGAAGCTGGTAAGTTTGCACATGCGTCCTATTGTCATTGCTGATGATGTGGTAACTGACTCTGCAGTACGTCGTCTTCTCTTTGAAGCCGGAGATGACATTGATGATCTGATGACATTGTGTGAAGCTGATATCACGTCCAAGAATATGGAGCGTAAACAACGTTTTCTAAATAATTTCCAACTGGTGCGTCAGAAACTGAAGGATCTTGAAGAGCGCGACCGAGTTCGCAATTTCCAGCCGCCTATCAGTGGAGAAGAAATCATGAAAACTTTCAATCTGGAACCCTGCCAGCAAGTAGGAGCTTTGAAAAGTGCCATTAAAGATGCTATTTTAGATGGAGTGATACCCAATGAATACGAGGCTGCACGCACTTTTATGTTGCAGCGTGCTGAAAAGATGGGATTGAAACATTCTTAATATTTGTCACTGATTTCCGTGACAAATAAATATTCCACATAGTTATCTTTTTGATCCTCTTAATCTTGTTTTTCACCTGTTTATCCTGTTAAAAGCCTCCTTAAACAAAAAAAACAGGAATTTGTTGACCGCTTGATAGGAATTTAATGTTTATATTTGCAAATAGTATGAAACATAAACTATTATAAACATTAAAGATATGGATGAAATGAAAATGTGGTTCCGCCCGGTCAAGGGTATTGCATTTTGTATTGTGGCTGCTTTCTTTGGCAGTCAGGCAATGGCGCAGGTACAGGTGAAAAGGAGTTTTCCTTCAGCGAAACGTATTTCGGCATTTGACAATACAACGTTTTGTACAGCTTTCCTGTCGGATGGTTCTTTGCTTACGATTCGCGATATCCCTATTGTCGATTTGAGAGATGTTGATAAAATAGCCTTTAACCCTACGGGTAGCTCACTGGCTTTGATGCGGGGGAAGAAACCTGTTAGTATTTATTCTTTCCGTGACCGGAACAAAAAGCTTTTTGAACTGAAAGAGCAGCGTAAGAGCAAGGAACTGAAGGGCAGGAAGAATCTGAGTTTCTTTGTGCCCGGACCTGTAGGCGCTGAGTTGATGAAAGATGCATCAAAGGGAGACATTGTCCCTGTTGCCATGTGTTATGGTGCTGATGCACGCAATTTTTTGGTTGCCAATTCTTTAGGAGAAATCATAGTTTACGATACAAAAGCATATTTACCTCAGGCTTATATTCAGGGAAAAGCTGTGGCAACGACTATTACTATGAGTCCCAACAATTATTTTATCGCTGCCGGAACCGGTAAGAATATCGATATCTGGAATTTCCAGACAAAAGAACTGCGTACTTCTCTTCCGATGCCTGCCGAAGTAACTGAATTGGTCTTTTCTGCCGATGCTTCTCAAATGGCTGTTGTGACGGCAGACAAGCGTCTGACTATTTTCGACACAAAGACATGGGATAAGGTGGATATCTTTGATAAGATAGGTGGAACACTGACTTCTCCGTCCTTTCATCCGGATGGCAAATATATCAGTGTGGTTAAAGATGGTAACGCTATTGTCATCATGAACTTGAAAAACAGTGTGCCTGAACAGACATTGGATGAAAATCCGGGTGGTGTGACGGGTAGTCGCTTCTTTGTGAACAAGCAAACGAGCGATGTATTCATGCTTTCCAATCGTGCCAAAGGACTTGTGTTCTGGGATGCTAATGGTTTGAATCCTTTCTTTGGTAAATTGATGAGTAAGGAAGTGGATGCTAAGATGAACGAGTGGGTGAAGATGATGCAGGGTGAGTCCATGGAAGATTATGCTATCCGTGTGAATGACGAGACTCGCCTGAAGCAACAACAATTGTTTGCTCAGGAAGTGGCAACGGAGTTGGCAGGCGACCGCATCTCTATTGATAATCCTTTCGTGGGAGAATATGACGCTTCCAAGAATATGCTGAACATCGGATTTAATGCATTGCCCGCGATTGCTTTGGAAGTGCCTTCAAATGAAGTAGGCGACTTTAAGGATGGTAAGAACCTGAAATTTGATAATGCGGTTTACGTATTGAATGATAAGGACGAATTTGAGTTGGCTTATGTAGAAGTGCGTAATGAGACTACAAATAAGGTCTATATTTATGATAATATCGGTCGCACCAAGTTGACCGCTCTGGAAGCAGATGAAAACTTTGTTCCGCTGGAAATCATGCAGCAGGCAAGTCGTGAAGAAATTCAGCTGAAGGAGATCAAAGAAGCTGTAATCGAAGAAAAGAAGCAGGATAAGCTGATTACGGAAAATACACAGATTGATGTGAGGACAGAAGTAATTCCAGGTGTGGATGCTAATGGTAATAAGATTCTGAACTACAAAGTGGGTTACCAGTATGAGGTGATCAATAAAGAGTTTTCTGCAAAGGAGGACTTCCCGTCAGGTGGTTATGATATTGAACGTTCCAATGCCGCAATGTCTCTGATGAAGATAATCAAGAATGCTTTTGAAGGCGATTTCTCCAAGTATCTGTCTGAAGGCAAACAAGTGAAGGTCATTGTTACCGGTTCTGCCGATGCAAGTCCTATTCGCGGACGCATTGCCTATAACGGACAATATGGCGAATTTATCGATGAACCTTATTATAAGGATGGTAATCTTGATAATATTACCGTAACAAAGGCTTCGGGCATTACTGCTAATGAACAGTTGGCTTTGATGCGTGCGGCAGGTGTGAAGAATTATATAGAAAAGAATGTAACCACACTGGATAACACCAAGAACGAATATGAATATCATGTGGAAGTAGCCAAAGAACGCGGTGGTGAATTCCGTAAGATTAACGTAGAGTTTGTAATCATGGATGCTTTTCCTGCAAAATAATTTAGTGAGGAGCTAATAAATAAATATGAAGAATTTTTTAGTACTGACAATCTTTTTAATGTTGGGAGCATATGGGAGAGTAGTGGCACAGGATGCCGCTGCTGCTTCTAAGCGTGCTAACCAACAATATGTGCTTTTTGAAAGTGAGCGCGATAAAGGAACGAACGTGACGGGTATGTATAGCTATTTGCTGGACAGTTACGAGAATTTCATGAAAGTTGTGGAAGCACCGGATAACGGTCAGTATTTGAGTGGCGCCAAGAATCGTTTGCGTGCTATGTATCCTTATCTGTTGAATGGTGCAGTGTATTATTCCGAACAGAAGCAACCCTCTAAGGCGCTGGATTTTGCAGCAGCTTATATTGAGATGCCCCGGCTGAAGATTTTTCAGAGCGAGTTGCTTCCCAAAGATAACCGCTATGCTTCTGTAGTATATTATGCGGCGGTATCTGCCTACAATCTCCAAAAGTATTCGCAGGCGTTGAAGTATTTCCAGGAGTATTTAAGCACGGGAACGGATACACAGCAGAAAGACTGCTATGTATATATGAATATGATTTATCAGTCGCAGAAGAATTATTCTGAACAGGAACGTGTTTTGGAGGAAGCCATAGCCAAGTATCCTGTTTCGCTTGATTTCCTTTATAATCTGGTGAATGTGCATATTGCCACGAACAATATGCCGAAGTTACTGTCGGCCATCGATCGTATTCTTGAAGTTGATCCCAATAATGATAAGGTATTGCCCATCAAGGCACGTATTCTGGAACGCCAGGGAAAGAATCAGGAAGCGCTTGATATCTACAAACGTTTGTATGCTCTCCATCCCGATAGTTTTGAGTTGCTCACTGGATTGGCACGTGTTAATTTCAATGTAGCTACTGAAATTGTGAATAACGGTGCTACTATTGCTAATGATACCGAATATGCGTTGGTACGTCAGCGTGCTTCCGGTTATCTGCTGGATGCTAAAGACCTGTTCCTGAAAATTCTGGAAAAAGAACCTTCATCTAAAATGTATATGCAGGGGTTGGCGGGTGTATATCAATATATGGATATGAAATCTGAGTATGAAGTCTTGATGAAAATTATTACTGACGGTGCTTCATATACTTCTTTCCCATCCCGTTTGCTGGCCTATAATGAGGCATTGAAGAAGACTGAAGGGGTGGCACAGCAACAGGAATCTGCTCCTGTGCCGGTGGAACCTGCTATGTTGGTCATCCATGTGGATAGTTTTATTGATGGTAATAATAATAAGGTAATAGATGCCGGTGAAAGTTTTGCTGTTCAATTCTCTGTTGAGAATAAGGGACAGGGGGATGCTTATAACATCCGCCTCCGTCTTTCCGAACAACAGGGATATGATGAATATTTCGACGGTCCCCGTGAGTTGGATGGTGGTAATATTCCCGCAGGAACATCGAAGCAATACACTTTCCGTTATCTGGTAAAGAAAGAAATGCCGTCAGCGCTGGCCAAGATTAATATCTATGCATTTGAAGCGAATGGTTTTGATGCTGATCCGTCGGAATTGATTGTTAATACACAGGAATATGCTATGCCGCGCCTGCGTGTGGCGGATCATCAGTTCTTTGCTTCCGAAGGTTCTTCTATCACTTTAGGTAAGAATGGTAAGCTGACGCTTGCTTTGCAGAATTTCGGTTCGAAGACAGCACGTAATGTGAAATTGAACTTCAAATTGCCGAATAATGTGTTTACAACTGATGTACCTGAAATGACGATTGATAGTATTGCTCCGGGTGATGTAGCAACACTGGATTATGGTTTCCTGGTGAACAAGCGTTTCGATGGTGATTCAATCGCTGTGATGGTAAGCGTGAGTGAAGATTCCCGTTCTTCTTATCTGAGTGAAGCCTATAAGGTGAAGGTGGGTGAATACTTAACGGCATCCAGCACAATCAAGATTGACGGAGCTGTTCGTAAGGCTGTTGATCTTAAGAATGTTAGTTTAGGACTCAATACTGAGTTGCTGCAAGATATTCCTGTGGGTGCTGTGAATCGTCACCGTTATGCATTGATCATTGGTAACGAAGATTATAGCATAACCGGTGCCAATGCAGAGATAAATGTGCCTTATGCCGTGAATGATGCTATGGTATTCCGTGAATATTGTGTACGTACATTTGGTGTACCTGATGGACAACTGAAAGTTGTTCCGAATGCTACGGCTGGTATGATGCACGAACAGCTTGACTGGTTGGTGAATATGGCAAGTACTGATCCTGAAGCGGAATTGATATTCTATTATTCCGGTCATGGTAATAATGATGAGGCAACGAAAGAACCTTATCTGCTGCCGGTAGATATTACGGGTAAGAACATTCGTCTGGGTATTTCTCTGGCGGATTTATATAAGCGTCTGGCAACCTATCCTATCAAGGGAGCTTATGTTTTCCTGGATGCTTGCTTTAGTGGTGGCTACAAGAGTGCTGCTCCGTTGCTGGCCCAAAAAGGGGTACGTGTAGTACCGAAGGTGGGTTTGCCACAGGGACATACCTTGAGTTTCTCATCCAGTAGCGGTGACCAGACTTCCAGTGTTTATCATGATAAGAAGCAGGGATATTATACTTATTTCCTGGTTAAATGTATCAAGGATGCAAAGGGAGATTTAACCATGAAAGAACTGTTTGAAAAGACCAATGCAGAGGTGAAGAAAGCTACTGCTTTGATTGGCAAGATGCAGGAACCTCAGTATATGGTTTCTCCTACATGGTCTGATTGGGCAGATGTGAAGCTGAAGACACCGGCGACAATGAATTAGTTTATTGGCAATATAGAAAAAGGGACTCTGTCGACATAAATGTTGCAGAGTCCCTTTTTCTTTTTTATGCTTCTTTTCATAAGCGCATGTAAAAGTTCCATAAAAAAGAACTCGAATACTGCCTGGAATAAGGGCAATGCATAACTTTGTGAAAGCAACAATAAAGACATAGAGTTATGGAGACAATGAACATATGCTGCGAATAGGTGTAAAGACTTCGATGTGGAATCCCTGGCATGGCTGTCATAAGTTTAGTACAGGCTGTCAGCATTGCTATGTTTATCGTACAGATGGTAAATATGGTAAGGATAGTTCCGTTGTGGCAAAGACAGAGAAGTTCAATCTGCCTGTGCAGCAAAAGAAAAACAAAACTTACAAGATACCTTCCGGTAACCTGGTCTATACATGTTTCACTTCTGATTTTCTGGTGGAAGATGCTGATGAATGGCGTCCTGAAGCATGGGAGATGATGCGGTTGAGACAAGATCTCCACTTTCTGTTTATCACTAAGCGTATTGACCGACTGAAGGATTGTTTACCCTCAGATTGGGGAGAAGGATATGATAATGTAACAATCTGTTGTACGATGGAGAATCAGGATCGGATTGACTATCGCCTGCCTATTTATAAGGCAGCTCCCATAAAGCATAAAATTATTATTTGCGAACCGCTTCTCAGCCGGATAGATTTCAGGGGAGAGTTAGGTGAGTGGGTTGAGCAGGTTGTAGCCGGAGGAGAATCTGGACGGGAGGCGCGTGTATGCGATTATGACTGGGTTTTGGAGATTCGTCGTCAATGTATAGAAGCTAATGTGGGCTTCTGGTTTAAGCAGACAGGTTCTTATTTATTGAAAGAAGGGAAGGAGTTTAAAGTAGCCCGACAATTTCAGCACTCGCAGGCCCGGAAGGCGGAGATAAACTATGAGCCGGATCGTACTTCTTTTATAGAAGAGAATACAGGCAGCGCTATATTGTAGTCTCTTGTGTTCAACTATCCTATCGGTTTGATTGTTATATATTCATATATCAATAGCATAAGATTTGTTGGAGAGCTGAAGATATGAAACAACTTATATTTGTATTGTTAATAAGTTGTCTGGCTTGTGCCAATAATCAGGCAGGGCAGGCAGAAAGGAAAAAAGATATGGAATCAACCAAGGAAATTTATCTGGCAGGAGGCTGTTTCTGGGGAACCGAGCATTTCCTGAAACTAATTGATGGCGTAGAAACTACGCAAGTCGGCTATGCAAACGGCAATATTGCCAATCCGACTTATAAACAAGTATGTACCGGAACTACGGACTTTGCAGAAACCGTGAAAGTGCAGTATGATCCCCTCAAAGTGGACCTGCCTTTTCTCATAGATCTTTATTTCAAAACCATCGACCCTACCAGCGTAAACAGGCAGGGTAATGACAAGGGTACCCAATATCGTACGGGTATTTATTATACTGACCCAGCTGATTTAGCGGTTATTCAAGAAACTGTGCACCGTCTGGCAACAGCTTACCCCCGTCCGCTGGCAGTAGAAATAAAGCCTTTGAAGAATTTCTATCCGGCGGAAGACTATCACCAGGATTATCTGGATAAGAATCCGGGTGGATATTGTCATATCCATCCTGAACTATTTGACTTGGCGCGTAAGGCTAAAATGCCGAAAAAATCTGTTTATAGTAAACCGGATGATACGGTGTTGCGTTCTAAACTCACCCCGGAGCAATATGCCGTGACTCAAAAGAATGCAACCGAGCCGGCTTTTCATAATGATTATTGGAATGAACACCGTCCCGGTATTTATGTAGATATCACTACGGGTGAGCCTTTGTTCGTTTCAACTGATAAGTTTGATTCCGGCTGTGGCTGGCCCAGTTTCTCAAAACCGATTGATCGTAAACTTATTCATGAGAAGATGGATACTTCTCATGGTATGGTACGCACAGAGGTTAGAAGTGCTACGGGTGATGCCCATTTAGGACATGTTTTCACTGATGGTCCGGCAGATAAAGGTGGTTTGCGTTATTGCATCAACAGTGCTTCGTTGAGATTCATTCCTAAAGAGAAGATGCAGGCTGAAGGATATGGGGAATACATCCGTTTAGTAAAGTAATTTTTCGTATCCGGAAAACTTTCGTATCTTTAGCAAAAACGGAATTATGATTGAATTTAAAGCTGTACCATTGGCATCACTTCTGAATTTGAGAAATCAATATCTGGATTCTTTGCGTTACCCCTAGGAGTTACACTGCGAGTGGCTTGTTGCAAAAGGCACTTGTTTCTGTATCGAACAGGATGAAGAAAGAGTGGGGTATTTCATTCAGTCGGAAGAAGGAGAGCTGATTGAATTCTATCTGTCTGATGAACTGCTTTCACGAAAAGAAGAAATATTCGGAAGAGCGTTGAAAGAATTTCAGATTAAGAGTGCTTTCTGCAAGTCATTTGATGATTTCGCAGGCAGAGGTATGCAACGATGATTATTTCGCATCTTAAAGAATCATGCTTAAAAGCGGGATATACTCCTATTGCAGGGTGTGCAGCTGATAATGTTGCTTCACGCAGGACGCTGGAGCGGTGTGGTTTTATGACAAAACATTGTGCCATTGCATTTGATTTCTATCGGAAGTAACATTAAACGGGTCGGGAACTTAAAGTCAAAAAACAGTAAATCATCGAATAGGAGGAAGCGGTGTTTCCTCCTATTCGATGATTTACTGTTTTATTTTAGTCATCAATGTCAATTACTCTCATCTTAGAGTCGAACTTGATTTCCCAACGGTTAGACAGCTTTACTTCATATTCTTTTTTATCCCGTTCAATCTGTAAGATTTTAACATCCGGATAGTTTGTCTTTACATAAGTACGGATTGCTTCCGGGATGATCTGTGCAGGGACTTCACTTTGCTGGCATTTAACTTCTGTCCATTCTCCCGCCTTATCGAATTCTACTTTTTCTCCATTAGTGAAGACCACATCGTAGCTTTTATAGAATAATTCTGTTTCCTGTTTTGCCAATGCCACTTTATGATCTTTAAAGTAGGTATTGAGGAAAGTTTGAGCCTTTGCAGGGAGTTGATTTACCTGGATCGGTTTGTCATTATCTGCCATTACCATTGTGTGCATTGTGAACATACATACTAATAATAAAACTAACTTTTTCATATTCTTCTATTTTTAATAATTAATACTTTGGTTTATTCTGATATTGCAAAGGTAAAGGGAGATTCTGGAAAGAAACTGGAATCCCTTACCGAATGATTTGTTTCTCGGTGTGAAACTGTCAGTTTCATTACTTGGAACTGCTTGTTTCATTACTTGAAACTATCGGTTTCATTGCTTGAAACTGGCGGTTCCATTGCTTGAAACATTTCGTCCGGTCTGCTGAAACAGAACAGAGGGTCATTCGGCAGGTGGTAATAGGTTCTTGCCGGTGTTAGCGAGGATGTGATATCAATAAACTTTAGCTTTATTGGAATGACATCCTATTCTTTTTTTCCATAAATTTGTCGTCGATTTTAAAAGTAAGACTGCTATGCTTGAAGATATTCTGAAATTCAATAAGGAGTTCGTGCAGAACAGAGGATATGAGAAATACCTCACTAATAAATACCCAGACAAGAAGATTGCCATCATTTCCTGTATGGATACCCGTTTGCTTGAACTGATACCTGCCGCGCTCGGACTAAAGAACGGTGACGTAAAGATGATAAAGAATGCGGGAGGTGTCATATCCCATCCGTTTGGTAGTGCGGTGAGAAGTCTGCTGATAGCCATTTATGAACTTGGCGTGGAACAGGTGATGGTGATCGGGCATACCGATTGTGGTGCGCAAAGCCTGAATAGCAAAAGAGTGCTTGCACACATGAAGGAAAGAGGCATTGCAGACAAGAACATTGATATGCTGAAATTCTGCGGTCTGGATGTTGAGTCCTGGTTGAATGGATTTGACAGTGTGGAGGAAGCGATTAAAAGTTCCGTGGAGTTAATCAGGAAACACCCGCTTATCCCGTCGGATATTAAGATAAACGGGTTTATTATTGATTCCATAACCGGAGAACTAAAAATTCTGATCTGACGAGGCAGGAATAAATTCACTTGGTCGTCCGTTGTAGGTTAGTGTCAGTCTATGCATAGCCCTTGTTACAGCTACATAGAGCATACTTTTGTCAATGGCTGAATTGTAATTCTTGTCGTTGACATAGGGAACGATTACTTCGTCAAACTCCAACCCTTTTGCCATGTGAGATGAGGTAACGATAATACCTTTCATAAAAGCAGAACTTTGATTGGACAGGAAATGGATATCACCGGTATGCACCCGGAGGCTTTCTGATAGTTCTCTTGCCTGTGTTTCGGTTTTGCATACTATCCCGAGTGACGTATAACCGGACTTTTTAAAAGAAGAAATTATACTGAAAATACCCAGTATTTCCTGTTTTACATCTTCAAACCGTAGGATTGCAGGAGGTTCACCATGACGTATGATAGGTTCTAATTCATGATTGGTCTGAATCCTTTGCGAGAAATCCGTGATTTCAAACGTAGAGCGGTAACTTTTGCATAGTTTCATTATTTCGCCTATAGTGAATGTTTTCCGAATCATATCGGCTGTTGACGAACCATAAGGGTTGACAGATTGTGATGCATCTCCGAGAATAGTCTTCCGGCAGGGGTAAAGTTTCTGAATTACTTTGTATTGGATAGGAGAATAATCCTGCATTTCGTCTATCAAAAGATGTTTGACACCGGGCGAAGTAATATTTCCGTCTAAAGCCAGATGCAGGTATGCCAAAGGTGCCAGGTCAGCGTATTCCAACATCCGGTTCTTGCGTAATTTGAATAGTTCGGGTTTACCTACCCATACGAAAAACTCTTTATAAATCTGAAGATCGTTGTTACCTGCAAACATCTTCTTTATTTCTTTCTTCAACAGATTTTTCTCTGAAGTGGTAATTGTAAAGTAGTATTGCACCTTCATCATTTCCAGGATATAATCCGTCATAGCTTCAGAACGCTGGCGCATGGGGTAACGGTTGAAGCGCCTGAATTGCTCTTCAATATATTCGGTGGGAATTGTGATGTGCCTGGTGAGTTTTACTTCTGCTGCTTTGAAGTAGTTGTTTTCCATATAGAGGATGAACTTATCGAGCTGTGAAATAAACTCGAAGGAAGATTTGTATTTGATCCGTTCAATGAAGTCCGAGGACGTTTTTTCGAGTAATTCCGTTACCTGTTCAAAGAAGTTCTGGTATTTGTATTTGTTTTCAAGAACTCCCGAAAGAATCTGCTCCATACTGGTTTCGGGCACACTTTCTTCGCCAAGCTCGGGAAGTACGTTCGAGATATAATCACCGAAAACTTTATTGGGTGAAATAATAAGTATATCTTTTGAGGAAATATTCCCTTTCAACGTATAGAGCAGGTAGGCGATGCGGTGTAAGGCAATGGATGTCTTGCCCGATCCGGCAACTCCCTGGATAATGAGCACGTGGGCTTCTTCATTACGAATGATCCGGTTTTGTTCCCGCTGGATGGTGGTGACAATATTCTTCATTTTATCATCGGCATTGCTGCTGAGTTCCTTCTGAAGAATTTCATCATGTACAGTCAGCGAGCTTTCTATCATATATTCCATTTTGCCTTTACGGATGCGGTATTGGCGTTTAAGTGAAATATCTCCATTGATTTCACCGGTAGGGGAGGTATAAACCGCTTTCCCCAGTTCGTAATCGTAGAACATACCGGAAATGGGAGCCCGCCAATCGTATATCAGGTTCGTCTTATTTTGTGAATCATAGAACGTATGTATGCCTATATAAATAGCTAAAACACTACTGTCGTTTTTCTTTTCCTCGAAATCTATCCGTCCGAAATAAGGGATATCCAGTATTTTGCCCAACCGCCTGCGTTTGTTAATTACGCTTTCTCCCAGTGCGAAATGATTGAGGATGCTTTCGCGCATGGATCGGATTTCATGCGGATCGATATCTTTGTTTGACCAGATATAATCTTTGTATTCCTGTAAGGTTTCTACATGTTCTTTGACTGATGTATCGGTGTTCTGAATCGTATCGTTAATGATGCCGATGACCTGTTGCAAGTACTTTTTTTCCTGTTGTTCTGATAGATTGAATGTCATAACTCTTTTAATTTTTTATCTGGGAAGTTTGGAAAGGGTGGCAAAGTTAGTCCGAATTATCAGGTTATTAAATAGTTATTTATAGCTATATATCCGTCCTTTTTTCTACATTTGCACGTCATTACAAAAGAAAAACAATGGATATTCTTGATCTTGCCAGACGGAATCAACAGAAAGCCCGGAAAATTATAGAAGACACAAAGATCATCCCTATTTGGGAAAGTATAGGTGCCAGAGTGAATTTAGTAGGTTCTTTAAGTACAGGATTGCTGTTGAAGCATCTTGACATTGATTTTCTTATTTATACTTCACAATTTAGTCTGTGTGATAGCTTTCAGGCAATGGTGAAGTTTACGGAAAACAAGTCTTTCATGAAGATGGAGCATAAGAATCTGCTGGATACAGAGGAAGCATGTGTGGAGTGGCATGCTTGGTATCGGGATGCAGATAATGCGCTCTGGCAGATAGATATGATCCATATTTTGGAAGGTTCCCGGTATGATGGCTATTTTGAGAAGTTTGCCGAACGGCTTTCCGCTGTTTTGACCGATGAAACAAGGTATGCCATTTTAAAATTGAAATATGATACGCCCGAGTCGGAAAAGATTATGGGAATAGAGTATTATAAAGCTGTTATCCGGGATGGCATACGCAGTTATGAGGACTTTATGGAATGGAGAAGTCTGCATCCGGTTACGGGAATTATGGACTGGATGCCGTAACTTGCATATTTCTTTCGCAGAGCGGTTAGCTTAGTATTCCTGACTTTAATCCTGCATTGATAGCTTCGATAGAATTCTGTACCCCTAATTTGTGCAATAGGTTTTGCCGGTGAATATTGACCGTATGAATACTGATGCAGAGATTGTGAGCTATTTCTTTACTTAATAATCCTTTTTGAATAAGCTGTAAAATCTCCAGTTCACGCTGTGTCAGATGAATCCGTGGAATAGATACTAAAGTAGGCGAGAACATTTCTCCATTTTTGAGATTCAATACAGTGCATTCCACCTGATCGGTTTCTGTCTGATTGGGCGCAATCTCTATATTTCCAAGTATCAGCCATGCTTTTCCGTTGCGGCTTTGTTCTAAAACCTGTTGTCGGCTGATTACCCGTATGTACTGTTGTTTGGCATTCATCAGCCGGAAACTATATATATTACAATAATCATTTCTTTGTTCGTGAGGCAGGCTATAGATGAATTTGCTAAGGTTAATCTGCAATTGCTCCAGTCGTGCGAAATCGTCCGGATGAAAGCGTGATTCCAAATAATCTCCCTGCTTCTCCAAAGTAGCTATTTTCCGGCTGTCATATCCCAGTATATCTGCAAAGTTAGAAGATGCGAAAGCATATCTGTATTTATAAACATCAACTACAAATGAGCAACTTCTGCTGATTTGGGACATCTGTTGTAGCACAACTTTATCCTGTTCCCAAATGGCATAGTCGATTTCATTTGCAGACAAATGTTGCTTTGCCCACATTTCTTCTCTTGTGATTTCAGTTGATTTCATGCAGTGGAGTAATTTCACGCAAAAATATAATAACCGTTGATTTATCCGGGTAAGATTGCTTGCTTTTTTATTATTTTTCCTACATTTGCTGTGTAGAATTCACATAAAACGATTGTTCAACTCATGAAACATCAACTCTGTATATAGCTACGCTCCACGAATAGTACTTTCCAATAAAAGCTATTCGGCTATCCTGACGGATTTTTGTAATTCGTCACAGAGTTTTCCTATCTGATTATTTACATCGAGTGGCACGCAGCTATGTGTATAGTTGTGTGGCATACGTTTATTTTAGTTGAACAATGAATTATACGTATAAGCAAATATGGCTCATCAACTTTCCTGTGATGATGAGCATCCTGATGGAGCAATTAATCAATATTACTGATGCTATTTTTCTGGGACATGTAGGCGAAGTGGAGTTAGGTGCTTCTGCGCTTGCAAGTGTTTATTATCTGGCCATTTATATGCTCGGTTTTGGCTTTAGTTTGGGTTTACAGGTAATGATTGCCCGCAGAAACGGGGAACAAAGATACGAAGAAACAGGCAGGACTTTCTTCCAGGGATTATTGTTCCTGAGTGGACTGGCTATGTTTTTAAGTCTTGCGTCCTATATACTGTCACCTGTTATCCTGAGATATTTCATCCGTTCACCGGAGATTTATAATGCTGCGGTTGATTATCTGACATGGAGATGTTTCGGTCTGCTATTCTCTTTTCCATTTCTGGCATTCCGCTCTTTCTTCGTGGGAATTACGAAAACGAGAGTTTTGTCGTGGGCGGCTATAATGGCGGTTCTTATCAATATCCCTTGTAATTACTTGTTTATTTTCAGTCTCAGTCTGGGTATATCCGGGGCAGCAATGGCTTCTTCACTGGCTGAAGCCGGTTCTTTATTAATTCTGGTTATCTATACTTTTCTGAAAATGGATAAGGAGAATTTAGGGTTAAAACCTGTTTATGATAGGAAATTGCTAAATTCACTTTTTCACTTATCCGTATGGAGTATGATGCATGCTTTCATTAGTGTTGCTCCGTGGTTTTTATTCTTCGTGGCTATCGAGCGGTTGGGAGAAAAACAACTGGCAGTGTCGAATATTATTAGAAGTGTTTCTACCGTTTTCTTTGTAATAGTCAATTCGTTTGCGGCTACTACCGGTTCACTGGTCAGTAATCTGATAGGTGCGGGTGAGGGGAGAAGTATGTTCCGGCTTTGTGGTAAAATTCTCAGATTGGGATATGCAATCGGTCTTCCTTTGATAATTATTGCTATGTTATTTAATCAACAGATTTTCGGATTTTATACGGATAATGCAGAATTAATCGAACTTGCTCAGTGTCCGTTTATTGTGATGTTGCTGAATTACACATTTGCTTTGCCTGGTTATGTTTTTATGAATGCAGTAACAGGTACAGGTAATACCCGGATTGCATTTATCTTTCAGATTTCCACTATTGTCGTCTATCTGGCTTATTTGTATCTATTGAGTTATTGTTTCACAACGACTCTATCGGTGTATCTGATGGCTGAGTATTTATTCGTAATTTTGTTGGGAGGGCAATCTTACATCTATTTAAAAAAGAAAAAGCGAAATGCTGATAGCTATCAGGCTCTCGACTATTAGTTCATCGGTAAAGTAACGATGATCCGGGTTCCTTCTGTGTAGTCGGGATCAATCTTTATCTCTCCGGTAAGTCGTTTCACGATGAGTCGGCAGAGATATAACCCGAGCCCATTTCCTGGGATGAATGTATCGAGTTTGGAAAAACGATTGAACACTTCTTCGTATTTTTCCCGGGGAATACCACAACCTGTATCAGTAACATAAATGGATATATGTTGCTGCTCTTCATCCACTTTGTAACCTAAAGAGATGTATCCTTCTTTTGTGAATTTATTTGCGTTGCTCAGCAAATGTTCGATAACTTGTGTAAGATACTGTGGATTAGTCTGAATATATAGGCTTTCCGAAGTAACGTCCAAATCATAGCTGATTTCTTGCTTTTTGCTGAGTTGTTCCATCTGCTGGACACAAATACTTCTGATATCAGTTGCTTGACAAGGAAGTTTTTCTTTGGAAACATCCAGACTGGCCACTTCCAGCATGCTGTTGACAAGACCTGTGAGTAGTACTGTATTCCTTTGTATTTCACCGGGAAATTCCCGACGCATCTCCGCATCAATTTCTTCGTTCATTATTAGATCGGAGAATCCTACGATAGCATTGAGAGGAGTCCGTATTTCATGGCAAATGGAGTTGATGAACGATTGTTTCATCTTTTCACTTTCCTGCGCTTTGGAATGTAACGCCTTTAACTCCATTTTCATTCTCTTCTCCTTTTTCAACGAGTAGTAAAGGTAGCTACAGATAGAGATTACAATTGTCAACAGAATACTAAGAGAAATAAGCAGAATCTTTTTATTCTTTATTTCCAGTATTGTCTTTTCATTGTTGAGTGTGTTGATATCATATTTCACTTGTAGCTCATTGAGTTGTTTGTGAGTATATTCTGTAGTTAACGAATCTTGAATCTGGTGTGAGATTTTCAGGAATTTCAGGGCATTCGGATAATCATTGATTGCTTCATAAATCATAGAGTTGACATTATATAGTCCCGGTAGATTTTGCGGGGCCATATTTGTTGCGATTTTAATAAGGGAGTCGTTGGCAACTATTGCTTTGCGATAATCTTTATCGGTACGACTATTGCAGTAATAGTTGTTGGCGCATAGATAGTAATTGTATTTGTCCAAGTCGTCTGTTAGCGTTTTACCTATCTCTTGAATACGATTCCAATAATACTTTTCCTGTTCTATGCTCAGGTGGGATATGCAACTTATCATAAAGGCGTAATACTGGAGAAGATACAAGTCTATTTTATAGAATGGGCGTTGCTTTTGGTAGTCAGTTTGGTATTTTTGTTCTACCATTTTTATAAGCTTCTCCATCATTTTTCCGGCTTCTTTCGCTTTTCCGGCTTGTGCATATGCATAACATTGCTTTGCCATAACATGTTTCTGATAAGGATATTTATCCTTGTCCGGGAGCGATTCGGTCAGTGATATTGCTTTATCCAGATAGGGAAGAGCTTTATCATATTGGTTATTTATATAGAAACTGACCCCTATGATATAAGTTGAAGCTATTTGCGTGTAAAGATCAGTATCCTTATCATTTACTGTATCCAGAGCTTTTGCTTCTGCAGCAATGGCTGCATCCTTTTCGTCAGAGAGACATTGTGCGTCGAAAAAACGCATACGATAAAGTTGCAGAAAACTTTCCATCTTTTCCGGCGAAGCGATTTTCTTTATATATTCAGTATATTTGGTGAGGGAATCCTTGTGATGAAAATTGGCCTCTTCAATCGCAATGTCATTGAGTGCATTCAGCATATTGCTTTTATCATTAATTTTGGATGCTTCCTGATACATTTGCAGAAGATAAGTTTTTGCTTGGGGGCTATCAAGAGAGATATCTGCTAAATTCCTGTATATCTGAATCTTTGTTTCGGAAGATCGAGTTGTTTTGAGGAGGTGTAAAAGACTATCAGTTACCTGAATACTGTTGGAGGCAAGTATTGTTGTGCTAACAAGAAATAATATAGTGGCCAGTATATAACGCATATCGTATTACTACTTTGTGAATGTGCAAATCTAATGTTTTTTCGTGATTCTTGTTATTAAAAGAACACTTTTATTTTGTTTTTAATTTAGTTTGATTGACCTTTTGATGCACAGAGGACTTGCAGATTAAAGGAAAACGGTTATATTTGTGAAGTGATGTGAATAATCTAAGATAAGGATTCACAAGTTTATACTTAAAAACATGAGAAAATGGCAAGAATAAATCTATACTTACTATTTAATGGTAATTGTTATGAAGCATTTAATTTTTACAAGTCTGCATTTGGCTCAGAATTTACTTTCGTAGGAAGGTATGGAGATATCCCGCAACAAGAAGGTGTGCCCATTCTTCCTGAAAGTGATAAAAACAAGATAGAGAATATCTGTTTGCCCATTGCTAAGGAGACTGTTTTGATGGGTGCTGATGTCTGTAGCTATATGGCGCAAAACACTGTATTCGGTAATAATTTCTCTCTTTATATAGAGGCTGATAGTAGAGGAGAGGCAGACCGGTTGTTTGACGGGTTGTCAACAGAGGGACGTGTAACGATGCCTATGAGTGAAGCGCATTGGGGGGATTATTTTGGAATGTTTACTGATAAGTTTGGTGTGAATTGGTTGATAAATGTCCACAAGAATATAGGGTAATTATATAGTGATAAATAAAAAGAATAATAGTTTTACTATGGAAGAAATGTATTGTCAGAGTTGTGGTATGCCACTTGTAAAGGCAGAAGATATTGGAACAAATAAGGACGGAACTCCTATGAGTGAGTATTGCATCTATTGTTTTAAAGATGGAGCTTTTACAGGGGATATCAGTATGGAGGATATGATCAATATCAGCCTGAAGCATATGAGGGAACTCTTCAAAGATGATCCTGATTTCAACGAGCAGGCAGCATTGATTAAAATGAGAGAATTTTTCCCGGAGTTGAAGAGGTGGAAGAAGTCTCGGATCAACGTAAAAACCTGAGGGGGAAATTTTAAAATTAGTATCTTTGTCTTCAAATTTATTTAGTATGGATCCCAATGGTTATCGCCTTCTGCTTCCTGAAGGAACTTTAGATTACTTTGATCTTGT
>ERZ1673736.1858-NODE-1858-length-25746-cov-4.688879_pt1 | contig 25746 bp, 21 predicted proteins | sample MGYA00580212_ERZ1673736 | MGnify/ENA primary metagenome ERZ1673736 (study PRJEB41218, sample SAMN15661752) | gut metagenome | host: Homo sapiens | place: Canada: London | collected 2015-08-20/2019-03-30 | study: EMG produced TPA metagenomics assembly of...
GATGACAAGGAACAAAAATGGAAATAGGGTTAGCCCCGTTGGCAGCAGCCACGGCACGAACAGCTTTCGGGTTTCCCAGTTTTTTCGCCAATTCTCCATAAGACAGCGTTTTCCCGTAAGGAATATTCATCAACTCCTGCCACACCGAATTCTGGAAATCCGTTCCCGTAAAAACCAGCGGAATGTCAAACGTTCTCCTCTGCCGAGCAAAATATTCGTCAAGCTGCCTGATCGCTTCCCGGATCACATCAGAAACACCCTCCTCGTAATCAGCCCCTAGCGCTTTCTGAATCCGTTTATCAATAGATGCCCTGCGTTTTTCGAGCATCCAGTCGCACAAACAAAGTTTACCTTCAAAAGAACCAAGAATCAGCTCTCCACAAGGAGATGCATAATGTTGAATTTGTATCATTTTTCTACTTTTAATTTTCATCCCTCTGCTTTTCCATGCAATCACACGCCTACTGATTCGTTTCCAGCATCCGGATCAAACAATCCCGCTGTATCGAAAAACTAGTATCCTCCTGTTGTACATACTTAAGCAACCGCGTTCCATCTTGACGCAGTTTCGACTTCAACAAAATATCATCCTCCACCTCCTCCGAAAATCTCAACAAATACACGGATGCAAGCTCGATCTTACCCATCCCGTCTTCCTCACTGGCATATCGATCAATCAACTCCTGTACATCCATCGTCGCCAGCTCCTTCACGGGAAATCCCAACATTTGCCGCGCCAACAAGTCATACTCGTCCAAATCCTGCTGGCGAATCTTCTTCTTGTTCAATATAGCCCTAGCGATTGCAGAAATAATTTCTTGAATCATGCGCACGAGATAATCCTGTTTTACCATAATACCGTCCTCCAATATATTTACAAGCAAAAATAAAAAATAATATCCACGTGAAGGAATAAAATTCACTAAATCATTTGGTTTATAAAATAAACTAGTTTATATTTACATCAACAAAAAGAATAACCCTAAACACAACAAGCATGGAAGAAAAAAAGTTTACAGAGAAAGAAAGCCTAGAACTCATCTCTCACATGATACAGGCAACCAGAAAGAACCTCGTGAAAGACCAGGGAAATTACTTCATCATCTACGGTTACACGGCAGCCATCTTGTCCGTCATCATCTACACGCTACTCTGCATGACCCCCACCCCTTGGTGGTGGGCGGGCTGGTTTCTCATGTTCCTACCGGTAATCGTCCTCGCGTTCAAAGGAAAAAGGAACTCCCCGACCGTCGTCACTTACACGGACAGCATGGTCAACAAAGTCTGGCAAGTGGTAGGCACCTTATTCTCGTTAACCGTGCTGGTCATGCTGGCCTTATCACTCCTTGTTGGAAAGTGTGATTTCATGCTCATGCTCCCCTTATGCCTCCTGTACGCGAGCATCGGAACGGCAATCACGGGTTTAGTCATCCGAGAAAAGTGCTTGTCCTACACCCCGTTCGCGGGCTTCGTGTTCGCCATATACATGCTGATGAACTACACGATAAACAACAGTATCGACATACGCTGGAACCTCTACTTTGGCCTGTCATTTATCATCATGATGATCATACCGGGACATGTTTTGAACAATAAATCCGAAAAACTATGAGAGAACTAGATCCGCTATTACATTCCCAGTTACGTCTGGCAATAGTCTCCCTGCTCTTGTCGGTAGAGACAGCGGATTTCGTGTACTTGAAAGAGAAAACGAACGCGACTGCCGGAAACCTGAGCGTGCAACTGGAAAAACTCGAAACCGCCGGCTATATCCAAGTGAAAAAGGAATTCGTCGGGAAAAAGACTCACACCTCCTGCCAACTGACCGACACGGGAAGGAAGGCTTTGGAGGATTACATTGACGCACTCAGGGAATATCTTAACTTGTAAGGCACAAACAACTTGGCGTTTCCTGCCGAAGGCGTGTCAAAACTCCATACGAGGGAGTACCCCGAAAGGGGGAGGGAGTTGGAATATGGAGTTTTGACATACCTCATTACTTTTATTTGTTAATCAACATCCTGCACGCAACGCACACCACCGACCTCGTCGCTTTTATTGTGTAGTAAATAGAATACGCCTCCCTCGTTTTTAACCGAGAAGCCTATACGGTTACCGCCTGTAGGGTTGAAACTGAAACTGCTCTTGGCAAAATGATCTGTTAATGGCCAAGAGGTGCTATTTCTAGGCATTCTAGAATACATCAGCGCCAATTCTCTTTGATTGGGTACTCGCCACCCCTTGGGACAAACGGGGTTCGTAGCCCCGGGTTGCGAGCGTGCCATGATCGTTTGCCAACTCAAGGCATTCCCGTGTGTTGTCGGATTTATTTTGAAAGCCTTCCAAGGCTTGTTATAGCCGCGTACGTCACGTTCGTTGTGATCCGCCAATTCTTCCGTGGTCTTAAATCCCCGTATGGATTTGGCATCCAATCGAGTTAACGTGATGGTTCTCGTTGTTTCGTCATAAATGGCAAAGTCGTCCGGTCGTACTTCTTTGGCCGCGTTCTTCGGCACTCCCAAATTTCTGACACACCTGTAATAAACGATGGCATCGTCTATTGCCCCCGCTCCGGTCAATAGCCCGACGGAGGACCCCTCGGATGACCATAAAATATCCGGGTTATCCCTGTAAACATAATAGCCACTAATAATGCCACCCACCCGACTGCTACTCTTTTCAAGCACCGTACTACTTGCGTACCATTGCAGGTCTTCCTCCCACGTGCTCCGTTTATACAACCTGGCTTGTGGGTCAAAAGAGTTTTCCCCGATCCACAAATCCGTGAGCTGGTTAATGCTGGCAAGATACCATTGCACCTCGTTTTCATCAATCTGTCCGTCCCCGTTCATGTCTCGGTTTAAACGCATACATCTGTATTTTGCAGCATTATAGGCGGGTTTCATTTCCCAGGTAGTGTAATCTATATAGGTATCCCACTTCTCCGAACCGGAATTTGCCATCCACATGTTGATCGTGTTCGCACGCCCGTTATCTTTGTCATCGTACGTACGATTGTCTCTTGTGGTTGTTGTTTCAAACCGGTAGCGGTCTTCGTCTTGTATCGCCTCGGTACCCCATGCCGTGAAATTCTCGGCGGCTTCCTTGTTATACATGGTTTGGATGGATGCCTGCCTGATGGAGTACAGGGCGGTGGTCTTGGTACTCACGCGATCCGCGCTGTACTGGAGGTTTGACAGGATATTGAGCACCCTCTTCTCCGTGTTGACAAATTTTTTCCATAAACCGTTTTCCACGGTTTCCGATGTATTTTCAGGATTCACCTCGTAATAGAAATCTCTCAAAAAAGTAGTAAACACAATCTCATCGGCACTGTCGAACAGGGTTCCGGAAACTGCACCGTTATTGACAAGATACCTGCGTTTGCACTCTTTCAACACACTTACCAGTTGTTTGATATTTAACATCTTATCGTTTCCCGAATTGATATCCGCCATGTATTTGTCCAACGGGTGCGAGTAGCCGGGTGTTGTCAATTCGGCATCCGTGTACACCCCGTTATCCCCTTTATATCTCGTGAAGTCTCCACTATACGTGGTTCTTGATTTTGTGTTTATACGAAAACATATCCATTCGTAATCCTTTGGATTTTCATCTTCTGCTCCTTTGGAAAAAGGGGTGGAAATATTCCACGTCAGTGATTGGTCGATATCACTTTGGTGAAAGACGGTCTTAAAGACTTCGTTATGCGCATCGAATTCCAGGACTTTCTTGGCAAACACGACGTCACCTTCGCTTCCGGGCGACGGTTCTTGTGCCTCCTCTCCTGATTCCACCTCCACGATAATGTCGTCCACGCTCACGATCTTCACGTTGTAAGTGTAAAAATGATTTCGAAGACTATTATAATCATTCACGCCGTCTACCGCACCCAGGTGAACGGTGTACGTTACGTCTGCCGAAACTTCTTTGCCGGAACCTATCGTGTAGAAAATATTTCCCTTGAATTTCACGAACGTGGCCCTCTCGTCGGCATATTCGTACGCGCCGTTTGTCACGGTGCCGTCATTGTTTGGCGTTTTCTCCTGTTTCTCGCGTAACGCGTATTGTTCGGCATATGTTCCCGTAACGGGAATTGCCTTTCGCGCATCCACCTTGTTTTCCGGAATATAAAACGCGAAAGTGTTGGCTCCTGTCATGGAGATTTCAAAATTATTCCAGCTACTGTCGAAATAATTGCCCTCAAACTCAAATAATCCTTGCACCTCGGTCGGGAGCACGCTCACCACCCGTGGTACCGTCACCACTTGCCAGTCCAACGGGGTGAAAGTCACGCCTTCTGCCGTCGTTACGTTGAAACGGATTTTTACGTCCACTCTTTTCAAGGAAACGTTCACCGGGTTGGTGGTATTGGCAGTTAAGTCAGCGGTTGTCGTTCCGCTCATCAAGAACTGGGCTCCCCTCTCGATAAACTTGTCTTGCATGCGGGAAGTCAAAGCCAGCAAGTCGGGGTACGCGGTTATCGCGTCCAGGGTTGCTGTCGTCATGTCGAAGATATCCAAATTGATATTGGCAACGACGGCTATGATTTTACCGCTTCCGGCAGGGATGTTTTTTATCTCTATTTGATGAGTGCCATTCGCGTTGATTCCGTTGTAAAATTGTCCGAACACCCTTGTCCCGTCCTGGTTGAAGATAAACACGTAAACATTTTGAATCCGTTGTTCTTCCTCGTCACTCGACACGGCTCTCGACAGATTGCTTGAAGTATTGAATTTCAACTTTAATGCTGCACTTCCGCTATTCTCTTTCGACCCGAATTTATCTTCCTGGCAGGCAGTTAAAACGAAACTCAAAACACATAACAGGTATATACACTTTTTCATATCTTCTTTTATTTGAAATCAGGTACGTTAACAGTTTCTGTCGTCCACTCCTCTACTGAACATGTCAGCGCGATGTCGGACAGAGCAGAAACAAGGATATTCACCGAGTAACGTTTCCCCGCTTCCAGATTGTTTATCAGGTTGCCCAACGGGGTGGTTACCGTCTTGCTTTGGATTCCCGCGGCAAGCACGTAATCTACCGTCACCGTGATCTCGTCATCGGCATCTATTGCCTGGGGCAATAGCAACAAATGCGAATCGGCAAGGGAAATGGTAAGATAATCCGATGCCGTCGTCGAAATGTCCGTGTTCGCCAGCAAACGGTTGTCTATGTCGAGCGTGTAGGATTTATTCACAGCGTCGGAAGTTGCCGTCCAAGAAAATATCCCCGGGGTATCGTCGTAAGTAAAGGCAGCTTTATTCTTCAGTTGCCCGAGGGTGACAGATGTCACTTTCACCGGAAACTCGCATACGGCGGTCATTTTGGCCTGAAACACCACGCAGGCAAGTGTATGTTTGAACGTCAGTGTTAGTTTTCCTCCGGCAGGCACGTCCGCTTTCATTTGATCGATCAAGGGAATGGATACCAGCAAATCTTGTTGCGCTTTCACATCATCTGGAACCGTATAGGTCATCCGGGGATAGCCCGTGGTTGTGATGTCTGAGCCCAAGCCGATGGCCGTGTTGCCGCCATCGGCATAGGGAGAGTAAGCGAAAAATGAAACCGTACCGCTCTTCGGCCAATACATGACGGGGGTGTACTCCCATACGCCATCGTTCTTCGTTACCCGTGTATTGTACATGAATTTTGGAGTTAACACCGTGGAGAACGCACCATCAGCCGCATAGTACGCATACACGCCGAAATCCCGCATCGCGGCGATATCCGTTTCGCTACCTCTGCCTGATAAAGGCGAGATAAAAGGTTCGTCGGCTCCCGCGGTAACAAAATCAATCTTATCTCCCCCGGCAACGAGAGCGGTGTGATTCATGCTTTTGTCGCACGATGTGAACGCGATCAATAATATAGCCGACAACAGAATGTATTCTCTTTTTTTCATCGCTTGACTTTTTTGAGTTTTTATCAGTACCCGCGGGCGGACATTCAACCGCCCGCGAGCGAGCCGTTAGGCTGGAATACGATGCTTGCCCTTTACACTATTTGGGTTCAATGACACCACCTTCAACATCGTCCCATGTTTTAACCGTGGTTTCGAATTCGATAGGATCCAAAACAGTCCCGGCAGCACCAATCAACAAATTGTAAGTTACCTTCTTGTTACTTTTCCAAATTTCAGTAGGTTCTCCATTTCCCTCTGCAGGAAGTGCGCTGGAAATTCCCACCGTGACACTCTCGTATGCATCCTCGGAGCCATGCAAATAAACTTTGGTTGTTCCATCAGCAAGTACTTGGTAGATTTTACAAGAGATCGTCAGGTACGCTCCATTTTCTGCTTGCTCGCTCTTTGCCGCAAATTCTTGAGGCAACAACATCAAGGCTTTATCAGCACTTCCGATCGCGGTGTAGGGGTTTGTTTCGGTACCATCAACATACCCTCCCGTTACGGCATCTGAAGTAACCGTGTAATTTGATGAAGAAGCTACAAGTTCCCACGTTTCCTCCTTTACATCAAAAGTCCCCGTAGCCTTTAAACCATTAATCGTGATACCGTTTGCCGCTACATCTACTTTCAGGTTTGTGGTTTTAGTCCCGATTCTAAAATGAACCTGGGTTAATGCATGCTTAAACGGCAGAGTTACGCTGGTTTTGTCCGCAGGTTTTGTTTGGGTAAGAGCCGACGCGTACATCAAATCCACTTGATTAGCTTCCGTGGCAGGCACCGTATATGTTAATTTCAAGCCATCCGTCTTGTCGAATGCTTTGTTCGTGATGGCCGCGTTCCCATACGGGGCATAAGCGTAAAAATCAAGCGTCTCGTTATTTGTAGGCCAATATGCTTGATCGGAAGCATTTTGGTATCCCCACTTCGAACCGTCTGACACGATTTTAATACCTTCGCCGGCGGTTCCCATGTAGGGGGATGCAGAAGTGCTGATAAATGCCGTTACCCCGAACGCGTAACCGTTCTTTAAAAACTCCGTGTTGTCATCCACCGGGTTCCCCCTAGAAATATTCTTGTAAGTGGAAAACCCGATTTGGTTACTTTCCTTGTTGATTTCCGAATCAACAACGTCACTTTTAGCACAACCGGTAAGCATGGCTACCGCTGTTAGCGCGTACAATAAGTTTTTCTTCATAATAAATAAATTAAAAAATGAGTAAATATTTGTTCCAAACTTAAATTGGTAATCCCGTTTCAACTTCTTCCCACGCTTCGATGTTGGGGTTGAATACTCCTTCGCCATTACCGATAGCTTCCGGGAGAGTTATTTCCGCCCTGATCTGGTGAACGCGTTGAAGCCCGTCGTGTGACGTTTTCATCAAATCGTGCACGTCCAACGTGACGGTATGGGTTTCCCCGTTCACCAGCACGAAGTGCATGACGAGCCGGTGTTTGTTGACGTAAGCGTCATTCTTCAATTCCGGTCCGAACGCGATCAGCTTTTTCGATATCGTACCCACTCTGTAATTGTCGGGGTCCACGCGTTTGTTGTTCAGCACGAACTCGTGCGTGACGCTATTCCCGTATCGGGTTGCCGTTTCCATGTTCATGCCCTCGCACATGGCTGTCAGGTGGGTGCGAGGCGCACCTGCTGTCGACGTGATATTCGTCACCTTGATCTCTATATCGATTAAATCCGTTCGCCGTTCCGGGGTAACCTCCACGGTGCGGCAAACCTCGTGCGATCCGGCCTCCGGCCTTTCTTTGAAATAGTGGATGTCTTGCGGGGTAACCTCTATCTCCCGGAACAGCGCGCTCGCGAGGATATCGGATTCTGTCAGGTAGACACTTCTCGTAGCTCCTTCGGCTTTTGAAAGCAGATTCGAGTATAGCGCTTCCTCTTTCGCCGCCAGACAGGCTTTGAAAGTCGCCAGATTATCCGTGCCCGTGAAGCTAAGCGCTGCCAGCTCTTCCTCGGTGTTATTGACAACCAACAGGTCGAATTTCCCCACGGGGAGAGTGAGATCCATCGTGTTGGGATCACTGCATATCTGGCGCTTGCCGATAGCCTTTCCGTTCTCGTGATCGAACACGTAGACCGACATCCCATTCGGTTCCAGTTGTGCCGGTTGCCAGTTGACATTCAAACGCACGAATCCTTGTTCTTCCGTGGCGTAGTACAACCCATCTCTGTTACAGGAAAAACAGGCAAGAGTGAAACAAAACCCGGTAATGTAAGCAATCGTTTTCATTTCACACCTCCTTCTTTTTTTACTGTTTTTTTTATTTAACAACCACACGAGCGAAATCCTTACGGACGTGGGGCCGAACCATTGCTGTCTTTTGACTTCCCACGGATACCTGAAAACTTTAATGTCTCCGTGCATGGTGTCGTTCACTTTATCGTATTTCTTGCACTCTCGTTGCAAGTAACCCACGCCGAGGCTGTATTCCACGCGAAAATATTTCCCGATTTCGTGAGCGTAGGCTCCTTGTATTCCCGCGTCGAAGAAATCCCCCTGCTCCCCGTCTTTATCGAAAAATTGCAGATCGTACTTCCCGACACCTCCGAACAGCCCCACATTCCATCCGGTGAGAACCTCTTTTCTACCGCGGTTCCCGAACCAGTATTTCACCGTGGCGTGGCCTGCCAACAACTGCATCGTCCAATCGGCTCGCGAAGCTTTCCACCACGGGAATATACCTTCTGCCGCTATCGACCATCGCTTCCCGATGGGAACCTCTATTTCTAAATTCGCGGCTGAAAGCACGTCATAAAGCAAGTTTGTTTTGATGGCGAACAGGGGTTTTGTCATACTTACCGGGGTTGGAAGTACCACGGGTTCCGGCTGACGGGGAGGCACGAGCACCTCATCCTCTTTCTGCTGCACCTCCTCCTTCTCTTCCTCGACGGGTTCCGGCTTGTAATAAATCACGCAAACAGCTCCCGTACGCAATTGCGGCAGAAAACTTTTCTTTATATAGCGCCAAGCTTCCCCGTTTCCCAAAGTCTTAATTAACCATTTTTTAGCCTCGTTTTTACGATTTGAATTTATAATGGAAATTAGTTCTTCTTGGCATGGTACATTTTTATCCGTTTCGATCATGCGCTTAAAATCAATCCAATTTTCACCCGTGTATCGTGCCCGTATCAATTCGTTTTTGATCATCGGATATTTTTCCATGATATAAATTTTGACACTCTCAGCTCGTTTCTCCGACAAGTTTAGATTGTAGACTTCATTCCCGTCGGGCGACGAGGAGGCCACGATGGTAATTGAATCCAAATTGGAGATGACCAATTTATTTTTAATCAAGTCGTCCAGTTTTTTCAATGCCCCGCTGTTCTCCATGTACGTGCTATCCAAAACCGCCCTGTCAATTTTAAAATACAGTACAATACTATTGACAGAATCTATTTCACGTCGATATTCTTGAGCACAAACACGTGTCATGCCTTTTAGTAAAAGCATTATCAAAATAAGAATAATTACATACACCTTCATGATTTTGTAAGATTTCTGATTTATTATTAATATCAAAAAACGATCATTTAATGATGTTAATTTGTATTATCATTTTTATATAATACAAAATATTATAACTATGTAATTATCAGTAATAAAAAAAGCATTCAAAAAAATGGCTATGCCAATTAAATAGCTTAATTTTGCGGTATGAATAAATGATCGTTTTTTGATATGTTTGACAACACAGCTATATAGTTTTTGTTGTGTCACATACAAGCCCTATATCTTAAAACCATTTGGGTTTTGAATTCTATAATGATCTACGTGTTGTTCTTAAAATAATATGTATAATGTCAACTCCATTATTTATAATGAATTTAACAAACGATATTCGAACGTCAATAATAACATTCACACATATTTTGTATCAATATTCGAAAAATTGACTCAATACGTAAATATACGGATAAAATACCCTATTAAAGAATCATGTATTTTTACCATTTTTTACAATAGAAAAGAAGAATACATTTGTAAGGCAAATAATCCAAGACGAAGGGTGTCGGAAAAGTCCTATTGAATCAGACTACCCCCTCCAACTCCCCCTTACACAAGGGGAGAGTTGATTAGCAAGCGTTTTTTCCTCTCGTGTAAGGGGAAAAGCCAATACAGCGCATTAAAAATTTATTCTCCCCACCTCACGACCTCGCCAATGCGGGGTATTAACACGTGTAGCGAGTCGTTTTTCGCCATGTCCATCTCGTTCCTTAACGGCTCGTCCCAACGGTGGTAGGCCAGCGCGTACTTAGAATGATGCACGGTCATCACTTTTTTCGCTTTCACGTCCAAGGCCGCCCGCGTCAAATAATCAGGCATCAGGTGGATATACTTCCATCCCTCGTTATACTGCCCGTTCTCAAGAATGGCCAAGTCGATCCCCGGGAAACGCTCCCCGACCCGGGCAAAATGTGTATCATAACCGCCATCTCCAGCCAAGTATATCTTCCGGGAGGGCGTTTCAAGCAGGAACGAGGCCCACAGCGTTTTATTGGCAGCAAGTCCCCGCCCCGAAAAATGGCGGGCAGGCAGACAATGCACCACAAAACCGGAATCCAAATGGACCTCATCCTCCCAATCCAACTCGACGATGCGCTCCCGATCGAATCCCCAGTACTCGAAATGCTCACCGACACCCAAACCGCAAATCACCTTCCCGACGCGGTCTTTCAATGCCCGCACGGTTTGATAATCCAGGTGATCCCAATGATCATGCGAAATAACCAAGTAATCGATATCCGGCATATCCTCCGGGTGATACACGTCCGTTCCCTTGAACGGCTTGTTAATAAAAGACACCGGGGAGGCCATGCAAAACACCGGGTCCACGAGTACCCGTTTCCCATCCACTTGAATCAGATAAGACGAATGCCCGAACCACACCAGCACCTCCTCCCCCGGGTCGATCTGCCGCAAATCCGTTTTCACCACGGCCAACGCCGTGTCCGGTTGCAACCCGGTCTTATCCTTGAAAAGAAAATCCAGCAACCCCTGCAAACGTCCTTTGTCCGAGGTCATTAAAGGAGTTTCATGTATATTGCGAAAAGCCCCGTCCCGGTAATTCGGCGAACGTTCAATCCTTGCCAACCGTTCTCCCCGGGGGATTCTCCCGAAGCTCGGTTGATTCACGAAAACAATTCCGACAATGGCCATCATCGCCACGATCGACAACACAATCCATAGTATCATCATACGCTTTCTTGAATTTTTTATTAATCTCATAAATGCAACTCAAAATTAAATCTATCGCGAAAATAAGCAAATGAAACCAGCTAACAAATCGACTTCATACCCGGTTCATTCCCAAATTTTATTGAAATAATACAAATTATTGATATCAAATATTTATCATCTTCCTATCACATTGCGAGCCGCTCCCATTCCGCTCCCATTCTCCTCCCATTCCGCTCCTATTACAATAGGAAAAAATAGACGTTTATTAGCATATGTAATGCTTTGATTACATCTCAAATCACTACATGCTCGCATGTTACTAGGTATAACAAGTAGTATCTCTCACTAAACGCGCCTTACTCAGGAATAAACCTCCCTCTCCACACGTCACGAGAATCATTGCATCCTATTCTTCCAACCTGTCAGCCCGCGTACCAGCAAAAATATGCCCAGCAAGATAAACGGGATACTCAGCACCTGGCCCACGTCCAAGTGCATCTGATCCTCGAAAGGGGCTTGTCGTTCCTTGATGAACTCGATCAGGAAACGGGCAACAAAAACGAGAACGAGGGTATTCCCCAAAAGCACCCCACCGCCGCGATTCAACCCGAGCCGTCGATAAAGGAGCAGGTTCACCCCAAAAGTAAAGAAATAAGCCAGTGCCTCATAAATTTGGGCCGGGTGACGGGGAACCCCATCTACCCGTTCGAAAATAAAAGCCCAGGGCAAGTCGGTTTCCACACCGATAATCTCGGAATTCGCCAGATTTCCCAAACGAATAAAACCTGCTGCCAGAGGTAGAACCAACGCGATCGTGTCAAGCGTCCGTAACACTTTCTCTCCCGTGAGCCGGGAATAAATGACCATGGCAATTATCCACCCGACAAGCCCCCCGTGGCTCGCCATCCCTTGGTAACCGGAAAAAACGACAGTGCCATCCGTTTTCACCCGTATCGGGAGCAACATTTCCAACGGGTGGGCAAAATAATACTCGTACTCGTAAAGCAGACAATGTCCCAAACGCGCACCCAAAAACAAACCGGTAATACTCAACATCACGAGTATCTGGAGATGTTCCCACGGCATCCCGTTTTCCTTGTAAACACGCTTTAGTATCCACACGGACAACACGGTCCCCGCTATCAACAATAAACTGTAATACATGATCGGGAACCCTCCTACCCGCAACGCGACCGGGTCAATATTCCATTCAATATATTTCATCACGGACAAAAATACATTTTAAAATACGTTGATCCAATCAAAAATATCCTATATTTGTAAATATATAACGTGTACACGTATGAAAAAAAATGACCTACTTCTAGTTGAAGAATTAAAAGACGGGAAAGAAAAGACACTGAAAAGCTTTTACGAAGAGTATTTTGCCCTATTTGTCTCTTTCGCGAATACCTTGTTACCTTCAGAAGAAGAATGCAAAGACGTGGTACATGATGTTTTTTTGAAATACTGGGATATCCGAAACGATTTCGACAATCTGGTAGCCATAAGGGCCTTTTTCTACAAATCGATCCGTAACACGTGCCTGAACCAGATCCGCCATCAACAAGTACAAAACAAATATCTCGCAGAAAACTTGCAATATCTCGAAAGTGATGACTTCATGCACGAAACGATCATAAAAAAAGAGATCTTTCATATCATTCACAACGAGATCAAGTCTTTGACGATAATGGAACAAAAAGTATTGCTACTCGCCCTGGACGAGAAGTCAAATGAAGAGATCGCCCAAGAACTGGGAATTGCCGTTTCTACCGTGAAAAGCCATAAAGCCAAAAGTTACGCGATACTAAGAGAGAAACTGAAATATTTAAAAATACTATTTATTTTACTCTCTTGATTCAAAGAACTGTCCGCTTTTTTCATATCTTTGTTTATTGATCATTATATAAAGAAAGGAGAACCGACTATGACAAGCATGGAACTTGAAGCTTATAAAGCGGAACTGGCACGCGAAATACTGACCACCGACAGCCGTCAAGTACTTGATGAAGTAAAACGTTTGCTTATCAAACTGAGTAAAAAAACAAAGAAGAAAGAAGAAGAAACGATTAGCAAAGAAGAGATTCTCGCGGGGATTGATGCCGGATTGAAAGAAGTAAAACTATCGCAGGAAGGCAAATTAAAAATGAAAACCGCAAAAGAACTACTCGATGAATTATGAAATTATTGTAAAGCCTTCGTTTGAACGAGAGGCCAAAAGAATGGCAAAACATTACACTTCATTTAAACAAGATTTCGCTATACTCGTTACTCAATTAGAGCAAAACCCACAAGTAGGAACTGATCTCGGTGGCGGTCTTCGAAAAATTCGCATGAAGATCAGTTCCAAGGGGAAAGGGAAAAGCGGTGGTGCACGAGTGATTTCATTCACTGTGATTGTTTCCCAACAAGAAGCCACGCTTAATCTTCTTTATATCTATGACAAATCAGAGCAGGCTTCTATCAGCAAAATAGAAATAGAAGAATTACTCCGTAAAAACGGTTTAAAATAATCACGATTTCATTCTAAAAGATCATCCCGTTTCCCCTACAAGCCAAAAAGTAATCTTTTTCCTATTTTTATAACAATCTAATTATCAGACTATACTAAAATATTTTTATTTTTTCTTCAAAAAAATCACTTTTTGTCTCCATCCAAATCGTGATGAAGGTGTTTCATATATGAAATTAAGACTAAAATATGGGAACACAAATTGAAGAAACGATAAAACGAGCGATCCGGATCGGGAACTACCTCACGGGAAAAGGCGACGGGAAGGAAAGTCCGGTTTCATTGTCCGAAAAAGGTGAAGAGCCAAGCGATGAGAAAATCGTGCGGGAAGTTTTATCAAAGCAAAATGTGGAAAACAGTCTGGAACAATACCAGCGTCTGAATGCCGGATTAGAACAGGACTGGAAAAAATGGCAAGCAACCCGAAAGCGTCATGTCCGGATGATTCGCTATCGGGTAGTAAGTGTTGCTGCCACGATAGCCCTATTGCTAGCTATCGGATTTTACTGGTTTTATTCCGGAAAGACATCCTCGTTTCCTATCCGTACGGCTCAAATTCAAGCCGGAAGTTTCAAGGCGACGCTGTACACCGGTGACAACAAGGTGATCGAGATCAAGGAAAACATGCAAGCCGTGTTATCACAAGACTCTTCCGCGGTGGTAAATCACAATGAATTAAAACATACCGAAACTACCGGTACACCGACAATCAACACGCTTGTCGTACCCAAAGGCGGAGAATTTGCCATCGTACTGGCTGATGGAACTAAAATCTGGCTGAATGCGGATACCCGTTTAAAATACCCGACCTTTTTCATCGGCGAAAAGCGAGAGGTCGAACTGGAAGGAGAAGCCTATTTCGAGGTACAACACGACGAGAAGATGCCCTTCATCGTGAAAACCTCTCAATCGACCATTCAGGTCTACGGAACCTCCTTTAACGTGAAAGCTTACCCGGACGATTCATACCAAAAAACAACGCTTGAGGAAGGCTCGATCGGGTTACGGGTAAACGACCACGAGTTCAAGTTGGTTCCCAATCAACAAGCCGTGTTAAATACCGCGAACGAAGTAAACATTATAAAAATAAACGCCCGCCAACAAAGCGTGTGGCGTCACGGACGATTTCTTTTCGACAACGAGAACCTGGAAGATATCATGGCCCAACTGGCTCGCTGGTATGATGTAAATATTTTCTTCACAGGAGCGAAAGTCAAGAACTTGCATTTCAGTGGCGAAATAGACCGCTACGAAGATATCGAGAGAGTGTTGCACATGATTGAATTAACAACAAATATATCCTTCACTATCAACGGAAAAACAATAACGATCACGCTGGAATAAAATTTCAAAACATACAAAATAGCCGGAGAAGACTTCGACCCCTACTCCGGCTGAACTCAATCAAAGTTGAATTACTAAATGACAAAGTTATGAAAAAAAGCAGAAAACACTTGTCACTTAACAGGAAAAGTGTTGTCAAAAGTTACAGAATCACGAAGCTAGCATTTATCATGATCATGGGATTCACCCTGGCCTCATTCGCAGAAGGAAGGGCCCAAACGGAAAGGATTAATTTCAAAGCTGACCGGATTCCGGCAGAAATGGTGATCCGGCAATTAAAAGAACTCACCCATTACCGGTTTCTTTACAATCACGAAGAAATCAGGCAATTACCGGCAAAGCAGATTGAATTAAAGAATGCCACGATCGAAGAAGTCCTGCAAGTCTTTTTAGCCGGATCGAAACTGTCCTACATAATTGAAGACGACGTGATTATCATCTCTCCCAAATTAAAAAGCCAAACGTCACAACAAGTGAAAGCGATTCGAATCACGGGTAAAGTGCGGGACGAGCAAAAACAAAACCTGCCCGGGGTGACCATTCAGGTAAAAGGCACGGAATTCGGTGCCGCCACGGACGCAAATGGCTCCTACCATCTTTCCATCCCGAATAATATCGGTCAAAAGTTCACACTCGTATTCTCGTTCGTCGGTATGCAGACACAGGAAATTGCCTACGCGGGCAAAGATACGATTGACGTGGTTTTGCGGGAGAACGTGAAAGCGGTTGACGAGGTGGTTGTCGTGGGATATGGCACCACCAAACAGAAAGATTTTACCGGATCAGTTTCATCCGTGAAAACAAGAGAAATCAGGGACGTACCGTTCATCAGCGTGGACGACGCGTTGGCCGGCAAAGCTTCCGGGGTATCCGTGGTGAAAGCGGACGGTTCTCCCGGTGGTGCCGTTCGTATCCGCATCCGCGGTGGAGCTTCGTTGTTGGGAACGAATGATCCGCTGTACGTGATTGACGGTATACCGACCGTGGTTTCAGATAACTATATCAACGGGCAATCGGATATTACCAATCCGCTGGAAGCAGCCAACTACGGGGAGGATTTCAACAACAGCGTGGAAGGTGCATTCGCACGGGGATCGAATAACTTATCCGGCTTGAACATCGCCGATATCGAGAGTATCGATATATTAAAAGATGCCTCGGCAACTGCCATCTACGGGTCGAAAGCAGCTAACGGGGTTGTGATTATTACCACTAAAAAAGGCCGGAAAGACAGTAAGCCTCAAGTGAGTTTAAATTACTACATCGGTTTCACCAACCCGATAAAAGAAAAAGTTCTGAATGCCGAGCAATATAAATCAGCTTTAAAAGATGCCGCCCAAAGATTCCTTACCGCACGGAAAGAGGCAGGTAAAGAAATGAGCGGTAGTCAAGTAGAACAAGCACAACGCATCGTGGATGACCCCAACTTTTTCGGGAACGCCGATACGGACTGGCTGGACTTGGTTTTGCGCACGGGCACATCCCAGAATGTAGACGTTTCAGTCTCCGGAGGAGGGGCAAATTCACGCTATTATACTTCTCTCTCGTACACGGGACAAGACGGAACCTTGATAGGAACCGACTTTATGAGGATTTCCGGGAAAATCAGCCTGGATAGCGATATCTCCAATTATTTCAGGGTGTACACGAACTTGAATTTCGGATACACGAAAAACAACATCACGAACGGGATATACGGCCAGGCATTAACCGCTCCCCCAACCATCTCTCCCTATAACGAAGACGGGACATACGCTGCCCTAGGAGACTTGAACAACGACTACCGGGGTTATCAAAACCCATTGGCCGTGGCAGCCGGAACGAACCGGGCGAAAACCTATTCTTTCATGGGGTCGGTAGCGGGAGAGGTCACGTTCTTAAAGGATTTTAAATTCAAAAGCACAGTATCGATCAACTACAACACTTATAACCAATTAAATTACGTGCCGAGTTTCGTTGAAGTCGGGGGATTCTACGGTCGGGAAGATTCCGAAGGAGGTATGGGCACGCAGGCGCAATCGACAACCACGGATGTTTTCTTTGAAAACACGCTGACTTATAATAAAGAGTTCAATGATGATCACCGCCTGAACGTGCTGGCCGGAACTTCATGGGAAGATCATCGCAAAGATTTCTTCTCTGCCAGCGGGCGCGGGTACCCGGATGACGACTACCTGAACAATTTAAGCTCTGCCGCCACGGCAAGTAAAGTACAAGGTTCAAACCCGGAAAGTCGCACTTCATTGCTATCCTTCTACCTCAGGGCCAATTACGTGTGGAAGGACCGCTACCTGTTCACCTTCACGGGACGTGCCGATGCCTCCTCGAAGTTCGCACCAGAAAATCAATACGGTTTCTTCCCTTCCGGAGCTATCGCCTGGCGTATTTCCGAAGAAAACTTTCTAAACATGGCGGAATGGATTGACGAAATCAAGATTCGGGCAAGTATGGGTAAAACCGGAACGCAAAGTATCGGCGATCACATGTGGCGCACGCTTTACAGTCCGGTATCTTACGGGGACAAAAATGCTTTGATTCCCACCCAGCTTGGAAACGAGAAGATCAAATGGGAATCCACGGTACAAAAAGATCTTGGATTAGATTTCTCTTTTATGCACGGACGTTTGGGTGGAACTTTCGGTTATTATCACAAGGTAACAGATGGCACCCTGCTAAATATGACCCCAGCTCCTAGTAGTTCATATTCGACCGTTGTTTTTAACATTGCCAAAATACGGAATCAAGGATTAGAGTTCGACATTCACGGGGATTTCATTCGTAAAAAAGGGTTCCGTTGGACGGGAAGCCTGAACATTTCCCGTAATGTATCCAAAGTACTGGACGTAAACGGGGGACCATTCTCCGATCCCAATAACCGGGATGCGTTAAACCTAGGCACTAGCATCGTAAAAGAAGGTGAACCTTTGGGATTGCTTTACGGAAGGGTTGCCACGGGTATTATACGAACACAGGAAGAGCTCAACAAGGCCAAAGAAGAATTCAGGGGATGGACAAGTTTTTCTCCTTATCTAAATCTGGGTGACATTGCTTTCGTATATGAAGATGGTTACTGGAAACAAGACATCATCGGCCAAGCTACCCCGGATTTCTTCGGAGGATACACGAATACCATCGCTTGGAAAGGATTCACCCTAACAGCTTTGTTCACATTCTCGTACGGGAACGATTTAATCTATCAAAAAGACGTGAGCGATTCCGGTATGTCAAGTTTGGCTAACCGAAGTACACGGGTGTTAAATCATTACAGCGAAACGAACACTTCTTCCAATCTACCGAGAAGTATATGGGGCCACACGTACATGTTAAGCAGTTTGAATGTTTACGATGCTTCTTATCTGAAATTAAAAACTCTTTCGTTAAGCTACAATCTACCGGAAAGCCTCTGCAAGAAAATTAGAATCAAATCTGCTTCCGTGTATGGGACGGCCACCAATGTCTTTACAATCACGTCCTACCCGGGTCCGGATCCGGAAGTCAGCGATGACCCGACCAGCGTTATCGGTGGAGGACGGGATGTAAGTACATATCCCACGGTGAAATCATACACTTTTGGAATAAGAATTAACTTCTAATCCTAAATATAGAATTATGAAACAAGCTATTATCTATATATTGTCTTTTCTGGGCATCATTTCACAAATGAGTTGCGACGACCAGTTGAATGCCCTGCCGACACAATCAAAAGTTGTCGGGAACGTGATTGTGGATCAAAAAAGTGCGGAAGTAGCGTTGAATGGCGTGTACTACCGTTTTGCACAAGGAGGGGATGATCGGAATACACCCAGTATATTATGGGGTTATGCCCAAGAAATAACTCCCGCTTACCTATCCGGTTATATCACCCGGACGTATGGAGGTTCCTATGATGAAAATGCAGAAGTTTCGTCAGCAGATTATGGTGTTAGTGGTATGTGGAGCTATCATTATACTTTAATTAATGCAGCAAACGGGGTAATCACTCAAATGGAACCCCTTCCCGCCAGTATGTTTACTAACGAACGGAAAGCAGAAATTATCGCCGAAGCTAAATTAATGCGGGCTTTCGGGCATTATAATCTACTTCGGTATTTCACGCAGTTTTATGACACGAAAAGCGAGTTCGGTGCACTATTACGGGATGAATTTATCACACCCGACAATATCGCCAAGCAAAGAAGCAACGTGGCTGCAACTTATGCATTGATCTTGGAGGATTTGGAAGAAGCCATCAAGAACACCCCGCTGGAAAACAAAAACATCTATGGTAACCGTTGGATTGCAAAAGCATTAAAATCCAGAGTATTAATCATGCGGGGAGAAATGACCGATTACGAAGAGGTGATCTCGCTAACAAGCGATATCATCGAGCACGGCCCTTATGAACTGGAAGAACACGTACGGGATATTTTTCAAGAAAAAGGTTTGACAAGCAAAGAAGTCATGTTGGGAATTCAACCTTTGGCTAATCAAGTCAAACGCCACGATACTTATTTGTACAACAACAGCACCGAATACAAGGCCACTTCTTTATTCTTGGAATTATTAAAAGATGACCCGCGGGAAGAATGGATCATCGGCAAGTTGAACGACAAGGACACTATTTATGCCGTTACAAAATATGTCGGGGATAAGATCGAGGAGTGTTACGCCATGCGTTTGACCGAAATGTATTTGCTAAAAGCCGAAGCCATGGTTCGCGGAGGAAAAGATATCGACGAAGCAAAAGAACTTTTGAAAACCATCATGGAGCATGCGGGGATAACAGATTTCACGAAACTTGATGCCATTACAGACCGAGATGAACTACTATTCGAGATTTACAAAGAAACGGTAAAGAATCTCATGTTCGAAGATGGTATCGAGTGGAGTGCGCTGATCCGTTTCCCGATAGAAACCATTTTGAAAGTGAAACCTGCCATACGAGAGAAAAATTACATCATACTCCCCATTCCTGCAGATGAATTTGAAAAAAATCCTACAGTTGGGGATCAGAATCCGGGATACAGTAAGATTTAATCAAACTTAGAATAAACGAATTTTTTATCAAAAGATAAATCAAGGAATAAGGATAACGGCTAAGTAACAGTGACAATAAACAGTCATGATTATTTAGCTGTTATCCACCTACTCTAAAATAATAAATATCTAATTATGAAAAGATTAATGATCCTAATTATTATAACTGCATTCTTTACAGCTTGCGACAAAGATGACGATCCGATCGTATTTCCTAAAAGTATAGCCGAAATGAATGCTGAACGTATTTTAAGTTACAAAGTAAATCTCGTATCAGTCAATTCAAAGCATATACCCTCAGAAATACAGACAACATTTATATCATTTACAATAGAAATGCCATTTTTTGTTGTTCGTCATAAAAACTACATTGTCAATTTACCCTTGGAAAATCTTAAAAGTATTACTTATAAAGAGGAAAATAGCACAACATTTCTTTCTCTAATATTTGAATAATTAAAACAACATGATATGAAAAAATGGATTATATTCTTTTGTGTATATCTGTTCGTTTCGTGCAACTTCCACGAAACACTCATACAAAATGAGGATAAAATAGAACAAAATTTACTATCCCGCTCTATATCCCCAATGATTTCTCCTGTATTCGAATGGTGGGACACCACAAGCATTTCTCTACTGGGAATAAATAGTCCGGTGACATTACCGTGGTATAATGGAGCTAGTACTCAGATTCCCTCTTATATGTTACATAATTATAGACCAGAAGACGGGTGGGAAATGGTATACAATTATTGTATAAATACTTCACCAGGAGAAATAGGTAAAAATTACATTATTTTCTATAACAAACTCACAGGTATTTTAAGAGTATTTTACTACAATAATAATAACGTTACCTCTGCGAGTACAACTTTTTGGGGAATAAATGTCTCTCAAACAACTTCTTTACTCAATGCAGCAGGGGGATTTAGCTTACCCATGTCTATTCGTTTCAATAATCCAACAATTTATGTTACAAATTTAACCAGTGTTCCATCAAAATCAGTTTCATTAGGATGGAACTGTTTTGACATAGAATTGGCTTATGATGATAAGTTAAATAATAAAGAAACTCATTTCAATATTGGCATTTATAATGTCAATAAAGAAAATCTCAAGCTAGATGGAGATATTCAACTCGAAACAGACGGAACAATTGTAACCCATCTACCCTCTCAATATCCGGGATGGGTAAATAATACATCCAAAACCGTAGGGTCCAGTGCAAAAGATTACGTTGGAAAATTATTGAAAAAAACTTCACTAGGAAAAACTGCGACTAATATCATTACAGGAGGAGTTTCTTCTCTTGTATCAAGTGGTGCTAAATGGTTCCTAAGTTCACTTGTAGGCAAACGAGATAATACTTATAATAGTGATGTACAGCTAACTACAAAAGGAACTGTTAATATAAGTGGAAATATAGAATCATTAAATACTCCCAATATTTTACCTTTAGCCAACAACCCTTTACCCGGTTGTGTAAAAAATTCAAATGATTCATTTTTGCCATCTTACGATAAACCTCTTGGTGTATGGGGCGTTGAAAAATTACCTAAAATTCACGTATACCCCAAAACTTTATGGGGATTATCGAACAATACACCACACTCACAATACAATAAATATGAACTCTATAATTTTCATCAGGAAGAATTATATTATTTCTATCCGGACTCACTAAAAATTAAAATAAATCCAGCTGTTTTAGAGTTAATTGAGCATTACGATACAGAAATTCGATGCATCTTTGAGGGAAAAAATAAAAACCCTCAATACTATAATCCTTTTTGTTTAAATGATTTTTCCCCAAACGAGAATTGGTGTTACGGAATGAAAGGAAGTGATGAACAATTTTACACAGATACTTCGATTATGGTTTTTGATGGTCCTTTACACTTATGGGGAAAAATCGGATATATAAGAGGATTCGTTTCTTGTGGTACAGAAGGATGGGGAGGATTAACAGAACGACAGTTTTATGATTTATACGATGGCATATTAGGACATCCCCCCATAATACCAGGAATTCCCGTTTCTACAGGAACCCCTGGTATGAGATCTGGAAAATTTCACTATAAAGTGACTATCACACTTTATCCAAAATCTCCTTATGACACCACCCCTATTGTTTTGATGCGTACTTTTTTACCGGAATATGATTACGGGAATGATATTCATTGTCAATTAACAGGTTGGATGACAAGAAGAGATCATTTTAGATTCTAATACCTTCATTATATTACTTAAAATTTTGATATAGGAAACCATAATAAAACGCACATGAAAAAACAAATTTTAATCTCAATTTTTATCCTATTCCTAGGTGCAACAACACTCCACGCACAAAATAGCAAGTTCACAATCCATGGAGAAATTAAAGGAATGACTTCCGGAAGCCTCTTTTTCGGCTACACGGATAATCATGAAAAATACCTAAAAAAGACGATCCCGGTAGAACATGGGAAGTTTAAACTGGAAGGAATGATCTCCGAACCGACAAATGTCTTTTTATGTTTGGATTCCACGATCAATCGCATGGACGACCCCAATCTCACGAATTTCTGGATCGAAGCTACCGACATGCACTTGGAAATAACCCTTGGTGCATTCAAGCAATTCAAGCTCTCCGGTTCGAAGACAAACGACGAGGAGCAAGAGTTAAATCGTCAGCAAGCACCCATCAGGGAAGAGATGCAACCACTTACGGAGGCTTACATGGCAGAAAAAGATCATGAAAAGGCCGCTGCCATCCGTGAACAATTTGAACCTTACAATGAACGTATGGAGGTAATCACGGATGAGTTTATCCGAACCCATACAGACTCTTATTTATCCCCTTACCTCATGCGATTCCGGTTGATGTCGTTACCTGTCGATCAAGTTGAAAGTGCTTACAATCATTGGACGGAACGAGTAAAAAACAGTCGTTCGGGTAAAGAGATTGCTGAAGAAATAAAAAAACTGAAACAAGGTTCTCCCGGTAGCCCCGCAATCATGTTCAACCGGAAAGATATTAACGACAAAATGTTTAATTTTGAAGAACTGAAAGGCAAAAAATATGTTATTTTGGACTTCTGGGCCAGTTGGTGTGTTCCCTGCCGCAAGGGTAACCCGCACTTGAAAGCCTTACACGAGAAATATGCCCCGCTGGGACTTGAAATCGTGTGCATCGCATCCGACGACTCTTCTCCTGACAGATGGCGTCAAGCTGTTGAACAAGATGGAATCGGACATTTCCATCACGTGTTAAGCGGGATGAAACACACGGCAACGGGATATGACAAAAGTGAGGATATCGGAGAATGGTACGGGATCCATACCCTACCTACCAAAATATTAATCGACAAAAACGGAAACATTATCGCCCGCTACGGAGGTGGTGGTGAACCTCATGAAAACTTGGATCAAAAACTAATTGAAATATTTGGAAAATGAACAAAATGACATTTATCGGATTAATCGGGCTTACGGTTGTAGCCTGTCAATCCAACACGGAGGGTTATCAAATCAAAGGCAACATTGAAGGTGCAGGAAACGGCGTTGCCATCCTGACACTCCCTGTCGGAAGAGAAACACCCACAACGGGTGACACGGTAAAGATGAAAAACGGGGTCTTTACTTTTACGGGAAAATTAGAAGCTCCCTCTTGGATCAGTATTCAAGTTTGCCCGGATAAAGAGCAACCGGCATCCTTGGGTTTGATTGGAGAGAACAACCCGCTTACTCTTGCCGGTAAATGGGCTGATGTTATCGATCAATACGGCTACCGGAGTATACCGAATGTTCAAGTGACAGGTTCGCTAAATGAAAAAGTATTTCGGGAAATCAGTAACATTCGCCAAAAGTTGATGCAAGAACCTCGCTTTAAGGAATACGCAAAAGTTCAAGCTAAATTGAATGAACTCCGGAATGGGGAGGACAAAGAAGCCTTCTACAAATATCAAGCAGAGACCGAGGCGATCACCGAACAATTCAATAACGAGGTTCAGAAACAACAGAAAGAACTGATATTGAAAAATGATACGGTAGAATCAGTGGCATATTATCTAAACTTCCTTCAAAATAATATGGAACTGGCAGAGTTGGAACAGGTATTTAATGCCTTGTCGCCTAAAGTACAGAACAGTTCATTTGCTGAAGATGTTAGAGAAGAAATCGCTGCAAGAATTCGGGTGCAACCGGGTATGCCAGCTCCAGACTTCACGTTGGAAACGCCCGACGGAACGAAATTATCCTTGTCCGATTTGCGAGGGAAATACGTGATTTTGGATTTCTGGGCTTCTTGGTGTCGTCCTTGTAGAGCTTCTTTCCCTGAAATGAAAAAACTATACGCGGAATACCACAAAAAAGGAGTTGAAATACTCGGGATCACGAATGATAGCAGGAAAGACAACTGGCTGAAAGCGTTGGAAGAAGATCAACTTCCCTGGCTGCAAGTCATCGATGAATTCCCTATCCGCAATAGACCTGCCAAAATAGCTACTTTATACGCTATACCCTATTTGCCAACGCTCATGCTGATCGACCCCGATGGAAAAATCGTGGGAAAAGCAAAAGATAAGCACGAGTTGAAAGCTTGGCTGGATGAACGGTTGGCAAAAAAGAAGTAAGTAATTTGGAAGGGGGGAAAAAACTCTTTTTTCGGATAGAACTCCTTTCGTTACTACCCCCTCCAACTCCCCCTTACACAGGGGGAGAGTTGGGATACTCTCCGTTTTTGGCTAGAGTGCCAGCACCTCCTCTGTTCTCCCTTCCCATCCCTTTTGGGGTTCTACTCCTTAGGCGGGAGAAGACGGAGGTGATAGCGGACAGCGTAACGGTTAATTCAAGGCCCTCCGCATTTTCTCCCGATCCAGAATGGTGATCTCCCGACGATTCACGGAAATCATTCCCTCGTCAGCCAGTTCGTACAACACTTTGGCCAGTGCCGGACGAGTTACCCCGAAATACTCGGCCAATTCTTGCTGTGACTTTTCCAATAACACCTTTTTCTTATCGGGTGAGGCTAGTTCCAGTATATAATGGATCAATTTTCCTCGAATTGTTTTGAATGACAGGAACTGCAAACGCCCGGTAAGGAAAGTTGTCCTGTTCGCGTTTACAGACAAGAAATTACGCAGAAAACTTTCATAACGTCCCATCTGTCGGAACACAGATTCTTTCGCGGCGATAAACACGTCGGCCTTTTCCGAAACGGTTGCCGTCACCGGGAAATGATTGTCCTCGGCAAAGAGGAATGCCGGGGCAAGCGCTCTCGGTGCCCGAATGGTCTCGATCCGCAACATGGCTCCCGAATCATCCGTCATTTCCGCCTCGACTTCTCCTTCCAACAAAATATACAGGAAACGGCACACGTCGCCCTGCCGGAAAACCACGTCGCCTTTCATGTAGCTCTTCACGCTATAATCCAATCCTTCTAAAAATTGTTCCCTTTCCCGTTCGGGTATTCCCAGGCATAAAGGGCAATCGAAAAGTCGTGCTATATCCATTGTCTGTCATCTTTTTAATGATATACAAATGTATCATTTTCTTCTTTAAGACCTTATCTCACTTTTAACCTTTTTCATCCTCGCTCGTATAAATTATTGAAAATTAAATTCACGTTTGTAATTTATATTACAACTATTGTTTTGTTGCTCACGTACATTCGCGACAAACAATGAAAGAAGTTATTTATCAAATACACTAGACCATGGAAAAAATGTTTTGTTATCAATGTCAAGAAACTGCAAAAGGAACCGGATGTACGGTCC
>ERZ1673736.1861-NODE-1861-length-25719-cov-4.802291_pt1 | contig 25719 bp, 21 predicted proteins | sample MGYA00580212_ERZ1673736 | MGnify/ENA primary metagenome ERZ1673736 (study PRJEB41218, sample SAMN15661752) | gut metagenome | host: Homo sapiens | place: Canada: London | collected 2015-08-20/2019-03-30 | study: EMG produced TPA metagenomics assembly of...
CTATTTAATTCATTAAGAACAGACGCCCGAGAAGAGAACCGATACCCTATATTTGTGACTTTAGTCGCTGCGGTTTAAATGCTCGCTTTATGCGCTCGCATCTAAACCTTGCTCCGAGGCCACAAATATAGGGTATCGGTTCTCTTCTCGGGCTGTCTTTGGCTGGATTTTGATCGAATTAAGATAGTGGTTGTGGGGATTTGGGGGAGAGGGTAGAAGTTTTCTGCTTGCTCTCAGAATATTGTGAATAGATATTTTGTATTTAAATGAAAATGGTAATGAGTTGAGATTAATAACAACAGTCTGCTTTTTGTTCTGAAATTATTGAATATTGCTGTGATAATCATTGAAAAAGAGAGATTTTCTATATTTTTTAAGTTCCGTTTTTATGAGTTATATGTACATACCTATGGTTATTCCATAAGAACTAGATTCTAACTAAGTCTGGCATGATTATATTATGTTATCCGCATTATTTATAAAATCAAATTTAAAACGTCAATTTTTTGTCTCTATATTTATATGTAACCAAATCATATCTTACATATCCCAGTCCTTCAAATAGTCTAAGAATTAGATAGATTACTCTATCTTCCAAATCATACCTTCCATATCCCAATCATTCTAGGGTAAGTAGAAGACTCGGCATTTCATCCCCAAATCCTCCCACCTTCTCTTTAATTCATCCTCTCCAGCCGCAGCACAGAAGCCATTGCCCCCAATAAGGCATATTTGTGGCCTCGGAGCAAGATTTGGATACGAGCGTGTGTAAGCGAATATTCAAACCGCCGCGACTAAAGTCACAAATATAGGGGATAGGCTCTCTTTGCTGGCGTCTGTTTATCTATCGTCCAATCAGCGTATTATACAGTTCTTCATACCGTCTCTTCGAAACTCCCCATGAAAGATTCTTCTCCATCGCTCTCGTTATCATATGATCCCAAATCTCTGGCTGTTCGAAGTAAATGTACTTACTGTAATTTACTGTATTGATGAGTTCATCTCCATTGTAGTTGCTGAAGGAGAATCCGTCTCCGGTATCCTCGAATTCATTCAGAGGTATAACGGTATCTTTTAATCCACCTGTCTCGCGGACAATTGGAATTGTTCCGTAATGGAAAGCGATAATCTGTGTTAATCCGCATGGTTCGAATAAGGATGGCATTAAGAAAGCATCTGCTGCCGCATACAGTTTATGTGCTAAATCATCGGAATAGAGGATGTTAGCAGAAACTTTATCAGAATTACACCATGCATAGTAACGGAACATTTCCTCGTATGAAGGATCACCGGTTCCGATTACGACAATCTGTGTATTATCATCAATGAGACGATCCATTGCGTAGCGTACAAGATCGAGACCTTTCTGGTCTGTCAGACGGGAAATGAGTCCGACCATGTATTTGTTCGGATTCACTTCAAGGCCAAGCTGTTTCTGGAGTTCTGCTTTATTCGCAGCCTTTCCCTCCCGATGGTTATATTCTGAATAGTTCCGATAGAGCTTTACATCATTTGACGGATCATATAAGGAGTAATCGACACCATTTACAATGCCAAAAAGGCTCTGGTTGCGTGCACTTAACAATCCGTCTAATCCTTCGCCATAGTATGCTGTCTGAATCTCCTGTGCGTAAGTGTTACTTACGGTTGTGACAAAGTCGGAATAAACGATTCCACCTTTGAGCATGTTCGCATCTTTTTTGAACTCTAACTTATCTGGTGTAAAGAGATAATCTGGAAGTCCGCTTAAACCTTTCATTGTATTGATATCCCATACACCCTGGAAACGAAGATTATGAATTGTCATCATTGTCTTAATACCCCAGAAGAATGGGTTTGCCGCAAATTCTGTCTTTAAGTAAACTGGGATTAATCCTGTCTGCCAGTCATGACAGTGAATCAAATCTGGGCGGAAATCAATAACAGGAAGGATAGAAAGAACTGCTTTACAGAAGAAAGTAAATCTCTCTACGTCTGTTCTTGTATCGGAATATGGCTCCATTGCTCCAAAGTAATCTAAGTTATCAATGAAGTAATAAGTAATGCCATTGTAAACGTACTTCATTATGCCCACATGTACGTTTGGAATGTATGGCCCTACACCCATGTAAAAATGAGTAACATATTCGAAATTATTACGGTACTCTTCTGGAATCCCGCGGTAATTTGGCATTACAACACGTACATCCCACTCGTTTTTATCAAATTCTTTTGGTAATGCTCCTACTACGTCTGCGAGTCCGCCTGTTTTCATAAAAGGTACGCATTCAGAAGCTGCAAACAGAATCTTTTTCATAGCAATCCTCCCTGTATTGTCTTATATTGTAATACTTATATTTTACAATATATTTCATCATAATACCATGTTTATTTCTGGCTTTTCAGAAAAGATGTTAAGAATTTTAAGAACTTTTCCATTTCCTCATCTGTTCCGATTGTGATTCGCAGATAGTTATTAATACGAGGTTTGTCAAAGTAACGCACATAAATATCATTTTCTCTGGCTGCTTCAAAGATTTCCTTTGCAGGTACTTCCGGATGGGAAGCGAAAAGGAAGTTTGCCTTGGAATCCGGGAAGGTGAAGCCAAGTTTTTTCATCTCTGCTTTGAACCATTCTCTTGTGTTTACAATTTTTTCTACAGTTTCTTTAAAATACACATCATCCTCGATGGATGCAGTTCCAAGAAGGATGGACGTGCGGTTCATTGTGTAGGAGTTGAAGGAATATTTCACATCATTTAAAGCCTTGATTAATTCTGCAGAACCCATTGCGTAACCGATACGCATTCCTGCCATGGAACGGGACTTGGAAAATGTCTGCACAACTAAGAGATTCTCGTATTTGAAGAGAAGTTCCTGTGCGCTGTGTCCTCCAAAGTCTACATAGGCTTCATCAACGATAACAATAACATCCTGATTATGAGAGATAATGTCCTCAATCTCATCAAGGGGCATTAACACACCTGTCGGTGCGTTTGGGTTCGGGAATACGACTCCACCGTTTTTCCAGTAGTAGTCATCTTTTTTAATCATAAAGTTCTCATCTAATGGCTTTTTATCATATGGAATCTTGAATAAATCAGCCCAAACATCATAGAATGAGTAAGTGATATCCGGGAAAAATATCGGCTTTTCGCTATTAAAAAATGTAAGAAAAGCCATGGCGAGTACATCATCGGAGCCAACTCCGACAAAGACCTGACTGCTGTCTAATCCCTTATATTTTGCGATTGTCTCTACTAACATTCCAGCTGTCGGATCTGGATAAAGACGCAGTTCTTCTGTTTCAGCACAGATTTTTGCACACTGTTCTTTTACCTTCGGTGAAGGCGGATAAGGATTCTCATTGGTGTTTAACTTTATTACATTTGCTTTTTTTGGCTGTTCACCTGGTACATAAGGAACAACCTGTCTGATATTTTTCTTCCACTCCTGCATAATTTTTAACGCTCCATTTCCTGCAATTTGCTTAATTTTGCTGCCTGATCTGCTGCTGTTAAGCTGTCGATAATTTCATCGAGATCACCATTTAAAATGTCATCGAGACGATGGAGGGTTAACTTGATTCTGTGGTCTGTTACACGTCCCTGTGGGAAGTTGTAAGTACGAATCTTCTCTGCACGGTCACCAGTACCAATCTGGCTCTTACGAAGTTCTGCCTCTGCATCATGTGCTTTAGACTGCTCTAAATCATACAGACGGGCACGAAGTACTTTAATTGCCTTATCTTTGTTCTTAAGCTGTGACTTCTCATCCTGACAGGAAATAACGATACCTGTTGGGATATGTGTTAATCGAACAGCGGAGTCGGTTGTATTTACACACTGACCACCATTTCCTGAAGCACGGAATACATCGAATCGGCAATCGTTCATATCAAGCTGTACATCTACTTCTTCTGCTTCTGGCATGATTGCTACTGTGATTGTAGAAGTATGGATACGTCCGCCGGACTCTGTTGCAGGGATACGCTGTACACGGTGAACTCCACTCTCGTACTTCAGGCGGGAATATGCGCCCTGACCATTAATCATAAAGGAAACTTCTTTGAATCCTCCGATACCGTTCTCATTCACATCAATGAACTCTGTTTTCCAACGTTTAGATTCGGCATAGTTTTTGTACATACGATAAATCTCAGCAGCAAATAATGCAGCCTCATCCCCACCGGCACCGGCACGAATCTCAACGATAACGTTCTTATCATCGTTAGGGTCTTTTGGAAGAAGGAGAACCTTTAATTCCTCTTCATACTGCTCTACATTCTTCTTTGCTTCAGACAATTCCTCTTTCAGAAGCTCACGCATTTCCTCATCGTGTTCTTCCTCAAGCATCTCTACACTGTCTTCGATTGTCTGTTTTGCTTCTTTATATTCTTTATATTTTTCTACGATAGGAGCCAGCTCATTTTGCTCTTTCATCAGATTGCGGAATCGATTCTGGTCGCTAACTACATCTGGTTCACTAAGTTCCTGCATAACCTCATCGAGACGTTTTACAAGATCCTCTAATTTATCAAACATCTTTATTCCTCCTGTTTTCTTGCGCTTTTATAACTATAACTTTTATTCATAACCATTCAAGTTTATTGCTATGCCTTCTTATACCTTGATAACCATCTATGTTCCAGATTTACATTTTCTTAAACTTTAAATGACTATCCAGATTTTATTTTTATGTGTTCTTAAATAGTTATATCTTTTATCATATTTCACTGTTACCCAAACTGCATATCTATTTTAAATCAGATTATTATAGCAATTACTTCCTACTATATATGCCCGTCACGATTCGGTCAAGTCCTGCAAGGTCTTTATGCACTTTTACTTCGGAAAATCCTCTCTCGTTCATAAGATGGGTTAAGTCTTCTCCCTGTTCTGCCCCGATTTCAAAATAAATTCGTCCATCTGGATTCAGGTAATCAGGCGCCTCATTTATAATTTCTCGGTAAAAGCTAAGACCATCTGCTTCGCCATCAAGGGCGAGTCGCGGTTCGTGTTCTTTTACTTCTGGCATCAAGCCTTCAATTACTTCTGATGGGATATACGGTGGATTCGATAAAATGTAATCGAATCTGCCTTCGATATTTTCGAAAAGATTGCCTTTAATTAAGGTAACACCTGCATCCAGGTCCTGTGCATTCTTTTTTGCTACAGATAACGCCCCCTCAGAAATATCTGCAAGAGTCACTTCGGTATCCGGGCAAAGCTTTGCTACAGAAATGCCGATACAGCCGCTTCCAGTGCATAAATCCAGCACTTTAACTTTCTGTTCATTTTTCCGATCTGCTGTATTATTAGACTCACATCGGTTCTGTGTCTTTATATTCCGAATATCTTCCACCGCCAGTTCCACCAGACATTCCGTATCCTGTCTCGGAATCAGCACTCGTTCATCCACATAGAAATCATATCCCATAAATTCGCATTCACCCATAAGATACTGCAAAGGCACCCGCTGCTCTCTTTGTTTCAGAACACTTTCTAACTCTGCTAAAAGTTCTTCCTTTACCTCCCCATTCGGGTTCATATAAAATTCAGCTCTGTTGATATGAAGTTTCCAGTCAAGAAATGCCCAGCTTTCATATTCAAAATCTTCAATCCCTGCATTTTGCAGTCGTTCTCGTATATTTATTAAAACTTCCCGGATTGTCATAGCTAATCCTCCAGTTCGCCGTTATGCATTGCCCGAAGATACTCTCTCCAGTCAAAAACGCCTTCTACTGCCTTAATTGCAACTTCCATCATTTCCTCATCTGGCTCTCTTGTTGTAAAATACTGCAAGTACAATCCCGGTTTACTTAACGTATTCACAATCTTCGAATCGCTTCTTCCTGCCAGACGAATAAATTCATAAGAAATACCTGCCACAACCGGAACGAGAAGGATTCTCAGCACAAACTTCCATACTAAGCTGTCCACACGAATAAACATAAATACGACAATGCTGACAATCATAACAATAAGCAGAAAACTGGTTCCACAACGCTTATGAAGCCTCGAATACTTTTTAATATTTTCCGGTGTCAGATCTTCACCGTGTTCCAGACAGTTAATCGTCTTATGCTCGGCTCCATGGTACATGAACACCCGCTTTATATCTTCCATTTTAGATATGAGCCATATATATATAAGAAATAATGCCACACGTATGATTCCTTCAATCAGGGTACGTATACTGTAAGATGGCAGAAATCCTTTCATCAGATTCGTAAGAAAAAATGGAAGTACCATAAAAATTCCAAGAGCCAATATAACAGAAATGACCATTGTGATTCCCATTAAAACGCTTTCTAACTTATCTCCAAAAATTTTTGTAAAAAACTGTTCCACTTTTCCCGGCTCATAATCCTCTTCCTCATAAAAAGAAGAAGAATAGGATAATGTTTTTAATCCAATATATAAAGACTCTCCAAAGTTAACAACTCCACGTATGATTGGTAAGCCAAGTACCGCATAACGACTTCCCAGGCTTTTATACTCGTCCGTCATTACTTCTATTTCATGATCTGGTTTCCGGACAGCAACTGCATAACGGTCAAGATTCTTCATCATGACCCCTTCCATTACTGCCTGTCCACCAATACTTGTCTTTTTCAAAGAGCACCTCCTTTCAAGAATGCCTCTCATTCTTGCTGCAAGATGTGTGTCATCTCACATCTGGTATAACCAAAATTAGGCGACGGTACAACATCACAACATTCTCTGTGATACATTGCACCGCCGCCTAATTTAAAACCTTACGGTTATTAATTCTGATTCATGCCATATTTACGATTGAACTTGTCAATACGTCCACGAGCCTTAGCAGCTTTCTGCTGTCCTGTGTAGAATGAATGACATTTAGAACAAATTTCTACATGGATGTCTTCTTTAGTAGAACCTGTAACGAATTCGTTACCGCAGTTACATACAACCTTTGCCTGATAGTAATTTGGATGGATTCCCTCGCGCATCTTATTCACCTCTTCCAATATATGTTTCATTAATTAATTATATTCAATAGTTATCTTATTTCAAACAGCGTTCTTATTATACCATAACAGTATGTAGAGTGCAAGAACTTTTTACTTCTTTTTAATCAATTATTTTTAATTAAATTTATTGTGGTTTTTAAAAAGAATCTTTCCTGCCCATTCCATATCTACTTTCATAAAGCTGTCCATAGAATGTTCTTTAATTGCATCTTTGTACTTGTCCTCCACCTGACGGTAAAACTCTCTTGTCAGCGGAATCTTTCCTATTCCTTTTTTCTGGAAAAAGACTAAAAAACAATAGTTATCTCTATTATAATCAAAAAGAATATTCAAAAGTGTGTCGTCTTCCATTTCCTTTTTCATCTGGTCAATATACATGATTTTGATAATCTCAATCACACGATCATCTAAATGATTATCGGCAATCATAATCTTTTCTTTTAAATCATTAATATTATCTACAAGACGTTTATCTATACCCTTTTCCTGTTCAAGCTCCGTAATCTCTGCTTTAATCTCTGCATTCATGACCGGTGCCATGTAAATCATAATATTTCTTCGGCTATCCACATATAAACTGTCATATGTAAGCGGTGCCATATACTCACATTCTTCACAGCTAAACTGGTACAGCCTGTTCTTCATAATTTCTTCTTTTAATTTTGCCTTCTCTGTTACATTAATAACCTTATACTTTTTAAGGGAATGCTTATGCCCGCACTTTGGACATTCTAATTCTTCCATCGCATAACTTGTCAGTCTTTTGCCTTCCATACTACATTTTCCTCCAACACCTGCAGATATATTTATAAAAAAAGTAAAAAGATATCTGCCTTTTCTAACTCTTATAATAGGCTGATTTTGCCATGCAGTCAAGAAAGAATATGCTTCTCACAAACCACATATTTATCTATTTGTAAAGACAAAAAGGACTTCCCGGAAGGAGGAGGCATCCGAACCTTCCGGGAAGTCTCTTTTAGTTTAAACGCAGATCATATTTCCTGTTTAACGAGTTACAATCTTTTGTTTAGAAAGCTTACTGAAAATTTGCTTGCCATTATACTTTACATAAGAACGTACTTTGAAACGATATCTTCTGTAACGTTTGAAGTTTACATTATTTGTTGTGATCTTTACAGAAATTGTCTTTTTCTTTGCATTTTGTACAACTTTAGACTTTCTATCGCGGGTAAATTTCTTCTTTTTACTGTCATACTTATAATATTTTTTACCCTCAATCTTTCCAACAAGTTTAAACTTCTTCGTCTGCCACATGTACTCATAGAGTTGATATCCTTTAACATTACGTTCTGTTTTAAGCTGAATTGCTGCCTTTGTCGTTCCAGCTTTCTTTACAGATGTAATCTTTGGAGTCTGCGGCTTTGTAACAGCAGATGCACAATTAGATACCTGTCCATAAATTACTTTTTTATTTAAAGATACACCATATGCTTTTACAAGATATCTGTATACCGTTCCCGGCGTACGCTTCTTATCTGTATAGGCAGTCTTCTTTCCTCTGTCGTATCTGTGACTTCTGTTCCATCAAGCTTCCAGCCTTTGATATGACAGAATTTATTGGATACTGCAGTAAACTTGATACTTGTTCCATATGCTGCTGAAATTTCTCCATCGGTCTTTTCCTCTGTATCTTTACCAACAAGAAGTTTACCCTGCTCATTGTTTACTTTATAAGTTACTTTATAAGATGCAGGAACAAGCTGTACAGAAACTTCTGTATTCTTCTTTACTGTCACTTCATAGGAAGTGCTGTGGCTGTCAATTACCTGACCGTCTACTTTCCAGCTTTCAACGATATAGTCTGCATCCGGTTTCACAGTAAATGTATATTTTTCATCGCCATTTACTTTATCGCCACTTGCAACTTCGCCTGCCGCTCCCCTTGCTGTGAGCGTTCCATTAGAAGGCTGTGCATAGGTTAATGTAAACTGGTCTTTCTCACAAACTGCCTCTACTTTACAAGAAACAACTTCTGGTATCTCTTTTGCACCACTTGGAACAGTAAATGTATCACCATTTTCTCCGTCTACAGCCTTTCCATTTACTTTGCAGCAGCTTACCTTATATCCGGTATCCGGCTGTGCTGTAATATCTACCGTTGCTCCGGAAGCAAGAACAAATCCAGTTTCAATATTGGCAATCTGATCTGCCTTTCCTGCCACTGCACTGACAATCTTTCCGTTTGCTCCGTCAATCGTCTGCCATTTACCACCTTTTTCTCTTCGCTGCCATTTGTAATTAGTTGCTCTATAATCAGAAGCTGTACTGGACAGACCTGCCTTAAATACAGCACTTCCACCAATCTTTACACTTGTATCTTCCGGATTAGTAATTGTGACGGTTCCCATCTTCTCCGGAAGTGTCGTAACGATAAGCTTCTCACTGAAAACGGATTCTCCGGAGATTGCATCTCCTTTCTTTCCTTCTTTATAAGCCTTGATTGCATAAGTATAGGATGTATCTGGTTTTAATCCTGTAACTTCGTATGCACTCTCTGTTCTATCGACTGTTCCAATCTGAATATCACTTCCATCAGAATAAATCTGATAAATACGATATTCATCAGCTCCTCTTTCTCCTGCATCCCATGTAATCTTCGCAGAATCAGATGTTACACTCTCTACTGCCAGATTTTTCGGTGGAGACGGAGGTGCGATAACATTCGTAAGCACATAACCAAGAACCGGTACTTCTGTACCATTTACCTTTGTTGTCCAATGTGCAAATTTCCAGTTAAAATCATAACCTTCTACCTGTTTACCTGTAACTGCACCCATCTTTGTAATCGCCTCTGTATTAATCGTAGACTGCGATTCCGAATAAGTTGTACCGGCACCGCCGCCTGCTTTTACTCCAAATACAAGTCCATAAGCAGTAAACGAAGCATTCAGGTCATAGGTAAATGTCTTTTCCTGTTCTGTCTCTGTTGAAAATTCCTGTGTTACCGTTCCTTCCTTTCCATACTGGGTAGTTATTTTGCTTTCTGCCACATTATTAAGACCCGCTGTACTTGAACGGTAAGAGAATGGATTGCCCGGTGTGGCAAGTGTTCCATCTGCGATTTCTTCCAGTTCATAGCTTTGAGCTGCCTCATTATACTCATCCACCGGAAGCATACTTGTCAGCAGAGTACCCTGTCTCGCAAGTACCATCGTATCTTTTGTTCCTTTAATTTCATACCGATATGTTGTAACCGGTCTTCTGTAAACAATAACCTGATTTTCTCCCGTATCATTGGAGTAATTTAAGGAAAATTTCTTTGTCGTACTCGTAGCAGTCTCCCAGGTATATCCCTGTTCTACACTCGTCTCAAAGCCGGCACCGCATACAAAGCCGGCACAGATATCATCAACAGACCACTCAAAACCAGCTACGATATTCGTGGTAAGTCCCTCTGCTGTTGACACAGAAGTTCCCTCTCCATTCTCCTTACCATAAGCTGTTTCACTATTGCCAATATCTCCCTCGTCTACCTCAGAAAAATATGGAGTTGATTCAAGAAGTGCAAGCACTTCCGGCTCTGTATATGTTAAAGATACGTCTTTAATTCTTGCAATCGTACTGTCTGAGTCAATATCTGGTGCACATAAAGATGTGTACGCATTTCCCTTCTTACTAATACGATATCCTGTTGAATCACACTTCCAGGAAGATTTACCTGTCTTTTTGTATGTGTAGGTCTTATAGAAATACTGGTTACGAGATGCACGTTTCTGGCAGGTTGTAAATACAATCTGTTCCTTGCCTTCTTCATTACCGGAAAAATTACCGGATACTGCATCCTGTACCAATCCATTTGTAATGATAGAGCCGCCAATTCCATTATCACTGTGATTAAAATAATCCGTACGGAATTTCTCATTAAGACCCTTACCTGCTTCATAGGTATATACCGTATCCATGATCAGTACAGAGGCTTCTGCATTCACACCATCTGCAGCAAAGGTATCTACAACAACCAGCGACTGCACATTATCTCTGTAATGTCCATCCTTTGTAAATCCACTGACCTGTGGCTGTCCATTACTTCCTATTGCTGGTACTTCACTTTTCGCATACGTTCCTATTGCAGAATTACCTTTTTTAGTTGTTTTACTACAAGATGTTACATATGCACCGATATCATGAGTCAGATCTGAATCTTTATTTGTTTTCTTATCTACCCGTCCTGCTGTGATAATCTCCGGATAGTCCGCACCGCTGCCGGTCATAACAAAATTACCTACAGAAGAAGATGCCCAGCGGAGTCTCTGGTTACCATTATTATATCCTTTGGTATCTAACTCAAAAGTTTTATTCCAGTAAGACCCTTTTTCATCCTCTGTGATATTATCATAAATAAACATTCTCGACTGGCGGTTATTTACATCCGCTTTCGTATTATTCATTCCCGCTGTGACAACAAGCTCATCTACGCTATCTTTGTCTGTATCTGCTGTTGTCATCTGAACAACTGGTGTATTTCTGAATACTTTTCCATTGTTTGAATGTTTTGTTGCTATATTCCCTGTACCTAAAATATCAAATATATTGCAGACAGTTCCTGTTTTCTGTAACTGCATATTACTTCCGTATGCAGTTATAGAGAACTCCCACAACTGAGGCTGTTCACTGTCCGATTCCATCAACGGAGCATAGGCTATAACCGTATCCTTTCCATCTCCGTTAAAATCGCCTGCTGCTACAGAAACAAATCCTGTATCTTCAAATGCATCTGCTTGTTCCAGATAGTCAAGCGTTTTTTCTCCTCCAATAGCATAAGTATTGCTTACCCTGTTTCCGTCTTTATCTGCAATATAAAGCTCCAGACGCTTTCCTCCAAGCCAGTAACCAAGAACAGCTACATAGCGCTTCTGCCCTTCGCCCTTTGCATCGACAGGTGCCGTATCCATAATGGTAAATCCGTTTTTGTTCCCTTCCTCTTTTTTACCTGTCCGAGTTCCGTCTGTTATGCTTCCAATGGAACCTTCTTTATGATCTCTGTCATTACTGTTCTCATCCTGCGTTTTTGCTGTCGTTTCCGCTGCTTTCGCTGATAAAGTTACCTGCGGAAAGAATGGAATGATTAAGGCTAACACAAGAAAAATACTTAAAAATCGTTGCTTCATACTTTCTCTCCCCCCCTTTTTTGATACTTTTAGTCCCATTTTCAATTTTACAAAAAACACAAAAATGCCAATATATTTGTGCAAAATACCAGTTTTTTAAAAAAATTTACTTGTGTGGCGAAAGAGAGGCCAAAGTCAGCTCCCAAAGAGGGGATAAACTTATATCTGTGGTCTTGGAGCAAGGTTCGGACACAAGCGTGTGGAGCGAGTATCCAAACTGCCACGACTAAAGTCACAGATATAGGTGCTATTCCCTCTTTGGGAGCGTCTCCCTGTCAATCAGAAAAGCATTGTTAACTTATTTTTTATTTCTGGTTGACAATTTGTTCTACTTCTTTTATAATGGAGCCAGTTTTATTTTTAACAATACATTTTAGAGAGGAAATTATCATGTCTGCTGTTACTACTACAAAGAAAAAATCTTTTACAACATTCCAGATGGCACTCATCGCTGTTATGGCTGCCATCACCTGTATTTTAGGACCACTCTCCATCCCGATTCCAATCAGCCCCGTTCCGATTTCTTTAACAAATCTGGCAATTTACCTGACTGTATGTCTGCTTGGCTGGAAGTTTGGAACAATAAGTTATCTGATCTATCTTCTTATTGGTATTGCAGGACTCCCTGTTTTCTCCGGTTTTAGTTCTGGTTTTGCAAAGCTTTTAGGACCTACTGGCGGATACCTGATCGGATTTATTCCAATGGCAATCATCTGTGGATTTGCTTTTGAAAAGTTTTCTAACCGCGGTATGCAGATTGTCAGTCTTGCCATCGGTACTATTGTTGCTTACATTTTTGGTACGGCATGGCTTGCCATCGAGGCGCACCTTACCTTTTACCAGGCATTGCTTGCCGGAGTAATTCCATATATCCCTGGTGACCTTGTGAAAATCATTCTCGTTGTCCTTGCTGGACCGATTGTTAAAAAAAGATTACAATCTGGCGGCTTTCTTTTGTAAGCACTATTTTTTCTAATTCTTTTTCAAAATATTTTGCTATACATTTTTGAAGAAAATGCAAAGAAAAACCACATTTATCGATGATATTTTATCATTTGATGTGGTTTTTTCTGTCTTTTTTATAAATTAATACTCTCTTCCTGCTTTCTTTTGCAAATTGTTATTATTATAACATTTTTATTGTAATGATAATAAATTATCATTTCTTTTCAAATTTTTTCTCATATGATATAATCGCGTCATTGAGACTATTTTTTGCTATCGGGGCAATACCCCTGTGAATGGAGGAGATTATGAGTAGACTTGAGGTCAGAAAAAAAAGCAAGGCCCAGTTAGTCGTTGACAATCTGTACGAAGATCTGGAACGCCGAATTATTGCCAGTCCTCCCGGACTGTGTCCTGTTGATATGACTGCTTCTTTCCTGAAGCTGTTTCATGCACAGACTTGTGGAAAATGCGTTCCATGCCGTATCGGCCTGGGCGTTCTTGAAGATATGTTAGAAGATGTACTGGATGGAAAAGCCACTTTAGAAACACTTAGTTTAATTGAACGTACTGCAAAAGCCATTTATGACAGTGCCGACTGTGCCATTGGTTACGAGGCCGGAAGAATGGTTCTTAAAGGATTAGAAGGTTTTCGTGAAGATTTCATTGAACACATCACGAACGGACATTGTTCCTGTCATCTGGAACAGCCGGTTCCTTGTGTTGCTCTTTGTCCTGCCGGTGTTGACGTTCCTGGTTACATTTCTCTTATCGCAGATGAACGTTATGCAGATGCTGTTAAGTTAATCCGTAAAGATAACCCATTTGTTACTTCCTGTGCACTCGTATGTGAACATCCTTGTGAGACAAAGTGCCGTCGTAACTTCGTGGATGATGCGGTAAATATCCGCGGGCTCAAGCGTTACGCCGCTGACCACTGTGGTCTTGTGCCACCTCCAGAATGCTGCGAACCTACTGGTAAAACAGTTGCTATCATCGGTGGCGGTCCTTCTGGTTTAAGTGCTGCTTACTATTTACAGCAGATGGGACATCAGTGTACTATTTTCGAACAGAGAAAAGAACTCGGCGGAATGCTTTACTATGGTATTCCTAACTACCGTCTCCCAAAAGAGCGTCTTGCTGAAGATATTCAGAACATTCTTGCTACAGGTGTTGAGACAAAGATGAATACCTGCATCGGTGATGAAGATGGAGAGATTTCCTTTAAGATGTTAAAAGAAAACTACGATGCAGTTTATATTTCTATCGGTGCACATACAGATAAGAAGCTTGGTATTCCTGGCGAAGATGCTAAGGGTGTTATTTCCGCTATTCAGATGTTGCGTGATATCGGAGATGGAAATCCACCTGATTTTACAGGCAAAAATGTTATCGTTGTCGGCGGTGGTAACGTGGCTATGGACGCTACCCGTTCTGCTATCCGTCTTGGTGCTAAAAACGTTAGTGTTATGTACCGACGCAGAAAGGCTGATATGACTGCCCTCATGGACGAAATCGAGGCTGCTATCGCAGAGGGTGCAGAGATTCTTGAACTCCATGCCCCTCAGGCAATCGAAACAAATAAAAAAGGGTATGTAACTGCTATGGTTGCTGACCCTAAGATTATCGGCCTGATTACTGGCGGTCGTCCTTCTCCTGCAAATTCCGGAAGAGAACCTATACATATCCCTTGTGATATTGTTATCGTTGCAATCGGACAGGATATCGTTTCTGAACCATTTGAACGTGCAGGCATCCCTGCAAAGCGTGGACGCTTCTTAGCACAGAAGGATAGCTCTATTGCGGAAAAAGATGGTGTATTTGCCGGCGGAGACTGTGTAACCGGACCTGCTACCGTTATCCGTGCTATCGCAGCCGGAAAAGTAGCGGCTGCCAACATCGACAACTACCTCGGATTCAATCATAAGATTGAAAGCGGCGTTGTTGTTCCAGAACCTCGTATTGAGAACAAGACACCTTGCGGACGTGTTACTATGATGGAAAGAAATACTACAGAGCGTAAAAAGGATTTCAACATCGTAGAGAACGGCATGACCTGCAAAGAGGCCAATCAGGAAGCACACCGCTGCCTGCGCTGTGACCGTTTTGGTTATGGAGTATTTAAAGGAGGACGAGTTGAAGAATGGTAAATATTAAGATAAATGACGTTCCTATCTCCGTTGAAGAGGGAACTACGATTTTAGAAGCCTGCAGAGAGGCAAAAATGATTGTCCCTACTTTGTGTTATTTAAAAGATATCAACGAAATCGGTGCCTGCCGTGTCTGCGTTGTGGAAATAAAAGGTATCGAAAGGCTCGTCACTTCCTGTAACAATACAGTAAAAGAAGGAATGGAGATTTACACAAACTCCCCAAAAGTACGTGATGCCCGCCGAATCAATATTAAGCTGATTCTCTCACAGCACAACTGCTTCTGCCCTACCTGTGTTCGAAGCGGAAACTGCCAGCTTCAGAAAGTTGCCAACGACCTTGAATTCGGAAGTGGTACTTTCAAACAACACATCACAGAAGAGAAGTGGCCTATGGACTTCCCTCTTATCCGTGACGAAAGCAAATGTATCAAATGTATGCGCTGTATCCAGATTTGTGATAAAGTACAGTCTTTAAAAGTATGGGATATCGCCAAAACTGGTTCCCGTACTACCGTTAATGTATCTCTCGGAAGAAATATTAAAGAAGCCGACTGTGCTCTTTGCGGACAGTGTATCACTCATTGTCCAGTTGCTGCTCTGTCAGGCCGTGACGATAAACGTCCGGTATTCTCTCAGAACGGTATGTTAAATACAAGAAGAAAAACTACAGTTGTTCAGGTTGCTCCTGCCGTTCGTACCGCATGGGCTGAAGCCTTCAAGCTTTCCCGTAAGTTTGCTTCCCCAGAACGACTTGCCGGTGCACTTCGTCTGATGGGATTTGATTATGTATTTGATACAACTTACGCTGCCGATCTTACTATTATGGAAGAAGGAAGCGAGTTCTTAGAACGACTGAAACATAAAGAAGACTACCAGTGGCCAATGTTTACCTCCTGCTGTCCTGGCTGGGTTCGTTTCTTAAAATCCCAGTATCCTGACATGGTAGACTGCCTTTCCACAGCAAAGTCTCCTCAACAGATGCAGGGAGCCATCATCAAGAACTACTTTGCTGATAAGATTCATGAAGATCCTGAAAACATTTTCAGCGTTTCCATCATGCCATGTATCGCAAAGAAGGCCGAATGTGCACTTCCTACTATGGACAGTACAGGAACTGGTCCTGACGTTGACGTTGTATTAAATACACGCGAATTCGTTGACTACATGAAGTCCCTCAACATTGATGTTTACGGACTTCCAGAAGACCACTTTGACTCTCCTTGCGGAGAAGGAACTGGTGCTGCCGTAATCTTTGGAACAACCGGTGGTGTTATGGAAGCTGCTTTAAGAAGCTGCTATTATCTTGCAACAGGACAGAACCCTGACCCAGATGCATTCCACGGTGTACGAGGAATGGACGGCTGGAAAGAAGCTGCTATTGACATCAATGGCACAGAAGTTAAAGTTGCCGTAGTAAGTGGACTTGGCAACGCAAGAAAGTTAATCGAAGCCGTTCGCCGCGGTGAAGTATTCTACCACTTCGTAGAAGTTATGGCCTGCCCTGGCGGCTGCGTAGGCGGTGGCGGACAGCCAATCCACGAAGGGAAGGAAATGGCTGAGATTCGCTCCAGGAACCTCTACTTCCTTGATTCCCAGAACGAACGTCGTTTCTCGCATGAGAATCCGGAAGTGTTAAAAACTTATGAAGAGTATCTGGAGAAACCTCTTTCTCGTATGTCTCATAAGCTGCTGCATACTGACCATCATGGGTGGGATATGCCGTTGGCTCCAAAGTTGAAGAAACGATAAATAGGGGGTTGCCGCAGGCAAAGTTGACGCTCTCTGGAAGATAAATAAAGCATATTTGTGACTTTAGTCGCTGCAGGTTGAATGCTCGCTTTCGCGCTCGCATCCAACCTTTGCTCCGAGGTCACAAATATGCTTTATTTATCTTCCAGAGAGCTGTGCTTTGGCTGGAGAGGAAATTATTACCATTTATCGTTGGGGAGAGATTTGAGGATTCACCAGATGGGCTTAGACTTTATACTCTTCTTCCTCAAATTCTCTCCGTTTCTAGGTTTAATTCACTCCAACCGCCATAGCACAGAAGCCAGGAAGCAAACGAATCTATATTTATGACCTCGGAGCAAGTGTTGGATGCGAGCGCGAAAGCGAGCATTCAACACGCCGCGACTAAAGTCATAAATATAGATTCGTTTGCTTCCTGGCTTCGTCTATCTGTTTACTGAATTAAACCAGAATCCTAAACCTTCCATCTACCGTTTCAGATCTTTCCGGTGGTTCTGGTACGCAGAATTCTCCAGTAAACCAGCCATCTTTTGTGTAGTTCCATTCTTTTATTCTCGTATATGTTGTGTCAATACTGATTACATCTTCATCATTGTTCCAGACGGAGCCGACATATAAAACATACATATTTTGTCCATCAAATATATATTTATTCCGTCCAACACCGCCATCTTCGTGAACTTCATATACTATGATACTATCCTTTTCTCCTTTTTGTGCATTCTTTAAAAATCCATCAAATTTATCTGCATTCCGCATATGTTCTTCTCTTCCGCTAAAAAATGCCGAAACAGAACATCTTTCTATTTTATCTAATATCTTTTTTATAGTCTTACTCGGTAATACTACATTGCTAGTATCACCCTTTTCGCTTTTATCATAAATAGGCCAGACAGCCTGCATCATCTCATGTAATTCTTTTTTTGCTGTTTTATCTTCCTGCTTATCTACTGGAAGATCATAGCCTTTTTCATAGACAGTCTTTTCCTCCGTTGAATTATTCTTATCAGAAAGTACATCCATCTCATAGCCATATCCCGTATTCAATTCACTGTTCGTATCATCCTCGAATTCTTTCTCGCTATCTTTCTCTTTCATATTATTGGAATCCGAATTAGAATTATCTTCATTTCCATCCGTAATTTTTTCTATTATTTTATTCGGTCTGCCACCACTCTTCATTCCAAGTTCTGCCGCCACAGCTAAAATTGCTACTAATAAAAGAACCACTAATATAATAATAATGCTCTTCTTTTGCATCCAATCATTCTTATTCCTCATAACCCTCATTACAGCCTCCCGTGATTTTTTTCATAAACATAATTTTAGCAAGGCTACGGGGGTAAAAGCAAATTTCTAATTTCATGAAAATTACCATAAGATTCTGATTTGCTGAATGGCAAAGGAGACGCCACAAGAAAGAGTCAGCCGCTATAGATATTCTGTCGGATTGCTCTACGGCGGCGTCTACTTTGCCTGCAGCAAATCTGTTTACTCCTTTATTAATTCATAGAGTTCCTGTACATTATCCGCTATATACAATGGATTAATCTTCTCAAGGTCTTCCTTATCGCGGAATCCCCATGTGACAGAAGCACATCTAATTCCCGCATTGGCGGCTGTTTCCACATCCACTTCAGAGTCTCCAACGTAAATAGTTTCTTCTGGTTTGCATTTTAGCGTATTCATCATGATTAAGATAGAATCCGGGGCTGGTTTTCTTTTTATGCCTTCTTTTTCTCCCAAAGTCTCCTTTACTTTGTCTCCTAAAAATGATTCTACCAATTCTTTTACTACAATATCACCTTTCGCAGAAACAACTCCTATAGAATAATTTTCATCAGAAAGCTTATTTACCAGCTTTTTTACCCCTGGATAAAGACCTGTTTTTTTATCAGCGTTCTTTTTATAATAAGCCTGAAAATAGGATAATACTTCTTCATATTTTTCTGCAGTTACATTTTCTGGCAAAGATTTTTTTATTAAAGCTTTTGCGCCACCGCCTATGAAGCTTCTTACTTCCTCTTTTCTTCGTTCCGGATATTTAAAATAGTTTAAGGTATGATTTACACTATCTGCAAGATCATCTAAAGTATTTAATAATGTACCATCTAAATCAAAAATAACTGCCTTCCCCATACTTTCCCCCTCTCCTATATATCCAATCATGTATATACATCTTGTTTTAAAAAAATATGATTTCTATTTAGCTCTGTCCATTTGCAGCATTCATAAATCTTCTCTGATAACTGATTACCTGATTCGTAGATGTAAATCTTGCAAGATAATTTGGTTCTGCTGTAATTACGACTTTGTGATTCATATCCTGGAATTCTGGTTCTGTAAGGAGTTTATCAATATCTGGATAGTTGTAAGGGCCTTCCATAGAACACACAATAAGACGTGTGTCTTTTAGATTGGAATTCTTTAATACGCGCAGATTATGACGCATACCATCTAATCCATCCTGACCCTGCTCATCTTCAAAATGTCTGTATTTAAGAAGATCTTTACCAAATGCAAGAACATCTCCCAATGCCATATCCCTATCTGCTTCTGTATAATAATCACAGGAGATAAAGTAGTCTTTTAATGTCTCTAAAATCTTATTATCCTTTGAAACTTCATACATATCAACATATTTTTTAATATTTTGAGACTGTAAAAGACGATGTCTTAAAAATGTATTGATAAAGTATGGTCTTGCCTGCATTGCCAGCATAGTCTGAAACGGCTCAAACATTAATGTAAAGTTTACACGGAATCCATGTTCATGCAGCTTCAATGCAAGATTATGCCCGCGAAGTGCATCTTCTGTTCCAACCTGATCCGGTCTCTTGTCAAGCTTTTTATTTCCACTGAGAAGCTGGGTTACATTCTGTGGTGTAACGGCCCCTGTATGAGGGACTTTAATAACTACACGATATTTAGAAAACATTTCTCTAAATTTTTCTGCCTCTTCAAGAATCTTATTGAAATCCTGCTCAAAAGGATTGTTCAGCTCCACACTGATATCACATCCCGGACCAAGTACTTTTCCGATTTCTGCCATAACTTCATCACGGTTCTTATATTTATTACCAACATTAGCCTTTGGATTATTAATAAATAAATCATAAATGATTCCTGGGTTACAGGTCACATTGGAAATTAAAGGGCTGATCGGTTCCACTTCATATGGATTGGCACTGTCTGCAGAAAACAATACATTTGTTGGTCTTAATATACCATTCTTATCATAAGAAATATCTCTTACCAGATCAACCTTTACAACACCGTCTTTTTCCATCACAAGCTCTCGCTTAAAACCTGCAGGAGTTTCCCCGTCCGGTGTATGGAATGTGTTGATAACATCCTTAAACTGTTCTGTTACACCTATGTACTTTGCCATTTTTATTAAATCGAAAAACTCTTCTTTACTAACTGGCATATCCTGTACTCTCGAAACAAAACTCTCATCTCCGCGTACTGTTTCTAATCCAAGGGAATCTAACGTTACATTTAACATACTTTTCTCCTCCTATAATAAAAATTTAATTTTAAATAACTGAGCTTCATGTTGATTTTATATTATCATACTTGTATATACATGTCAATATTAAATTTATGGAGTTGAAAAATGAACAAATACACTATAAAGACAGATAAAGCATATTTTGTGGTCTCGGAGCAAGTGTCGAACACTCGCTCCGAGGCCACAAAATATGCTTTATCTGTCTTTATAGTGTATTTACTGGAAACTTCAGGGAATTTGTTGAAGAGACTTAGAGAAAAAAGTGAATTCTATTTTTCTCCCCATCCAAAGCACAGCCCTCAGCAAATCAGAATTCTAAATTCTCCCCTGTTTCTTTATTGAACACATGGACTGCGTTTCCGCCAAATGCGAAAGAGATTTCACTTCCGATTGATAAATCTTCTCCACCTGTTAAATCCATCGTCTGTACGATGATAATGGTATCTCTTCCACAGGCATTGACATGTAAATGAATCGCACTTCCCATCATCTCGGATACGTCCACTTTGCCTGTGATGGCATCTTTGCCTGGCTGAGCTAAAGCGATGTGTTCTGGGCGGATTCCAAGGGTGATTTCCTGTGATTTTACGTTATTTTTAGCGAGTGCTGCCTGTTTTTCTTCGGAAAGTATAATGGAAACACCACCTAATTCTACACTGTATTTCCCAGACTGTTCTACGAGTTTCGCATCAAACATATTCATCTGTGGCATACCGATAAAGCCTGCTACAAAGATGTTCGCTGGATGGTCAAATACTTCCTGTGGAGTTCCGACCTGCTGTACGATTCCATCCTTCATGATAACGATACGGTCACCAAGTGTCATGGCTTCTGTCTGGTCATGTGTTACATAAATAAATGTTGTATCAATTCTCTGACGAAGCTTGATAAGCTCTGCTCTCATCTGGTTACGAAGCTTGGCATCTAAGTTTGATAAAGGCTCATCCATTAAAAGAACTTTCGGTTCTCTTACAATCGCACGACCAATGGCAACTCTCTGGCGCTGTCCACCGGATAATGCCTTTGGCTTACGGTCAAGATACTGTGTGATATCAAGAATTTCTGCCACTTCGTCCACTCTCTTATTCATCTCGTCTTTTGGCATCTTGCGAAGTTTTAATGGGAATTCCATGTTCTCGCGAACTGTCATATGTGGATACAGCGCATAGCTCTGGAATACCATAGCGATATCACGACCCTTTGGAGCTACATCATTCATTCTCTTTCCATCAATGAGGAGTTCTCCTCCACTGATTTCTTCGAGGCCGGCTACCATACGAAGTGTTGTGGACTTACCACATCCGGATGGACCTACTAATACGATGAATTCGCGGTCCTTGATGTCAAGATTGAAGTCCTGAACTGCTAATACGCCTTCGTCTGTAACCATAAGATTGCTCTTCTTCTGGCCCTTTTTGCTCTTCTTCTCTGTGTTTGGGTAAACTTTCTTAATATGTTTTAATGTTACCTCTGCCATATTCTTAGACTTTAGTGATACTGCCTCCGCACGATATCACCTCGCAGCCGGCGATTACTTCCGCGCCACATTACGACAGGTCTCCACACTGCCGCACCGCAAGTCTGACGGTTATCCTCCTTTTCTTTGCCCTAACCGTTCAGAAAGTGGAGTGAGACGGTTCAGGGGGGAATAAAAATTCTAATTTTACAGGATTTTCCTGTAATTTAAGGCTGAGTATACACTACTTTTTTCAGTTTGTCCATACCCTTTTAAAAAAAATTTTATTTTGAAGCCAAGCTTTTTGTTCAATATGCATAATTTTTGTTATGTTTTTCAATCACTTTTAACAAAATTTTTGTATTCGACAAAAAATACTTGTAATTCTACTCATATAAGTTATATAATATGCTTATCAAGCAACTGGAAACATTTCCGAAAACGGTTCCAGTACATAGTTACATACTCTTAAGTCGCAAGACACGCAAGGATATTTAAAAAGGAGGATTCATTATTATGAGAAAAATGAAACGATTACTTGCAGCAGGCTTAGCAACAATCATGGCTTGTTCCATGCTCACCGGATGTGGCGGCGGAAGTTCCGATAAGAAAGCATCTTCTGATAAGGACTCATCCAAAGGTTCTGTTTACTATCTTAACTTCAAACCAGAAGCAGATGAACAGTGGCAGGAACTTGCAAAAGAATACACAGACGAAACTGGTGTTCCAGTTACAGTAGTAACAGCAGCAGCAAACCAGTACGAAACTACTTTAAAGAGTGAGATGGGTAAATCCGAAGCTCCTACTCTTTTCCAGGTTAACGGTCCTGTAGGTCTTGCTTCATGGAAAGATTACTGCTACGATTTAACAGGTTCTGATATTTTAAATGAACTTACAAGTGATAAGTTTGAATTAAAGAACGGCGATGAAATCGCAGGTGTTGGTTACTGTACAGAAACTTACGGTTTAATCTACAACAAAGCACTTCTTAAAAAAGCTGGTTACACACAGGATGATATCAAATCTTTCGCAGATTTAAAGAAAGTTGTTGAAGATATCACAAAGAGAAAAGATGAATTAGGATTCTCCGCATTTACTTCCGCTGGTATGGACGGTTCTTCTGACTGGAGATTTAAAACACATCTTGCAAACCTTCCTATTTACTATGAATACCAGAAAGACGGAATCACAGATACAAAAGCAATCAAAGGTACTTATCTTGATAACTACCGTAACATCTGGGATTTATACATCAACAATGGAACATGTGATGCAAAACAGTTAAGCAAGAAGACTGGTGATGACGCTGTAGCTGAATTCACAACAGAGCAGGCTGTATTCTATCAGAATGGTACATGGGCATATGGTGATATCGCTGATATCGGAGATGATAATCTTGGAATGCTTCCTATTTATATTGGTGCTCCTGGCGAAGAGAAACAGGGACTTTGTACTGGTACAGAGAATTACTGGTGTGTAAATAAAAATGCAAGCAAAGAAGATATTCAGGCAACACTTGATTTCATGAACTGGTGCGTAACTTCTGAAGAAGGTACAAAGATGATGTGCAGCGCAGACGGAATGGGATTCGTTATTCCTTTCAAAAACAACTTAAAATCTGAAAACCCACTGGTTAACATCGCAAACGACTACATGGAAAAAGGTTATACTCCTGTAGACTGGACATTCTCCACAATGCCATCTGAACAGTGGAAGAACGACTTAGGTTCTTCACTTACTACTTATGCAGCAGATCAGACAGACGCAAACTGGAAGTTAGTACAGAATGCATTTGTTGACGGATGGGCTAAAGAAGCTGCTGCCGCTACAAAATAACTTTTTATAACAAGTTTAAACTCCTCTATTTGAAACAGTTTGAAACAAATTAAAACAAAAACTTATAAACATATCTCAGATGCAGGGTGGACATACCGTCCTCCCTGTATTTTTTAAGGAGGCTATTGCTACTATGGAAAAGTCCATTAAAAAATACTGGCCGATTTTTGTACTTCCTACATTCGCAGCATTTATCATCGGCTTCATCGTTCCTTTCATCGAAGGTATTTACTTATCATTTTGCAAATTTACTACAATCAGAGATGCCTCCTTCGTGGGCTTATCTAATTATGTAGAAGCATTTAAAGATAACACATTTACTCATGCATTCGGCTTTACAGCAGTTTTTGCTGTCGTAACTTTAGTTTTAATCAACGTTCTTGCCTTTGCTATCGCACTTGCACTAACACAGAAAATCAAAGGCACAAACATTTTCCGTACTATATTCTTTATGCCTAACTTAATCGGTGGTATCGTACTCGGTTATATCTGGCAGTTAATCTTTGATGGTATTTTTGAAAAATTTGACCTGGCACTGAAATTAAGTGCAAAGCTTGGTTTCTGGGGTCTTGTCATTTTAATATGCTGGCAGCAGATTGGTTACATGATGATTGTTTACATCGCCGGACTTCAGGCAATCCCAGGCTCCTTAAATGAGGCTGCCATGATTGACGGAGCAAATAAATGGCAGCGTCTCATTCATGTTACGATTCCAAACATGATGCCTTCTATTACAATCTGTACATTTTTAACAATTACAAACTCATTTAAACTCTTTGACCAGAACCTGTCCCTGACAGGCGGTGAACCGATGCATCAGACAGAAATGATGGCACTGAATATTTACGATACCTTCTACGGCCGTGTCGGATATGAAGGTGTCGGTCAGGCAAAAGCGGTTATCTTCTTTATCATCGTTGTCGCTATCGGTATGATTCAGCTTTATGCTACTAAGAGCAAGGAGGTACAGCAATAATGAAAAATAAAACAAGTGGTATTTTTGCAACTATATTTTTTACCCTTATTTCCATATTATTTGTCTCACCAATTTTAATCGTTTTGATGAACTCCTTTAAAAAGAAAGCATTCATCAGTTTAGAGCCATTTAAACTTCCAAATGAAAAAAGTTATGTAGGTCTTGAGAACTATTTAACCAGTATCTCAAAATACGACTTTATCAAAGCAGTAGGCTGGACCGTATTTATTACCGTTCTCTCTGTTATCGTTATCCTCGTATGCTGTTCCATGTGTGCATGGTACATTACCCGCGTACAAAACAAGATTACAAAATTAATTTACCTTTTATGCGTATTTTCCATGGTAATTCCTTTCCAGATGGTTATGTTCACTTTATCAGGAACTGCTGATACACTTGGATTAAATACTCCATGGGGACTCATTATTGTTTATCTGGGATTTGGTGCCGGACTTGCCGTATTTATGTTCTGCGGCTTTGTAAAGTCTATCCCTGTTGAAATCGAGGAAGCAGCTATGATTGACGGATGTAATCCTATCCGCACTTTCTTCTCTGTTGTTCTTCCAATTATGAAACCAACTTATATTTCTGTAGGTATTCTTGAAGCAATGTGGATCTGGAACGACTTCCTTCTTCCATATCTGATTCTTGATATTAAGAAATACAAAACAATCTCCATCATTATCCAGTACATGAAGGGAAGTTATGGACGAGTAGATATGGGTGCCATCATGGCATGCCTGATCATGGCAGTTATCCCTGTCATTGTATTCTACTTAAGCTGCCAGAAATATATTATTAAAGGTGTTGCGGCAGGAGCAGTTAAGGGGTAATATATCAGATGTGAGATGATGCGCATCTCACATCAAGAATGCCGGGGCAGTCTTAAATATATATCATTTATTTGGAAGGTAATGCGTATGACAATCAAAGATATTGCTCGTTTATCGGGATACGGTATTGGAACCGTATCCCGGGTTTTAAAT
>ERZ1673736.1868-NODE-1868-length-25643-cov-4.348835_pt1 | contig 25643 bp, 26 predicted proteins | sample MGYA00580212_ERZ1673736 | MGnify/ENA primary metagenome ERZ1673736 (study PRJEB41218, sample SAMN15661752) | gut metagenome | host: Homo sapiens | place: Canada: London | collected 2015-08-20/2019-03-30 | study: EMG produced TPA metagenomics assembly of...
GTGAATGTGATTGCTGAACTGGCGGATTTTGCAGAGAAATATAAAGCACAGCCGACGCTTGCTTTCACGCATTTCCAACCGGCGCAGCCCACGAGCGTGGGAAAGAGGGCAACTCTGTGGTTACAGGAATTTTCAATGGATCTGGAAGATCTGGATTATGTGCTTGGAAGTTTAAAGCTTCTTGGCTCAAAGGGAACTACCGGAACGCAGGCCAGTTTTCTGGAACTTTTTGACGGGGATCAGGAAACCATTGATAAGATAGATCCTATGATTGCTGAGAAAATGGGATTTGAAAGCTGTTATCCGGTATCTGGGCAGACCTATTCAAGAAAAGTTGATACGAGAGTGTTAAATGTACTTGCCGGAATTGCTGCAAGCGCCCACAAGTTTTCAAATGATATCCGTCTTCTTCAGCATTTGAAGGAAGTGGAAGAACCTTTTGAAAAGACACAGATTGGCTCTTCAGCTATGGCGTATAAGAGGAATCCGATGCGAAGCGAACGTATTGCATCTTTGTCCAGATATGTGATGATTGATGCGTTGAATCCGGCAATTACATCGGCAACGCAGTGGTTTGAGAGAACACTGGATGACTCTGCAAATAAGAGGTTAAGCATACCGGAGGGATTTCTTGCGATTGACGGTATTCTGGATTTGTGCCTGAATGTGGTGGATGGACTGGTAGTATATCCGAAGGTGATTGAAAAACACCTGATGTCTGAGTTGCCGTTCATGGCTACTGAAAATATTATGATGGATGCCGTGAAGGCAGGCGGTGACCGGCAGGAACTTCATGAACGGATCCGTGAACTTTCCATGGAAGCGGGACGCAATGTGAAAGAAAAGGGACTGGAAAACAATCTGCTGGAACTGATTGCTGCTGATCCGGCATTTAACCTTACGTTGGAGGAATTGAAAGAGACGATGGATCCTTCGAAATATATTGGACGCGCCTCCGTCCAGGTGGATGATTACCTGAAAAAAGTAATCCGTCCGCTCCTTGACGCTAATAAAGATATTCTGGGTGTGAAAGCAGAAATTAATGTATAGAAGACAGAAAATGGCAAAATAACCAAAAATGTAAAAAAAAGTGCTAAGAAAAAAACAGCGGAAACTCTTATGTTTCTGCTGTTTTTTTGTTACGTAGTTTTTTTTGAATTACACAAAATATGTGAAAAACATACGAAAAAATTTTAAATTAATACAAGATATTGAATAAAATTTACAAAAATGTTAATATAGATATAATAAATGAATATATTAATATAATCTATGAGAAAAGGGGGTAATGTTGTGGAAAAAATATTAAACGACATATTTTCAACGATTGGCAGTTATCTTTCTAACTACATACTTATTGTTGCTCTTCTTGGCGGCGGTATTTGGTTTTCTGTCAAACTTGGTTTTATCCAAGTAAAAGGTTTTGGCGAAGGAATGAGAAGGACATTTGGTGGACTTTTTAACAAAAAGGGTTCGGCAGATAAGGATGGGATGTCTTCCTTCCAGGCGTTGGCGACAGCGATTGCGGCCCAGGTTGGTACGGGAAATATTGCCGGGGCGGCAACGGCGATTGCTATTGGAGGACCCGGAGCGATTTTTTGGATGTGGATTGCTGCTTTTTTGGGAATGGCAACTATCTATGCAGAAGCACTCATGGCGCAGAAGTATAAGCAGGTTGGCTCTGACGGAGTTGTAACGGGCGGTCCGGTATACTATATCCGCGCAGCGTTTAAGGGAACGGCAGGTAAAGTTTTGGCAGGGATTTTTGCAGTGCTGATTGTTTTGGCATTAGGCTTCATGGGAAATGCCGTACAGTCCAATTCCATCGCAGCGGCATGGAATACTGCTTTTGGAATTCCGCAGTGGATTATGGGGTTGATAATCGCTGTTGTAGCGTTGTTTGTATTTATGGGCGGTATGGGACGCATTGCTAAAATTACGGAGCTGATTGTTCCGGTTATGGCAGCTCTTTATATCGTAGGCGCTTTGATTGTAATTATTTTTAATTTTAAGGAAATTCCATATGCTTTCCATGCAATTATTGTAGGAGCTTTTGCGCCTTCTTCTATTGTTGGCGGCGCTGCCGGAGCAACGGTGAAGCTTGCTTTGACGAAAGGTGTTGCACGTGGACTTTTTTCTAACGAAGCCGGTATGGGTTCCACACCCCATGCACATGCGGTTGCAAAGGTAGATCATCCGGCAGAACAAGGATTTGTGGCTATGATTGGCGTGTTCATTGATACGTTTGTTATCCTGAACCTAACAGCTTTTGTAATTATCACGACTCATTCTATTCCGACGGGATTGACGGGCGCGGAGCTGAGCCAGTATGCTTTCTCTACGCTGTATGGAAAAGGCGGAGATGTTTTTATTGCAGTATGTATGCTGTTCTTTGCATTTTCTACAATCCTCGGATGGTATTTCTTTGGACAGGCGAATATCAAATATTTGTTTGGACCAAAGGCAGTAAAAGTGTATGCTGTTCTTGCGGCAGTGTGTGTGTTCCTTGGTTCTCTTGCTGAAGTTGAACTTGTTTGGACCATGCAGGATACATTTAATTCGTTGATGGTTATTCCGAATATTCTGGCATTGTTTGCACTGACTGGTGTGATTAAACAGGTGCATGAGGATTATTTTAAAAACTTTAAACCAAAGAAAAAGTAATTTTTAATGAAAATGCAGAGCGTGGTTTGTGCAATATTACAAAAAACAGGAAAATCTTTTGAAACTATTGCAAAAAAACTAACAATCAGTTACTATAGAATAAAACAATAACAAATATTTATAATATCTATATATTAAGTGAATAGCGGGATGATTTTTTTCAAGAGAGAGCCGTTAGGCGGCCGCCGAAGAGGCAAGCCGGGATGATGGAGGTGAACATGATCTGGGTGAAACTTTCAGGCAAAAGGACTGGAAAAAGGACTGCATTCTGAATCTTGTGTTGAAATGATAATAAGCTTTTGTTTATGGAAACGAAGCTATCAGGGCAAAAGACAGAAAGGACGATGGCACGTATCCGTGTTTGCATCGTCCTTTTTTAGTTGAGATTTAGGTAAGAGTTTTTGGAAAAGAGGCAAACTGATATGAGAACTCCCTATGTTATAGTTACGAATAATCCGTTGGTTGTTAAGAATCTTGAGAACAGCCGGGAGATTATTTATAAAGACGTTTCATATGAAGAGATTCTGCGGGAAACCCGGGACAGAATACATGAAGGACATGTGCTTTTGACACATCCATTGTCGGGCAGTGTCAAACCCAATGAAACGCCATACAAATCCATTTTAATAAGCCGGCAAAGGAGGGATGTGGATGCCGATTCTCTGAAGTTAATTGAAAATGCGATACAAGCGTGCCGAAAGTTTATGATGAAAGCAGACAAATATAAACCGGAGGTATATCAGGATTTTCAATTGATTGACTGGACATTATTAGAAAGTGCCATGGCGTCGGCAGATACTTTGTAATCACCCAAGAGGGTTGTAATAGCGAAGAGCTTTAACAATAATATCAATATTAAAAGGAGGGAATTTACAGTGAAGTTAGAAATGGGACACATATACATTAAGGATATTCAGTTCGCAGCAGAGTCTAAGATTGAAGACGGAATCCTTTATGTATCCGAAGAGGCCGTTAGGGCAGTTGCTCTTGAAGATGAAAAGATTAAGAGCGCATCATTTGATATCGCAAAACCGGGCGAGTCTGTAAGAATCACACCCGTTAAGGATGTAATTGAACCACGTGTAAAGGTAGAAGGAAGAGGGGGAATCTTCCCAGGCGTCATTGCCAAAGTTGATACTGTTGGAAGCGGAAAAACCTATGCATTAAAGGGGATGGCAGTTGTAACAGCAGGAAGAATCGTTGGATTCCAGGAAGGTATTATTGATATGACGGGTCCAGGAGCTGATTATACTCCGTTTTCTAAGACATTGAATCTTGTTATGGTATGTGAGCCCGTCGATGGAATCAAACAGCATGATTATGAAGCTGCTGTAAGGTTCGCAGGATTCAGAGTTGCCACATATATTGGAGAACTGGCACGTGAACTTACTCCGGATGAGACAAAGGTTTATGAGACATGTACGATAAAAGAAGGTATGGAAAAATATCCGGAGCTTCCGAGAGTTGCCTATGTCCAGATGCTTCAGAGTCAGGGACTTCTTCATGATACATACGTATATGGCGTGGATGCAAAGAAGATTGTTCCTACGATTATGAGCCCGACAGAGGTTATGGACGGTGCGATTGTGTCCGGTAACTGTGTATCTGCATGTGATAAGAACCCGACTTATGTACATCAGAACAATCCGGTTGTGCATGACTTGTTTGAACAGCACGGAAAAACGATTAATTTTGTATGTCAGATTATCACCAATGAAAATGTATATCTTGCAGATAAAATGCGTTCTTCTGATTGGACAGCAAAGATTTGTAAAATGTTAGATTTGGATGGTGTTATTGTATCTCAGGAAGGATTTGGAAACCCGGATACAGACCTTATCATGAACTGTAAAAAGATTGAGGCTGAGGGAGTTAAGACGGTTATTATTACAGATGAGTATGCAGGACGTGACGGTAAGTCACAGTCTCTTGCAGATGCTGATCCGGCTGCCGATGCAGTTGTAACCGGCGGTAATGCAAACCAGGTAATTATCCTGCCAAAGCTTGATAAAGTAATTGGAACATTGGATTATGTAACAAAGATTGCGGGTGCAAGTGAAGAGACACTTCGGGAGGACGGCTCTCTTGAGGTTGAACTTCAGGTACTTACAGGTGCAACAAATGAGACAGGTTTCAACAAGCTGAGCGCAAGATAGAAGGGAGGATAAGAACATGGCTAAGATTAAAGTGGTTCATTACATCAATCAGTTCTTTGCACAGATTGGTGGAGAAGAAAAAGCTGATTATCCGGCAGAAATCCGTGTTGGCGAAGTGGTTGGACCGGGTATGGCGCTTACAACGAATTTTAAAGATGAAGCAGAGATTATTGCGACAGTTGTCTGCGGTGACTCATATTTTAACGAAAATCTGGAGAAAGCGAAAGCGGATATCCTTGCATGGGTAAAGGAACAGGCTCCGGATGTATTTATAGCAGGTCCGGCATTCAATGCAGGCCGTTACGGTGTTGCTTGCGGTACAATTGCAGCAGCGGTTCAGGAAGAGCTTGGAATCCCGGCTGTTACAGGTATGTATGTAGAGAATCCGGGCGCTGATATGTTCAAGAATCAGGTATATATGATTTCTACCAAGAACAATGCGGCAGGTATGAGAGATGCGGTTAAGAAGATGGCTCCTCTTGCATTAAAGCTTGCAAAAGGTGAGACAATCGGTGCATCTTGTGAAGAAGGTTATATGCCAAATGGTGTTCGTGTAAACTTTTTTGAAAAAGAGAGAGGATCTCAGAGAGCAGTGAAAATGCTGCTTAAAAAGTTGGCTGACAAGCCATTTGAGACAGAATTCCCAATGCCGGATTTTGATAGAGTGGATCCAAACCCGGCAGTAAAGGATCTTGCACATGCTAAAATCGCACTTGTTACTTCTGGTGGTATCGTTCCGAAAGGAAATCCGGATCATATTGAAAGTTCCAGTGCGTCTCACTATGGAGAATATGATATTACAGGCGTTATGGATCTGACCGAAGAGACCTATGAGACGGCTCACGGAGGATATGACCCGGTGTATGCTAACGAAGATTCTGACCGCGTTCTTCCGGTGGATGTACTTCGTGATATGGAGAAGGAAGGAATTATCGGAGAATTACATCACTTGTTCTACACAACAACAGGTAATGGTACGGCCGTTGCATCCGCAAAAGCTTTTGCAGATGAGTTTTCCAAGAAGTTGGTTGCAGACGGAGTAGACGCTGTAATTCTCACCTCCACTTGAGGTACCTGTACTCGTTGCGGTGCAACGATGGTGAAAGAAATTGAGAGAGCCGGAATTCCGGTTGTACATGTTTGTACAGTAACTCCTATTTCTATGACAGTTGGCGCGAACAGAATTGTTCCAGCTATTGCAATCCCACATCCTCTTGGAAATCCTGCATTGGATAAAGCAGAGGAAAAAGCGCTCCGCCGTCATATTGTTGAGAAAGCACTTGACGCTTTGACAACAGAGGTTGACGGACAGACGATTTTTGATTAAATGAAGAAAGTGCCCGGCGCGCTCTTGCCGGGCAGAGTAAAGTAGATATTACTGCTTAAAAGAAAAGGAGAATGACAAAGATGAGTAAGATTTATGATGTTATTGTCCTGGGTGCGGGGCCTGCCGGTCTGGCGGCGGGACTGTACGCGGGAAGAAGCCGCCTTTCCGTTCTGATTATCGAAAAAGGCCAGGACGGCGGACAGATTGCGATTACAGATGAAATCGAGAACTATCCGGGGCAGATTGTAGAAGGTGAATCCGGGCCGTCCCTGATAGCAAGGATGACAGAGCAGGCTGCGAAGTTTGGCGCAGAGCGTGTATCTGACACGATAACGGAGGTTTCCCTGGAGGGAGAAGTGAAGGTGTTAAAGAGTGCGACGGCAGAGTACCAGGGAAGAAATGTAATCATTGCTACCGGTGCGCATGCGCGTCCGATTGGATGTAAGGGCGAGGCTGAATACATGGGCAAGGGCGTTTCTTACTGTGCGACCTGTGATGCGAACTTCTTTGAGGATTTTGAAGTGTATGTGGTAGGCGGCGGAGATTCTGCAGTAGAAGAAGCAATGTATCTTACGAAATTTGCAAGAAAGGTTACCATTATCCACAGACGTAACGAACTCCGTGCAGCAAAATCTATTCAGGAAAAAGCATTCAAGAATCCGAAACTTGAATTCATGTGGGATACTGTTGTGGAAGAAGTGGGCGGAGACGACATTCTCCAGTGGATGAAAGTGAAGAACGTAAAGACGGGAGAAATAACAACAGTAGAGGCAGATGAAGAAGACGGAATGTTCGGTGTATTCGGGTTCATAGGGACTGTCCCGAACAGTAAGCTGTTTGAGGGAAGCATCGACATGGATGAGAGAGGATATATTAAGACAGATGATGACATGCATACCAATATTCCGGGCGTGTATGCTGCGGGAGACGTACGCATCAAAAGCCTGAGACAGGTTGTGACAGCGGCGGCAGATGGCGCAATTGCTGCTGTACAGGTTGAAAGAAGTATGTCAGATTACTTCTAAAACATACAAACAATAAGAACTCAAAAGGAGGAGAAACCAATGGTAGATTTAGACAAAACAAATTTTGCGGCAGAGGTGTTGGAGGCAGAAGGATATGTATTCGTAGACTTTTACGGTGACGGATGTGTTCCATGCCAGGCGTTGATGCCGAAGGTACATGAATTTGCAGAAACTTATGGGGATAAGATGAAATTCACATCTCTGAACACAACGAAAGCGCGCCGTCTTGCAATTGCACAGAAGGTTCTCGGACTTCCTGTAATGGCAATCTATAAAGGCGGTGAAAAGGTGGAAGAGTTGGTAAAAGATGACTGTACACCAGAGACAATTGAAGCGATGATTAAGAAATACATCTAGACAGTAGAGAGTTTCTTTATCATATATAAAAGCATTACAAGTAGAAAGGAGACGCATAGTTATGGCTATTTTAGAAGGGAAAAAAGCAATAATTATCGGAGACCGTGATGGAATTCCAGGACCGGCTATTGCTGAATGTGTGAAAACAGCAGGCGCGGAAGTTGTATTTTCATCGACGGAATGTTTTGTCTGAACGAGCGCAGGCGCAATGGACTTAGAGAATCAGAAGAGAGTAAAGGAGTTTGCTGAAGAATACGGTGCAGAGAACCTGGTAGTCGTTCTCGGCGCAGCAGAAGGAGAAGCTGCAGGGCTTGCAGCAGAAACTGTAACAGCAGGAGATCCTACTTTCGCAGGTCCATTGACAGGGGTCCAGCTTGGACTCAGGGTATATCACGTATGTGAGCCGGAGATGAAAGAAGAGTTTGACGAAGCTGTTTATGACGAACAGGTAAGCATGATGGAAATGGTGCTTGACGTAGATGATATCATCGGAGAGATGACCGCCATCAGAGAAGAGTTCTGTAAATTTTAATTGCTAAGCGTCTAAAACGGGAAATGTGCTGGGGACAGCACATTTCCTTATATCAGATGCAGATAGAAGCCATAATCAATGTAGCCGTCAAAGAAAGGTGGAAGACCAATGAACAGTGTAATAAAAGGTGCAAGTTATGTGTTAGTACATACACCTGATATGGTTTTATATAATGGGACGACCCAGACAACAGAAAAAATCGTGAATCCGGAATCGGAGTATTTAAAAGAAGTGCCGAAGAACCTGCGTTCTTATGAGGAAGCAGTGAGTTATTGGCCGAACCAGACCTATATCGGTAATGTCCATCCCGATGAGCTGGCAGAGGTGGAGTTCCCCTGGTATGACAAGAAAAAAGAAGGGGCAGACCGTTATGGTAAATATGGCGAGATTATGCCACAGGAAGAATTTTTGTTCCTGGTACAGGCAAGCGACATGTTCGAGGTTGTAAGACTGGATAAAGAGTTTGTTGCTAAATATAAAGATGCATTTGCGGCAAACCCGATCATTACAGATGACATTGCAGGCAGAATCCATGAAGGTGTAGAACTCAGTGAGATTGAGCATTTTGTAAAGGAAGAACATGCGGAAGGCTTATACCATGATGGAAAATTAGTAGGATGTGTAAAGAGAGCCCATGATATTGACGTTAATTTATCCGCTCATGTAATGCATGAGAACTTAATGAGCAAGGCGTCCAGTGTGTTGGCTCTTCTCTATGCCGTACGCAATGCAGGAATTGATAAAGCGGAAGTAGAGTATGTTATCGACTGTGCGGAGGAAGCATGTGGAGACATGAACCAGAGGGGCGGCGGCAACTTTGCAAAAGCGGCGGCAGAGGTTGCGGGGCTTGTCAACGCGACTGGCTCTGATGCAAGAGGCTTCTGTGCGGCTCCGACCCATGCAGTGATTGAGGCTGCGGCATTAGTAAAATCCGGCGCGTACAAGACAGTTGTTGTTACATCCGGCGGATGTACGGCAAAGCTAGGAATGAACGGGAAAGATCATATCAAGAAGGGGCTGCCGATTTTAGAGGACTGCCTGGGAGGATTTGCGGTAGTCATTTCTGAAAATGATGGAGTGAATCCGGAGATAGATTTAAATATGCTGGGACGCCACAGTGTAGGTACAGGATCTGCGCCGCAGAATGTAATCGGAAGCCTTGTCGCTGACCCGCTTGACAGGGCGGGGATGAAGATCCCGGAGATTGACAAATATTCACCAGAGATGCAGAACCCGGACATTACCAAACCGGCAGGAGCAGGCGATGTGCCGTTGGCTAACTATAAGATGATCGCGGCCCTTGCTGTAAAACGGGGCGAGCTGGATAGAAAGGAACTTGCAGGATTTACAAAAGAGCACGGGCTTACCGGATGGGCGCCGACCCAGGGACATATCCCGTCCGGGGTTCCGTATATCGGATTTGCAAGGGAAGACATCCTTGCAGGGAAGATAAGGAATGCAATGATTATCGGGAAGGGAAGCCTTTTCCTTGGGCGTATGACCAACCTGTTTGACGGGGTATCTTTTGTTATCCATGGAAATACAGCTGCAGAGGAAGGGACACAGGCCGGAGTGTCTGAAGAAGAAGTTAAGGGACTGATCGCAAAAGCGATGAAAGATTTTGCTGCAACACTTATGGCAGAGTAAGGGGTGGTGAATATGGCAAAAAGTATTGAGAAAATGATTGCCTCCACCTTCCTGGAGATGGCGGAAGGGCTTGAGACCGGAAGCTTTGGAAAGAGACCGAAGATAGCGCTGACAGGCATGGGAAGTGAGCATGGGGAAGCAAACGCCATGGAAGCAGCGAAAGCAGCGGCAAAAGAAGGAGTAGACGTTTATTACATCGGTACCTTGGAGGCCGAGGGAGTAACGACTGTCAAAGTTGCAGATGACGAAGAAGGCCACAAGAAGATGGAAGAACTTCTGAGGAATAAAGAAGTAGATGGTGCGGTTACCATGCATTTTCCATTTCCGATTGGTGTATCCACTGTGGGGCGTGCGATCACACCCGGAAAGGGCAAAGAAATGTATGTTGCCACAACGACAGGAACCTCCAGTGCAGACCGTATTGAGGGAATGATTAAGAATGCAATTTACGGTATCATTGCTGCGAAGACATGCGGGAATGCGAACCCAACGGTGGGGATTCTGAATGTTGACGGAGCGCGCCAGACAGAGATTGCGCTGAAACAGTTAAAAGAAAACGGATATGACATTACATTTGCAGAATCTGCAAGAGCGGACGGAGGATGCGTTATGAGAGGAAACGATGTGCTCCAGGGCTCGCCGGATGTCATGGTGTGCGATTCGCTGTCAGGAAATATATTGATTAAGATGCTGTCCTCCTTTACGACAGGGGGAAGCTATGAAGCGACCGGATATGGGTATGGACCGGGAATCGGGGAAGGATATGAACAGCTGGTTCTGATTATTTCCAGGGCGTCGGGGGCGCCGCTGATCAAAGGGGCAATCAAGTATGCGGCGGAGCTGGTAAAAGGGAAAATCTTTGAGGTTGCGTCAAAAGAGTTTGAGGCAGCGAACAAGGCAGGTCTGAAAGAGATCCTGGCGGCAAGAAAGGCGGCTGAGAAACCGGCTGCATCAGAAGAGGAAGTGACCGCACCGGCGAAAGAGATCGTAACATCCCAGATAGCAGGAATAGAAATCATGGATCTGGAAGAAGGAGTAAAGACGCTGTGGAAGATGGGAATCTATGCAGAGAGTGGTATGGGCTGCACGGGACCGATTATCTTAGTGTCAGATGGGAACCTTGCAAAAGCAGAGGAAGAACTTAAGAAAGCGGGATATATCAGCTAGTGGGGAAGGACTGTTATCCCGGAACAGAAGAACAAGGATAAGAAGGTAAGAAAGTGGCGCGCCAATGTGGCGAGAAGCCACTTTCTTTTCTGTTGTGATAATATTTCACAGATATTATAATAAGTCTATGAAAACAGAAGACGTATATATGCACTATGAAGAACTGAGATGTGAATTCTTCAATGAACATTACCGGAAGGGAGTAACGGGGATTATTTTGACGGCAATAATCTTGAGTTTACTTTTTGTTGTTCAAAAAATTACATTGCCTTATGAGGAGGAAACGGCAGCGATTCACTTTACCTCTGCGATACAAAGCAATCTGCTTGATGCTGGCTTTGTGGTTCCGGAAAATGTTTATGATGAAAATTTAAAGGAAGAAAGCGTGTTTGTTATTCCGACTGTTTTAAAAGATGAAATACGTAACATAACCAGCGGCAGAACTAAAGCGAATTTTCCTGAGTTGAGGGCAGAGGTGGAGATAGATACAGCGGTATTGGATGCGGAGCCGGAAACAGAGATAGAGACGGTGATTGATTATCCGGGCGGTAAAGAGAGTGGATTGTTGGAAACAGCGCCTTTATTCATTGTGGATGGAAACCTGAGAATGGATTATTGTGTCGGAAGTGAACCGGATCTGAAGCATCTTTCTATCAAACTGGGCGATGAGGCCGTACCATTGGATGCATGTACGGTTGAAGGGTTGGATACTTCTGTTCCGGGTGAGAAAATACTTACAATTATTTATGGGGAGAACCGCTTTGAACTTCCTTATGGCGTGGTGGAGTATCGTGTAATTTTTGATGGAAATGGCGGCAGTACAGAAGTCTTTTCTTCTGATTTGTATAATTACAGGCTGCGTGAGAGCGATTTGGTCGTTCCGGTGTATGAAGGAAAAGTATTTACCGGTTGGTATCTTGATCCGGAAGCGTCGATTCCCTTTGAAAAAGCAGAGCAGGGGCAGACGGAACTGAGACTGTATGCCGGATGGAAAGAAGTTGTCAGTTCGGTTTATGATGAAAGTGGTTACCTGGTTTCGGGCAGAGAACTTGTTGTAGAAGACGGATTGCTTTATCTGCCGTCAGATCCGGAATGCGTTGGAATCAGATCGGAAGCACTGGCTTCTTTTGGCGGAGAGGTTACGGATGTGTATATCCCTGCTAATATCTGTTATATAGAACCAGGCTCTTTTGATACACTGACAGGATTGTTTTATATTGAGGTGGATGCTAATAATCCTTATTATTGCAGTATAGAAGGAGTTTTATATACGAAAGACGCAACCAGCGTTGTGGCTTATCCAAAAGGAAGAGTCTGGTAGTGCATAAATGAAAAAACTGCTGTAAATTTCAAGGAGAGAGTGTTATAATAAGCTGAATTAGTTAGTGAAATATTATATAGAGGCTTATATTATGGAGATTCAGCAGATTATTGATAATAAAAAGGAATATTTGGATTTACTATTACAGGCAGATCCCCAGGAGGACATGATTGACAGATATCTGGACACTGGGGATATGTTTGCGTTATACGAGAATGGGATTGTACAGACAGTTGCGGTTGTGGTATTATTGAAAAACAGAAAATGTGAGCTTAAAAATATTGCTACCAGAGAAGATGCACAAGGGCATGGATATGCAAAATATCTCATACATTATCTCTGTGAGCATTACAGCAGCCAATGTGATTTTATGTATGTGGGTACAGGAAATTGCAGGAAGAGTATTGGATTTTATGAAAAGTGCGGATTTGTTAATTCCCATATTCTTGCCGGTTTTTTTGTTGATAACTATAGAGAACCGATTTATGAAGATGGGATACAGCTGACAGATATGGTATATCTGAAGAAAAAGCTGGATTCAGAAGTAGATCTGAAAAAAGTTCTGGATTTTGCGTTGGATGCAGGAAGCATTCTTTTGAAAAATGGCGGTGAGATTTTCCGGGTTGATGAAACAATTTTTCATATCTGTAACCGATTTCATGTAGATAAGGTGGATACGTTTACTTTGAGCCATGCAATTATTATTAGTGCTGAGAATCACGAAGGGGAAGTATATACCAGGGTAAGGAATGTTCCGTTATCATCGACACATCTGGGAATTGTGGCAGAAGTGAATGCTTTATCCAGAGAGATTGCTTCAGGCAAGGTAGGTCTTGATGAAGCAATAGCCAGGCTGGAGCAAATAGAAAAAATTCCGCCAAAGAAGGATTATTTCCAAATACTTGCTGCCGGAGTGGGAAGCGGATGCTTTGGCCTTCTTTTAAAAGCAGGAGTAGAAGAGAGCCTGATAGCATTTGTAATTGGCTGTATCTTATATGTATGGGTTTTGACTGCAAAAAAGCATCATATCTCGAAAATAATAATGAATATTGTGGGAGGCGTGCTGATTACTATCCTGGCGATAGGAGTGATGCAGATTTCCAGCGTGCCGCTGAAGCTGGATGGGATGATTATCGGTTCAATTATGCCTTTGATTCCGGGAGTTGCATTTGTGAGTGCCATCCGCGATATTGCAGACAGTGATTTTTTGTCCGGTACAGTCCGGATGATTGATGCTGTGCTTGTGTTTGTGTATATTGCGATTGGCGTGGGATTTACTTTGGGACTTTATAATAATATTTGGGGAGGCTTTTAATATGATGGAAATTCTGCATCAATTTTTCTGGAATATAGTATGCCCGTTTTTGGCAACTACGGCTTATGCGGTTATGTTTAATGTCCCGAAGCGTTATTATTTGTGCTGTGGTGCGACAGGCACGCTTTCCTGGCTGGTGTATTATCTGTCTGTAGGCAGTGTTTCGCCGGCGGTAGCATCCTTTTTGGGAACTTTAATGGGAGTTCTGTTTTCAAGAATGATGACGGTAAAAATGAAATGTCCGATTACGATTTTTTTGATTTCCGGAATCATTCCGCTGGTTCCGGGGGCCGGAATTTATTATACGGCATATTATTTGGTGACAAATCAGTATATGAAAGCAGCGGAAAAGGGAATAGAGTCTGTAAAAATTGCATTTGCTATTGTATTAGGCATTATTTTTATTGTATCCATTCCGAGAGAGCTGTTTCGATTGAAGTATTGGAAGCAAAGACGGTTTAAAAAAGGTTGATTGTCATAACGCAATTTGTTAAAATAGAATTTGTGTCAATATAAAATTTTTGAATATCAAATTAGATAAAATGAAAGAGGAAGTGGAGAAGAGCCATGAGTAAAGTAAGAACGAGATTTGCTCCAAGCCCTACCGGGCGGATGCATGTGGGAAATTTGAGAACTGCGTTGTATGCTTATTTAATTGCAAAGCATGAGGGCGGCGATTTTATGCTTAGGATTGAAGATACCGACCAGGAACGATTCGTGGAAGGGGCTTTGGAAATTATCTATAGGACATTGGAAAAGACAGGACTGATTCACGATGAAGGACCGGATAAGGACGGAGGTGTTGGCCCTTATGTCCAGAGCGAGAGGAATGCATCAGGTCTTTATCTGAAATATGCGAAGCAGTTGATTGAGCAGGGAGATGCTTATTACTGTTTCTGTGATAAAGAAAGGCTTGATTCTCTGAAGAGCAAAGTGTCTGAAGAGGGCGGTACAGAAATCGTGGTATATGATAAGCACTGTCTGCACCTTAGCAAAGAGGAAGTGGAAGCGAATCTCGCGGCAGGGAAGCCCTATGTTATCCGTATTAATATGCCTACTGAGGGAACCACTACATTTCACGATGATATTTATGGTGATATTACTGTTCCCAATGCGGAATTAGATGATATGATTTTGATTAAATCTGACGGTTATCCTACCTATAATTTTGCAAATGTAATTGACGATCATCTGATGGGAATTACCCATGTAGTAAGAGGAAATGAATATCTTTCATCAGCGCCAAAGTATAACCGGCTTTATGAGGCGTTTGGCTGGGAAGTGCCCGTATATGTACATTGTCCGCTGATTACGGATGAGAACCACAAGAAGCTGAGTAAACGCTGCGGCCATTCTTCTTATGAAGATCTGCTGGAACAAGGAGTTGTATCAGAGGCAATCGTGAATTATGTGGCGCTTCTGGGATGGTGCCCGCCCGATAACAGAGAAATATTTTCTTTAGAGGAACTGGTGGAAGCCTTTGATTACCGTCATATGAGCAAGTCTCCGGCAGTATTTGATATTGTGAAGCTGAAATGGATGAATGGGGAATATCTGAAGGCGATGGGTTTTGATAAGTTCTATGCCATGGCAGAGAAGTATATCAAAGAAGTTGTCTCAAAGGATTATGATCTGAAAAAGATTGCGTCGCTTGTAAAGACGAGAATTGAGATATTCCCGGATATCAGAGAGCAGATAGATTTCTTTGAAGAACTGCCGGAATATGATACGGCGATGTATTGCCATAAGAAAATGAAGACCAATGAAGAAACATCGCTGGAAGTTTTAAAAGACGTACTGCCGCTTTTAGAATCACAGGAAGATTACAGTAATGATGCATTGTATGCAGTTCTGAAAAAGTATGTAGATGAGAAAGGATGCAAGATTGGCTATGTTATGTGGCCGGTCAGAACGGCAGTTTCAGGCAAGCAGAATACCCCCGGCGGCGCTACGGAGATTATGGAAGTGCTGGGAAGAGAGGAATCTGTCCGCCGCATCCGCAGAGGAATCGAATTATTAGAAGCGAGGTAATTTATGCGTCTGAATATGGCACAGCAAAAGGCGGCCAGACATTTTAAGGGTCCATGTATGGTTCTTGCCGGACCGGGTTCGGGGAAAACGCTTACAATTGCAAGTAGAATAAAGTGTTTGATTAAAGAGTATAAAGTAAGGCCAGAAGAAATTCTGGTCATTACTTTTACCAGGGCTGCATCTTATGAAATGCAGCAAAGAACCAAAAGCATTATGGAGGGCGCCGGTTATCCGGTGACTTTTGGCACATTCCATGGTGTGTATTATGGAATCCTGAAATGGGCGTACGGACTGACTTCTGCCAATATCCTGACGGAAGAGGAGAAATACCAGATGATACGGCAGATACTGGATTCCCCTGACCTGGAGATGGACATGGATATTCAGGATGAGCAGGACTATATCAGGGATATACTGTCAGAAATCAGCAGAGTGAAGAATAATGGCATAGATATTCATGCCTGGAAGTCAGAGACCTGTGGGGAGAGTTTCGGCGGTGTGTTTAAAATGTATGAAGCCGTCAGAAAAAAACGAAGAAAGATTGATTTTGATGATATGCTGGTCTTATGCCTGGATCTGTTTCGGCGAAGACCAGATATTTTGGAGAAATGGCAGAAGAGGTTTCGGTTTATTTTGGTAGATGAATTCCAGGATGTAAACAGAGTCCAATATGAGGTGTTAAAGCTTCTGGCGTTTCCGGAGAATAATCTTTTTGTAGTAGGTGATGATGACCAGTCCATTTATGAATTCCGCGGGGCAAGCCCGGAAATCATGCTTCGCTTCAAGGAACAGTATCCGGACGCAGAACAGATTTTACTGGATATAAATTATCGTTCCAGTTCGAATATATTGAATGGAGCGCTGCGTGTAATTGAACATAATCATAGCCGGTACCGTAAGAAAATTGTGACAGAAAAAGAAAGCGGCGATTGCGTGCATGTACAGGAGTTGAAAAATGCAGGCGAAGAGGGAAGATATGTTATTGATGAAATCAGAAAACTGATAAAGGGAGGCATAGCGTTTTCTCAGATTGCCGTATTATACCGGACGAATATTGATGCGAGGGTTCTTGCGGGAATGATGATGGAAGAGAAGATTCCTTTCCGGATGAAAGAATATATCAGCAATATATATGATCATTTCATTGCACGGAATATAAAAAGTTATTTTTATCTGATACTAGGCAGGAGAGACCGCAGATATTTCTTTGATATTATGAATTGCCCGAAAAGGTATATCAGTAGAGAGAGTCTGGAGAAAACAGAGGGGTCTTTTGAAGAAATGCGGAGATTTTACTGTGATAAAGACTGGATGCAGGATAGAATCGATCAGTTTGAATGGGATATACAGATGATGGAGCAAAAAACTCCTTTTGCAGCTATCCGGTACATACGTAAGAGGATAGGGTATGATGAATATTTAAAAGAGTATGCAAAATCTCATCGTATGAATGAAGAAGATTTATTTGAAATTCTTTCTGAAATTGAAGAAAAGGCAAAAGAATTCCGGACCATAGAAGAATGGTTCGATTACGTGGAACAATATACAATGGCGTTAAAGATGCAGAAAGAAAAGGAAAAAAAGGTGCAAGATGCCGTGTCCCTGATGACGATGCATGGGGCGAAAGGGCTGGAATTCGATGCGGTTTTCATGATACAGAGCAATGAAGGCATTATTCCATACAAAAAAGCAAAGATGGATGAAGAGATTGAAGAGGAGAGAAGGATGTTCTATGTCGGCATGACCAGAGCAAGGCAGAAGCTGGTAATCAGTTATATAAAAGAAAAAAACGGGAAGGCTGTGGAACCCTCCCGCTTTGTCAGCGAATTACTCGTCAGAAGCTAATTCTTCAAACTCCTGTTCATCCATCCATTCATCGAAAGCATCTGCGGCGATCTCGTATTCATCGTCATCCAGAATGTTCTCCAGTTCGGGTTCATTCGGATTGGTGTCAATAAAACGGTAAAGATACACATCTCCATCTTCGGATTCGCCTTCTTCGTTTAACGGAAGAAGAGCAATGTATTTGTGCCCGTCCACCTCGTAGATGGTAAGGATGGCGCATTCAACAGTTTCATCGTTATCTAGTGTAAGAGTAACGGTTGCAATGTCCTGTTCAGAATAATTGTCGTGTTCGCTCATAGAATAATCTCCTTTGCTGATTTTGATAGTTTAACTGTATCAGAGGAAACAGAGAAAAGCAAGAGATGTACTGGTAAAAGTGAGAGAAATATAGTAAAATAATTGTAAATATGTGTATGAAAAAATTGTACACAGGGAGGCAAGAGTATGAGAAAGAGAATGGTGAGAGCATTTACCTTAATACTCATTGGCATTTTCTTATTAAGCGGCTGTAAGAAGACAGTCGGAACTCCGGAAGACAATCCGATTACAGAAGAGGATGAGGAGGAAGAGACAAAAGAGGATGAAAGTGAGATGCTTAAATTTGGATTTAGTGCCATAGATATGGAGAATCCGTATTTTATCACTTTGGCGAGTGCGATTGAAGAAGTGATGGATGAAAATGGCTGTGAGATGATTGTGAAAGATCCCGGCAGTGATGCCGACAGCCAGGCAGACCAGATTGAGGAGATGATTAAAGAAGGAATTCAGGCTATTTTCATCAGCCCGGTAGATTGGGAGAAGATAACGCCGTCACTGCAGAAGCTTAAAGACGCTGGCGTTAAGGTTATCAATATAGATACGCAAGTAAAGGAAATGGATTATGTGGATGCGTATATTGGCTCTGATAATAAAAAGGCAGGATATATTTGTGGGCAGGATTTGGTGGAGAAGCAGCCGGAAGGCGGTAAAGTGCTGATTCTGGAATGCCCGACACAAAACTCTATCAATGACAGAATTACAGGATTTGAGGAGGCAATTGCGGCTGCGGAGAATGGATTTGAAGTAGTGGAGAGAGCAGATACAAATGGGGAATTTGAGGTTGCGATGGAAGTGACAACGAAGATTCTGGAAGAACATCCGGAAATAGATGTTATCATGTGCGGCAATGATCAGATTGCTGTCGGCGCGAAAACGGCAGTAAATGTGCTTGATATGAAGGATGTACTTATTTATGGAGTAGATGGTTCTCCTGACATAAAAAAAGAATTGAAAAAATCGGATAACCAGATTGCGGGAACGGCAGCGCAGTCGCCGATCAATATGGGTAAGAGGGCTGCGGAAGTGGGGATTCATATGCTGCGGGGAGAAGATTATGAAAAAGAAATATATGAAGATGTGTTTATGATTAATGAAGAAAATGTAGATATGTATGGAGTTGACGGTTGGCAATAGGCAGAGTGGCTTAATGAATGGATTAGGCGGGAAGGATTAGGCATGAAGAAGATACAGGGACAACCATTACCGTTAGGTGTGACAATCAGAGAGAGAAATATTAATTTTTCAATGACAGTTCCAAAAGGAAAGGAATGTCAGCTTTTACTCTATAAGAAAGGGAAAAGTGTTCCATATGTCTCCTATGAGATGAAAGAAGAGGATGCTGTAGGCGAGGTGCGTTTTCTGACAATAACAGATATTGAACCGGGAAAATACGAGTATAATTATCTGATTGATGGTGAAGTTGTTTTGGATCCCTATGTGAAAGCACTTGCAGGAAGAAGGCAATGGAATCATCCCCGGGATATACAGAAGCATGAAGTAAGAGGAATCCTCCGTCATGAGGAATTTGACTGGGAAGGCGATTCTCAGCTTCATATACCATATCATAAGGTAATTGCTTATAGTCTGCATGTAAGAGGTTTTACGAAACATCCATCGTCCAGAGTGAAGTATAAAGGGACATTTGCCGGAGTTATAGAGAAAATCCCTTATCTGCAGGAACTTGGGATTAATCAGATACATTGTATGCCAGTGTATGAATTTGAAGAATGTCAGAAATATACGAATTACTGGGGGTATGGTCCGGCCTGCTTTTTTGCTCCGAAGAGCGCTTATGCGGCAGGACTAGACGCGATCGGAGAGCTGAAGGATATGGTGAAGGCATGTCATCGGGCAGGCATAGAAGTGATACTGGAGATGCCTTTTACTGCGGAAACATCCCGCCAGATAATCAGTGATTGTCTTCGGTATTATATGATGGAATACCATATTGATGGATTCATTATAAATCCGTTTGTTGTATCAATGGAAGAAATCCATGCAGATCCTATTCTGAAATCTACGAAAATATTGAAGCATCAGGAATTTTTCCAGAATGCTATGCGGCGATTCCTGAAGGGCGATGAAGGTATGGTCGGCGAGGTGATTTATTGGTTGAGGCATCATTCGGCGGAAGAAGGTATTTACAATTATATTGCGAACCATACAGGGTTTACATTAAATGATTTGGTGTCTTATGACAGCAAACATAATGAAGCCAATGGTGAGAACAACTATGACGGCCCGGATTATAATTACAGCTGGAACTGTGGGGCAGAAGGTCCCAGCCGGAAGAGGGCGGTTACTGCTCTCCGCAGGAGACAGATCAGGAATGCGTTTTTCCTTGTGCTGCTTGCACAGGGAATCCCTTGTATTCTTGCCGGAGATGAATTTGGGAATACCCAGAAGGGGAATAATAATGTATATTGCCAGGACAATCCGGTGGGGTGGCTGGATTGGAATCAGAAGGAAAAGGAACGAGAATTATTCGCTTTTGTAAAAGAATTAATAGCGTTTCGTAAGGAGCATCCTGTCTTAAGCCAGGAATCAGAGTTGCAGGGGATGGACAGGCTCAGATGCGGGATACCGGATGTGTCTTATCATGGAATGTATGCCTGGCGGGAGCCTATAGAAGTAGCAAGCAGACAGCTTGGCGTGTTTTATTGTGGGGCGGTTGCAGATGACTGCGACTGTTTTGTGGCGTATAATATGCATTGGCTGGAGCATTCTTTTGCGCTTCCGGCTCCGGCAAAGGGGAAAAGATGGTACAAGATAGCCAGTACGGATGAGGGGATTATGAACGAGCCGGTACGCTTTGAAGAACAGAGAGAGACCGTTCTTTCAGAAAGGACGATTGCAGTTTTTATAAGCGCCTCTGAGAAGACAGAAGCGGTTTCCGGATAACAGGGGAATGGAGTTTGAAAAATGAAAGCATGGCAACACTTTTGTACAATTAATCATCACAAAATGCTGGTTATGAAATCCTGTTTCCGCGTGGGGTTATACAGACAGGGATTACTTCATGATATGTCAAAATATTCTCCTTCAGAGTTCTTGGTAGGGTGTCGGTATTACCAGGGGGACCGAAGCCCTAACAATGCAGAACGGGAGATTAAGGGATATTCTGCGGCATGGCTTCATCATAAGGGCAGAAATAAACATCACTACGAATATTGGATTGATTACGGACTGGGGAAAGATGAAGGAATTGTCGGCATGAAAATGCCGGTAAAATATGTAGTAGAAATGTTTATGGATCGTATTGCAGCATCAAAGACTTATCAGAAGGAAAATTATACAGATGCACATCCACTTATGTACTATGAACAGGGGGCGGCAAAGCTGGGTTCCATGATACATAAGGATACAGCGGCGCTTCTTCATAAATTGCTGAAAATGCTTGCTGAAGAAGGGGAAGATAAAACATTTGCATATATACGCAAGAACGTATTAAAAAAAGGATTCTGATGCCGGAATCCCTTTTTTAATATGTTTTGCTTCGCTTAGTGAGGATAAATCAGGCGGTCTTCCGTTATGTTTTCCAGGACATCTGTCAGGAATTTACGGGCAAGATATTTCGCCATGGGAAGGTTCATATCCAGATAGTTTCCACAATCTTTTGCACAGGCTCCGGGGATATCGCCCTCAAAATCTGCCATGAAGGAAAACATTTCCCGGCAAAGCCCTACAATATCCTTTGATTCATACTTGCCGGCAAGGAGCAGATAGAAGCCGGTCCGGCAGCCCATCGGTCCAAAGTAGATGATTTTCTCGCCGTAAATCTTGTGATTTCTGAGGAAGGTCGCTCCAAGGTGTTCGAGGGTATGAACTTCGGCAGTGTTCATAACAGGCTCCTCATTGGGGCAGGTCATACGGATGTCGAAAGTGGTAATAGTTTCATTCCCGACAAAATCCTGTCTCGAGACGTAGACACCCGGCTGTAATTTCAAATGGTCTATAGTAAAACTGGTTATTTTTTGCATTTTTATGCTCCTTTCATAGTGCTCCACAGACCGGATTTGAAATCCAATATATCTTCTTGCGTGCAAGCACGACGAATCCATATTGGATTTCAAATCGGCTGTGAATGGTAACTTCTTTTTTGATATTGTATCATTTTTTTCTGCAATTTGCTATGAAAAGTATAGAAAGATATGCTACAATGGGTGATATGAAAATAGAAGGAGGCTTTGGCATGAAGTTATATTTTGTCAGGCACGGAGAGACTGACTGGAATAAAGCGAGAAAAATCCAGGGACAGGTAGACATTCCTTTGAATGAATTTGGGAGAATGCTTGCGAAAAAAACGGCAAAAGGGCTTGCAGATATTCCTTTTACTGTCTGCTATACCAGCCCCATGGGACGTGCGAAGGAGACCGCAGAGCTGATTCTTGCGGGCAGAGATGTGCCGATTGTGATAGATGAAAGAATTGTAGAGATGGGATTTGGAGAGTATGAGGGAAAGTGCTGTTCCAAAAAAGGATGGGAACTTCCGGATAATTTCCATTGTTTTTTTACAGATCCGGTAAATTATATCGCGCCGAAAGGCGGAGAAGGCTTTGCTGATGTAAAGAAAAGGACAGGTGATTTTCTGGAAGAGCTTTATCAGAAAGAAGAGTACAAGGATAGTAATATCCTGATTACAACGCATGGCGCGGCGCTTGCCGGATTGCTGAACAATATCAAGAAGCGGCCGCTTGCAGAATACTGGGGCGTTGGCGTGCATAAGAACTGCGCTGTAACAGAGGTTCTTGTGGAAGAAGGCGTCCCCAGGATTATTTTTGAGAATAAGGTTTACTATGATGATGTGACAGAACCATGGGAAGATCTTTAGACTATTTGGAAAATGTACATAGATAATGGAGGATAATGAGATGATTAATGACAAAAAGGTATTATTTAGCGGAATGCAGGCAACTGGTAATCTTACGCTTGGCAATTATCTGGGAGCGCTGAAAAACTGGGTAACATTAAGTGACGAGTATGAGTGCTTCTATAGTGTGGTAGACATGCATTCTATAACGGTAAGACAGGATCCCGCAACCCTGAGAAAGCGTGCAAGAGCGCTTCTCACTCTTTATATTGCAGCGGGGCTGGATCCGGAGAAGAACTGTATTTATTATCAATCGCATGTATCAGGCCATGCAGAGCTTGCATGGATTTTGAACTGTTTTACTTATATGGGAGAACTGAACCGGATGACACAATTTAAGGATAAAGCTGCGAAACATGCAGATAATATCAATGCCGGGCTTTTTACTTATCCGGTTCTGATGGCGGCGGATATCCTTCTGTATCAGGCAGATGTTGTCCCGGTTGGTATCGATCAGATGCAGCATCTTGAGCTTACCCGCGATATTGCTGAGAGATTCAATAATATTTATGGGGATGTATTTACCATCCCGGAGGCGTATATCGGAAAGGTGGGGGCAAAGATTATGAGTCTTCAGGATCCATCTAAGAAAATGTCTAAATCAGATGAGAATCCCAATGCAAGTATTTATCTGATGGATGATCCGGATACGATTATGCGGAAATGTAAGCGTGCTGTGACGGACTCACAGGCACAGATATTATACCGGGATGAGCAGCCGGGTGTGAAGAACCTGATTGACATTTACAGTGCATGTACAGGCATGAAGCCGGATGAAGTTGTCAAAGAATTTGACGGCAAGGGCTACGGAGAATTCAAGCTGGCAGTAGGCGAGGCGGTAGTATCCGTTCTTCGTCCTCTTCAGGAAGAGGTGGCGCGCTTGAATAAAGATAAAGCTTATATTGATGGGATTATTAAGGAAAATGCGGAAAAAGCAGGATATTATGCCAATAAGACTCTGCGTAAGGTGCAGAAAAAAGTAGGTTTCCCGGAAAGAATCCGTTAGCAGATGAGATAACATATAGCAGGCAGAATGCCGAATCAACGAAGACTGCCTGCTATTGATATACCTGACGGCATGCGTTCTTAATAGATGATTTCCTGGAGGTACAGACCTTTGGGATCGCAGGGGGCGCTTGGAAGCAGCTTGCCGGCGAAAATGCCTTCGATGTCTTCCTTGGGCCTGGTGCCCATGCCGATTTCTAAAAGAGTTCCTACAATCAGGCGCTGCATATTGTGAAGGAAGTCATTGGCATGAATGGTAATCAGCATTTCTTCACAATCACCATAAATATCAATGTCATAGATCACTTTTTCTGTTGATTTGCTTTGCTTGGAAGAAGAGAAGTTTTTAAAATCATGGTTACCTACAAGCAGCAGTGCGGCTTGTTTCATGGCTGATATGTCTGGTGTACGGAAGCAATGATAAGTATATTTGCGCTCAAATACACTGGGGACATCGTCTATTGTCATCCGATAAACGTATATCTTTGATTTTGCATTCAGGCGGGCGTGGAAACGCTCAGAGACCTCTTCTACGTTGGTTATAGCGATATCCATGGGAAGATAGCGGTTGAGATAATGCTTAATATCAGAAACCGTTTTGTCGGTATTGGTTTTAAAGTTTGCAATCTGTGCATAGGCATGGACACCGGATTCTGTACGCATTCCGCAGAATAACTCGATGGTTTCGCCGGTCATTTTTTCGATGACCTCGGTGATTTTATTAGAAATTGTATTGGAAGATTCGTTTTTTCCAAGACGGGTCCAGCCCTGATAACGGCTGCCGTCGTATTCAATTGTAAGTTTTATATTTCGCATAAGAGTCACACTCCTGATATTTTAGTTAGATTTCTTATAGTATAGCAGATGTTTGTATAGGCTGTCCAGCGGACAGAAATTGAAATAATAAGAAAATGTGGAGGAATATTGTATGTTAGTGGAGAGCAGAAAGGTATCCGATTCTATTGTTGAGACGGTACACATGATAAGACCGAATCATTTGAATTCCGCAGGCCGCCTTTTTGGCGGGATGCTAATGCAGTGGATGGACGAAATTGCAGGGATTGTTGCCAAGAGGCATACCCGGATGAATGTGATTACTGCATCTATTGATAATCTCAGGTTTTTAAAGGGTGCATATCAGAGAGATATCGTTATTATCATAGGAAAGATTACTTATGTTGGGAAAACTTCTATGGAAGTTAAGGTGGATTCCTATGTCGAACACCCGGAGACAGGAGAAAGGACATTGATTAATCGGGCGTATTTTACGATGGTGGCGTTGGATGTTAACGACCGGCCGACGCTTGTTCCGAGGTTGGAGCTTACTACAGATGAGGAAAGAGAAGAGTGGGAGAAGGCTGAGAAACGAAGAGAGATGCGGAAAATGCGGAAAGAGGAAGGATTTTGATTTCCTTCCTCATTTCTTTTTCATATATGTGGTTACCATTCGAACCATATTGTCAATTTGCAGTTTCTCTTCCGTAGTTTTTCCCTCTTTCAAGATTTCCAGAATCAGGGAAATTTCTTCGGATGTAAACTGGATTCCTTTCTTATTGGCAGAAGCAATCAGCGCCATCATGACTGTTGCAAGGGAATTCCCTTTTTTCCCGGAAGTCTGCGCGGCTGCGGTTTTAATCAGCTCCAGCTTGACAGGGTCAATGGTTTTCATTGCTGGATGATTCATCCATTCGTTCATATTCCTCAGATCCTTTCTTAGTGTTATTTTCGGTATCTTGATAGTCGTCATCATCAGGATTGCCTGTAAACATGTTCATCATGTCCATCATACCGGACAGATCACCCATTTGAGAGAAATCTGGCATATCCATATTTTGCATCATATTCATTATGTTCATGGCAGAAAGGATGGAATCGAGTGTCTCGGCATCCTTTCCAATATAGGGTCTTAAGTCTTCCAAAATATCTATTGGTGAGGAAGTTTCTTTTCTAAAGGAATCTTTGCTGTGTCCCCGGCCGGAAGGATTAAAGTAGCGAATGGTATTCTGCAGTTCGGAAAATTTAATAAAAAAAGCAAGAAAACGCTGATAAAAGTCAGGAATATA
>ERZ1673736.1877-NODE-1877-length-25551-cov-5.430577_pt1 | contig 25551 bp, 28 predicted proteins | sample MGYA00580212_ERZ1673736 | MGnify/ENA primary metagenome ERZ1673736 (study PRJEB41218, sample SAMN15661752) | gut metagenome | host: Homo sapiens | place: Canada: London | collected 2015-08-20/2019-03-30 | study: EMG produced TPA metagenomics assembly of...
CAGCGATTGCACTGCATATTGTGCTGATTATCTGGTTTACCGCAAAATTTATTGTAAATCTGAAGCTGCCGAAGGTGTTTGCGAGTTATTACATTGTATATGTGGGAATTGCTGTGGCTGCGGTTACGGCGCCGGCGTATAATCAGACAGGAATCGGGACGGCCGCGTTCTGGTTTGGGCTGGTTACATTAGTGATTCTCCTGGTGTTGGTAACGACCAGGTATGTAAAATGCAGAGAAGTGCCGGAACCGGCAAAGCCATTGATTTGTATTTATGCGGCTCCCATGAGCCTTTGTATTGCGGGCTATGTGCAGTCAGTGACGCCAAAGTCAAGAAGCTTTTTACTTGCCATGTTTGCTGTAGCGTCCGTGCTTTACATATTTTCGCTGGTTCAGGCAGTAAAGTGCCTGCAGCTTAAATTTTACCCAAGTTACGCGTCATTTACCTTCCCATTTGCTATCAGTGCAGTTGCAGCGAAGCAGACGATGGCATGCTGCGCCAATATGGGACAGCCCTTACCCTGGCTGCAAACAGTTGTGTTGATAGAAACAATTATAGCAGTTGTATTGGTAGTGTATACCTTTATCAGGTTTATGGGATTTATTTTCGGGGGAAAATAAGGAAAATGATTCTGTCCGGTACTACTTGTATGAAAATCTTCTTCATATTATAATAACGGTAAATATGGAGAAGATTTGGGGCAGAAACGGATATGAAGACAAAAGAGAAGCAGAGATATCGGAATGAAAAACAGAGCAGTATGCGGAGGGTTGTCACAGGAATTATTCTTTTCGCATCTGCTTTTTGTTTGCTTTATGCCACAGCAAATGTGGAAGGAATGGCACAGTGGTATACCACGCATATTTATCCTATAATTGTAGGGAGTGTGGGGAGGGTGTTTGGCTGGGTTCCCTTTTCCGTGTCAGAAATAGGGTTATATTTTCTTGTCTTACTCTTTGCGGTCTGTCTGGTTCGTTTGGTAATTCAGTTGCTAAGAAAGAAATGGGGACGTAAAGAGGCAGTTCGTTTATTGTCACGGATTTTTTTAACAGCATCCATACTGTTTCTGCTATATGCCTTGAATTGCGGGATTAATTACTACCGTCAGTCTTTTTCGGAGAGTATAGGGCTGGTTACGGATACCTATACGGTAAATGAATTGAAAGAGGTCTGTGAGCGGCTGACAGAAGATGTGAATGCACGGGCAGAACTGGTGGAGAGAGACGGCAATGGTATTATGCGGCTGGATGGCAGTGAAAAGGAAGAGGCCGTCCGGGCGATGGAAGCATTAGGTAAGATTTACCCGGAACTGTCCGGATATTATCCGGAGCCGAAAGGACTGCTTCAGTCGGAAATCCTGTTGATTCAGAATCTGACGGGAGTTTATTCACCATTTACCGTAGAAGCCAATTATAATAGTGATATGACGGATTATAACATTCCTTTTACGATTTGCCATGAACTGTCCCATCTCAGAGGCTTTATGCAGGAAGAAGAGGCGAACTTTATTGCCTGGCTTGCCTGCATGGAATCTGATGACACGGCATTTCAGTACAGCGGAAGCATGCTGGGATGGATTCAGTGTATGAATGTCCTGCGGGATGCAGATATAGAAGGCTGGCGGGAAGTGCGCGCCGGATTATCCGGTTCGGCAGAAGCTGATTTGCGGGCGAACAGTGATTTCTGGGCAAAATATAAAGGAAAGGTAGCAGAAGTGGCGGATATGGTAAATGACAACTATCTCAAGGCAAATGGGCAGGCGGATGGCGTGAAAAGCTATAACAGGATGGTGGATCTTCTGGTGGCGTATTATAGGGAAGGATAGCAAGGAGGATGTATATGAAGAGAGACGAGTTAATTTCCTGTTTTCAGGATACACAGAGAATATCGAACGGAACAATGCTGCGTGATGCAACAGAGAGGGCCAGAAAATCAAACAGGGTTTACAGAGAAGTCTTTGAGGCTGAAGAAGTAAAATTTTGTAATAGAACAAAGATTATAGTGGAAGAGAACACCACCTTTGCGGCAGCGGCAAAGTATAAAAGCTTCGGGAAAACGGCTGTTTTAAATTTTGCGAATCCCGTAAATCCGGGTGGCGGAGTCGTAAATGGAGCGATGGCGCAGGAAGAATGCCTGTGCCGCAGCAGTAACCTGTATCCCTGCCTTACGGATGCCAATGTGTTTGAAGATTACTATGGTTACCACAGACGCCGGAATGATTACCTTTCTACAGACAGGTTAATCTATACAAGTAATGTCACGGTTTTTAAAACCGATGATGCCCTTCCGCAGATGATGGACAGGGAAAAGTGGTTCGCGGTTGATGTGATTACCTGCGCTGCTCCGTACACAGCCAATCTGCGCATAGGAGAAGAGGAACTGAAAAGGGTTTTCAGGAACAGAGTGAAAAATATTTTCGAGGCTGCTATTGACAATGATGTGGAAGTACTTATTCTGGGAGCGTTTGGATGTGGAGCATTTAAGAATCCGCCGGATATTGTCGCAAGGGCGTTCTATGAGGTGATACAGGAATATGAATATCACACCATATTTAAAATGATTGTATTTGCCATTAAGAGTACGGTAAAAGGTAATCAGACTGGGATGTGTCCCAATATCAGGGCTTTTAATTGGTGTTTTAAAAAGAAATTCTCTATTCTGGGAGATTCCATCAGTACGTTGGAGGGCTATAACCCGCATGGCTATCGTGTTTTTCATGAAGGGCAGACCTGCCAAAGAACAGGAGTAAGCAGAATAGAAAATACCTGGTGGGGTAAAGTAATCCATGCGTTAGACGGAGAATTGCTGGTAAATAATTCCTGGTCCGGAAGCCGGGTAACAAAGGTTCCCGGACAGAGAGGGTTGTTTCCTTCCGGCTGTAGTGATGAGAGGACGGGAGGGCTTCATACGAATAATGTCAATCCGGATGTCATTCTTGTGTATCTGGGAACGAATGACTGGGCTTTCGGGGCAGATCCGGAAGAGTTTGAAGCCGCTTATAATCTGATGCTGCAAAAATTGAGAGCAAATTATGCAAAGAGTGAAATCTGGTGCTGTACACTTTGTGAGACAAAGATGTCTGCGAATCCGGCGTTTAAATTTCCACGTGCATATGGAGGAACGGATATAGGGATATTTAATGAGATAATTAGAAAAAAGGCGGAGCGGTATAGATGCGGGCTGATAGACTTTGCCAAGTTCCATTTGCCGTATGATTCTGTTGATGGGACGCATCCCAATGCAGATGGAATGCGTATGCTGGCAGAGATGGCACGGACGGAATTGTTGTAAAAAAGTGGTATAAAAAAGGTGAAAAAATACTTGCAAAAAGGTGGGGATTGTGATAATATAATATTCGGTCACTGCTTGAGAAGCGTGACTGAATGTTATACTCTGGCTCCATGGTCAAGCGGTTAAGACATCGCCCTTTCACGGCGGTAACCCGGGTTCGATTCCCGGTGGAGTCATCGCACGTAAGCGTCTAAAGGACAGACGCTAAGTGCTCATAACTAGGCGCCATAGCCAAGTGGTAAGGCAAAGGTCTGCAACACCTCTATCACCAGTTCAAATCTGGTTGGCGCCTTTAACAAAGCCTGGAAACCGAATGGTTTTTGAGGCTTTTTTTGCGATACAAGAACGAAATGAAGGAGGCATATACTATGCAGAATTTTGATTATCAGACACCTACGAGATTAATTTTTGGCAAAGGGGTTATTTCGGCTCTGCCTGAGGTAATGAAACCGCTTGGACAGAAGATTCTGCTCACTTATGGAGGCGGCAGTATTAAGAAGCTGGGACTTTATGATAAGGTAAAGGAACTTCTTAAAGAGTTTGAAATTTACGAGCTTGCAGACATTCAGCCGAATCCAAAGTACAATCCAAGTGTTCTGGAAGGGGTCCGCATTTGTAAGGAGAATGAGATTGAGGCGATTCTTGCTGTTGGCGGAGGGAGTGTACTTGATTGTTCTAAAGCAATCGCTGCAGGTGCAAAATATGACGGGGATCCGTGGGATTTAATTTCTTATAAGGTTAAGGCGCAGGCGGCGCTTCCTATTGTGGATATTCTGACGCTGGCAGCTACCGGAAGTGAGTATGACTGCGGCGGCGTTATTTCTCGTACAGAGACGAACGACAAAATCGGATATATGGATGAGCTTTTGTTCCCTGTATGCTCCATTCTTGATCCGGTCTATACTTTTTCTGTGTCAAAAAAACAGACTGCGGCAGGCTGTGCGGATGCCATGAATCATGTGATGGAACAGTATTTTACGGAAGATACGACGCTTTTAAATGACGGTTTTTGTGAATCTATGCTGAAAAGCCTGATGGTAAATGCGAAGAAATGTCTGGAGAATCCGGAGGATTATACGGCAAGGGCAGAGATGATGCTTTGCTGTACCTATGGGTGTAATGGGATACTGTCTCTTGGAAACAGTGCTTCCGGCTGGCCTTGCCATGGTATCGAACATGCGTTGAGCGCTTATTATGACATTACGCATGGGGAGGGGCTGGCGATTATTACGCCGAGATGGATGAAACATATTTTAAACGACAGGACGGTAGGGCGATTTGTGAAGTACGGCGTAAATGTCTTTGGTATTGACAGCAGTCTTGGACAATATGAGATTGCGGACAAAGCAATTGAAGAAACTTATCGTTTTTTTGAAAGCATTGGAATCCCAATGCATCTTAGAGAAGTTGGAATCGACGAGAGCAGGCTTTCGGAGATGGCGCATCACGTTGCGGTTAATGAAGGGTTGGAGAACGCTTATGCGCCGCTTTTTGAAAGTGATATTTTAGATATTTTGAAAGCATCTCTGTAAAGAAAGTGTGTAAGGAGAGTGTGTGATGAGTATTTTATTTGTAGAATATCCAAAGTGTTCCACCTGTAAAAAGGCAAAGAAATGGCTGGATGAGCATCAGGTAGCGTATGAAGACCGTCATATTGTAGAACAGAATCCGACGAAAGCGGAATTGAAGGATTGGCACGCAAGAAGCGGACTGCCGCTTAAGCGTTTCTTTAATACCAGCGGCATGAAATACCGGGAACTGGAGCTTAAAGATAAGCTCCCTGGTATGTCTGAGGAAGAGCAGTACGAACTTCTTGCCAGCGACGGAATGCTTGTAAAACGTCCTCTTTTAGTAGGGGAGGATTTTGCCATTCCCGGATTCAAGGAAGCGGAATGGATTAAGAGGACCGTTTAGGACGGTTCTTTCCACATAGAGAGAGCGGTCACTTTTTGTTTTGACATCCCATTTTACGAGGGAGAGTTCATCCCCGATTATTTCCAGGGCGGTGATGCCCAGAGGGTGTACGCAGCTTCCGCAATTAAAGTAAAGAGAGCTTCCATCAGAGGGGAACATGGGACGGTGGGTGTGGCCGGCAATCAGGACTTGCTGATGCAAGGAGGACCATGCAGAAAGGCGCTTTTCAACGGCGCCTTTTTTGGTATTGTTTTTTGCGGCGCTTGTAGGGTCGTGAAAGGCAAGAAGTTCCAGCGGGCGCCAGACATAACGGACAAGAAAGCGGCTGAATTTCCATAGGGTGTCGTTAAGCAAATCACCTTGATGACCGTGCAAAAGAAATAATTGCGTTTCTGTGGAAATGTTTTTAAGGACAATCCCTTCGTGCGCACACAGCCCGGGCAGAAGAGGCGAACTGCAGCATTTATTTTCACAGTAATACTCCCGGCAATTGCGGGACAAAAATTTCTGCTTTTCTTTCACACGGTCGTGATTTCCGTAAATCATGTACAGGCGGTTTTCTCTATAAAATTTTGCCATCATTTCAAACGTATCCGCATGTACCTGAATGACTTGCTTCATGCTGCGGTTTTCCCAGAGTTCATCGCCATCTCCCAGTTCTATATAAGTAAAATCCCTTTGGTAGTAATAAGTCAGAGCCGCTAAAAAAAGATGTTGGTTTTTCAGAAAATTATCGCTCCAATTGCCGGTCCCGCGGTGACAGTCGCTCATTAATACAAAGCGGCTTCCCTGATGATACGGAATTCTTGGCGCTGTTTGGAAAAGTCTGATTAAACGTGAATTGACAGACATGGCGTTTCTACCTCCGGCGGTGTTAGTTTTCCAGTGCTTCCATAAGAAGATGATATCCGTCCCGCAGCCTGCCCGAGGCGGTAAAATGCAGGGCGGTGTGGTACAGGAGAGGATTTTGTTCGCTTAAGTATTCTAATTTGCTTAAAGTATCGGTATAGTCCTGGGTAATACGCTGATATTCCCGGCAGTAAATCTGGTTGTGGTAGAGCAGAAAATCAGAAACAATGCTTTGACGGATCGCGGGCTGGACTGTTTTCGGCGTAGTAAATAGAACCGTAACTGTTAAATGCCGCTGCTGGATTTCTGTATCGCCATAACCTGCGTTCTTAAGTCCGTCAAGGAAAGCACGGCACATTTCAGAGTCCGGAAAGGTAATGCTGATTCTTGCAGAAAGAATGTCCGGCGGACAATATTTTCCTAAAAGAAAGACGGTAAGCCACCAGTGAACGCCGCGACGTTTGGCTAGAAGTGTATCTTCCTCATAAAGACAGAGCCGGATGGGAAGAAGCTCTTCGTCGGAAACCGCCTCAAAAAAAGGCCCATCAAAAACCCCGGGGATATGCAGATCTTTTTTATCGGTAGCATAAATCCCCACTTCGGCCCCGGCAGTCATCCCATACTGGCCTTTCCAGAATTCGATTAGCCAGCGCCTGCCGCCATAGTCAAAATAGATAGGTTCGCTGTCGATAACCATACTGAAGGATGCGGCCGACTCATCATACAGACGGCAATATCCGCAGGAACGCTGCCAGCAATCCATCGCTGCGTAAAAATAATCATTGGCAGAATTGTATTGAAATCCGGTTGGAAGAAGGAATTGATTCAGATTCTCCAGCCTGGAAGAAGCAGGCGCGGGAAGCAGGTTTTCCTTTAAAAATTTCCGGTATGTGAGAAAAGCGCAGAGAAAAAGTATAATTAAAAAAATAAATATCAATAAAATCAAAATAGCATATACGGGCATGGAATCACTCCTAATATCAATAAAATCATCAAGTATCCATTTCCAGTGTATGCGGAGAAAGTGGAGAATGTGCAGGTAGGTACAGGGCAAAATACAGTTGGGTACACCACAAAAGTTAATTCAGGACGTAGTAAAGCGTCGCTTTACTACGTCCTGAATTAACAAAAAAAACCGCCGCAGCGAAGGAAAATTGCCCTTGCTGCGGCGGTATATGAACTCTTATAATTTCTTTGTAAACTTAAGTAATACTTTCCCAAGTGCCAGTACTAATATTGCTGCGGCGATTGCCTCTGGGATTCCAGAAGCGGTGACTGTGCCCATGACCAGCCCCCATACGGCGGTGACGGCGACTTCTTTTGCCTCAGCATACTGTTGTGCAAACAGTAAGTAAATGCTGCCCATTACGGCGATGGTGTTTACCATAGAACCGACAAATCCGACTACCGGCAGTGAAATTGTCTGGTTTGTGTGGAACTTCTCCAGCAGAATCCAGAGCCATCCGGCCACAACACCGATTAAGATACGGCATCCGATAGAAATCCAGAGAGCTTTCAGAACGCCCGGGATCCCGGTGGTACTTAAAAAAGGTGAAAAGGCAAATGACAGCAGTGTCGGTGCCATTGTGTTGCTGATCAGGGAGCAGATTCCGAATACACCTCCCAGGATTGCTCCTGCCAGAGGGCCGAAAAGAACTGCGCCGATGATTACCGGGATGTGTACCGTTGTCGCCTTAATGATTGGAAGCTGTATCATGCCCAGCGGAGTATTCGCCAGTACGATGACAATTGCCGCCATAAGTGCAACACTGACCATCCATTTGGTGTCTTTTTTCTTTGTTTCCATATTCAATTTCCTCCTTGTTATCATTCCCGTCTTCGGGATATAATACAATTACCGCGTTAGTATAGCATGAAATATTTGAAAGAACAATTGGTTTTTAGCGGTTTTTCTGGTTTTTTTCCTGTACATGGAGTATAATACCGATAGAAATTCCGACTGGAGGATAGGCGATGTTAAAAGGGAAGACGATTATTCTGGGAGTGACAGGGGGAATTGCAGCGTATAAGAGCGCGGCGCTTGCCAGTTTACTGGTGAAGACGGGAGCCAATGTCCATGTGATTATGACGGAACATGCGAAGGAGTTTATTGCCCCGCTTACTTTTGAGGCACTTACGAAAAACAGGTGCCTGACGGATACATTTGACAGGAATCATGAATACAGCACAGAGCATGTGGAGCTTGGAAAATGTGCGGATGCGGTGATTGTGGCTCCGGCAACGGCAAATGTCATTGCGAAGCTGGCGCATGGAATTGCGGACGATATGCTGACGACTACGATTCTGGCATGTAAATGCCCGAAAATCATTGCTCCGGCTATGAATACGCGGATGTATGAGAATCCGGTAACACAGGATAATATGGAGCTTCTGAGAAAATACGGGATGGAAGTGGTGGAAGCGGCAAGCGGATGGCTGGCGTGCGGTGATGTAGGTGCGGGAAAGATGCCGGAGCCGGATGAGTTGTTCCAGTATATATTGAAAGCATGCGCATTTCCGAAGGACATGGACGGGATGAAGGTGCTTGTGACGGCAGGACCGACCCGGGAGATTATCGACCCGGTTCGCTATGTGACGAATCATTCTACCGGGAAAATGGGATATAGTATTGCGAAAATCTGTGCTCTGCGGGGAGCGGAGGTAACGCTGGTAAGCGGGAAGACGTCTCTGAAACCGCCGGCATTCGTTCAAGTGGTTCCGGTGACGACGGCAAAGGATATGTATGAGGCTGTGGTTTCCCGGAGCAAAGAGGCGGATATTGTAATTAAAGCGGCTGCTGTTGCAGATTATCGTCCGAAGACGGTGAGTGAAGAAAAGATTAAGAAGTCTGACGGGCAGATGACGCTGGAAATGGAACGGACGGAGGATATTCTGGGGTATCTTGGCGCGCATAAAAGAGAAGGTCAGTTTTTGTGCGGGTTCTCCATGGAAACAGAGCATATGCTTGAGAATTCCAGGGCGAAGCTTAAGAAGAAAAATGTGGATATGATTGTGGCTAATAATCTGAAGGTACAAGGAGCCGGATTTGGCACGGATACAAATATTGTTACGATTATCACAGAAAATAAGGAGACAGAGCTGGAGATATTGTCGAAGGATGAGGTTGCGGACAGGATTCTGAATGAGATATTGAAAAATAAAAAGAAACTGTAGAGATACAGTTTCTTTTTGCTATCATATAATCCAGAGATTGAATGTGAAACACATATATTCGGGGTAAAGATTACAATAATCTTCTGTGTTCCTAGAACAATATAACATTTCCCGGCAGCGTTGAAAATGGTTTTTGAAACCATGAAATAAAATTATTATTGTGTTCTGAGCACAAATCGATAAAATTATGCTAGAATACTTCATAAAAGGATGGAATGGGGGTGGCAAAAATGGCAGTTGCACTGGAAGAATTGTATGCAGAGATTGAGACAAAATATATGGTAAAGCTTCGGACAGAAAGCTGTTTTCAGAAAGTGATTGAATGGATGCATGTAGTAGAAGAGATTGAATTTGTGAAGCTTTTGCATGGCAATGAGTTGATTTTTAATTCAGGCCTTCTGTATGTTTCTACAGAATGGATTATGAAATATATTGAAGAGCTAGACCGGGCGGGCGCCGGAGGCCTGATTATTTCGCTGCGTGAGAAGCAGGAATTTCCGCCGGAGGTGCTGGATTATGCCAATAAGCTTCGGTTTCCGCTTTTTCAGGCAAGGTGGGATACGCCTTATGTGGATATTATGCGGCTGTTTGCCAATGTTTTACTGAAAAATGAGCAGAAAGAGACCAATCTGATTACGGCTTTGAAGAATGCAATCTATTATCCGGCAAATGAAGAAGCTTATCTGAATCATTTTGAAAGACACGGGTTCTACCGGAACATGTATTATACTATGGTGCTCGTGAGCTGCCATGCTTACAGTACGGAAAAGGAAAATCCTATATTGAAACAGTTGGAACGGAAACTGATGTATTCCCGGTACCGAACGGTTGTATATGAGAAACAGGGAATCTTGTTTGTGTTGGTTGCAGACGAGAAGCTGGAGGAAATACAGGAGGCGTTTGAGGAATTATGCCGCAGGGATGAAAATATATATGTGGGGATTGGAACAAGAGTGCACAGACTGCAGGATATTCACGAAAGTTTTGAACATGCGCTCTCGGCATACCAGCTTACAAAGACGGCTATAGATACGAATATTCTTTCTTATGATAAGCTGGGAATCTACAAGATTTTATCTAACATAAAGGAGCCGGACATTGGAGAGGGATTTATCCAGGAGACGCTTGGAGCGCTGCTTACATACGATGCCGACAATGGAACGGATTATCTGCACATTCTGCAGGTGTTTTTTGAAAAAGAATGCAGCATTCTTCATGCGTCTCAGGCTTTGTACTGCCATAAAAATACGATGGCTTATAAGATAAACAAGGTGAGAGAGATTCTGGGATATGATCCGCTGCTAAATGAAAACCGGACACGGATTATGATTTCGCTCTATTTGTTAAAAATGAGACAATAAAATGAAATCAAAAGAAATAAAAAGATTGCGAGAAAAGTAAAAGAGGGGCAGGATGCATTATCCTGCCTGATTTTTGTTTCCAGTGATATCTTTAATGATTTGCTGTATGTGGGCCAATTGTGCATCTGAAAGACCGGTCACTTCGATATAGTGCCTGTCATCCAGTTCCAGCAGGTAATCTGTGCTAACAGAGAAGAACCGGGTAATCTTAATCAGCATTTCTATAGAAGGAAGGATATTATTATTTTCCCAGTTAGAAATGGTTTGTTTCGACACACTCAGTTCCCCCGCCAGCTGAACCTGGCTTAGATTGTAAGAAAGACGCAATGTCTTAATGATTTCACCAAACATGAGAAGCCTCCTCTGTTTTTATTTGCTTTTAGTGTACTTTGAAACTGATATATTTACTAAATACAAAAGTATTGTTATAATGGTTAAAATAATTATAAAAAATACTTTGTTAAATGAAAATATTTGCGGAAGAAAGTGCGCTTGAAAATGAGCTGGAAAAGGAGTAGGATATAGGTATGGATTAAAGGAGATACAAATAGAATGAGTACGAAACATAAGATTAAGAAAATATCCCTGATCGGACTGGGAGCGATGGGTTCCTTTTTTGCTCCCCGGCTTGAAAAAGCTTACGGAGAAGGATTTCGGATCATTGCAGATGGAGAGCGGAAGAAAAGGCTGGAGACGGAAGGAGTTACCATCAATGGCGTGAATTACAGGTTTCCCGTCATCACACCGCAGACGGAAGGGGATAAGGCAGATTTGATTCTGATAGGGGTCAAAGGATATGCGCTGGAACAGGCAATACAGGATATTCGGAACCAGGTTGGGGAGCATACCTTGATTCTGTCTCTGTTAAATGGCGTGGACAGTGAAGAGAAGCTGGAAGCCGTGTATGGTGAAGAGCACGTGCTGTATGCATTTATGCGAATGTCTATTGTTATGAAAGACGGAAAAGCAGATTTCGATCCCTACTGGGGAAAGATTCATTTTGGTGAGAAAATTAATCAGGAATATTCCGAGAGAGTCCTGCGGGTCAAAGAAGTATTTGACTGTGCAGACATTCCTTATGAGATTGAGGAAGACATGCGAAAGGGAATCTGGTTTAAGTATATGTGCAATATCGGTGAGAATCTGACCTGCGCCTTATTGGGCATTCCGTTTGGCGTTTACCGGAATAATGAGGATGCGAACTGGCTCCGGCGCAATGCGATGCGGGAAGTGGCGGCGATTGCACAGAGAAAAGGAATTGATATTGGCGAGAAGGAGATTGCGCTTCAGGAGGAAACTGTGAAGACAATTCCGTATGAGAACAAACTATCTACTTTGCAGGATCTGGAAGCAGGAAAAAGAACCGAGATTGAGATGTTTGCCGGGACGGTGATACGGATGGGGCGGGAACTGGGTGTTCCGACACCGATTAATGAAGTATTATACCATGGCATCCGTGTTCTGGAAGAAAAGAATTGATATAAAAGAGGAGGCAATAAAATGGATGCGAATAGAGTGAAAAGAAATCAGATGCTGGCACAGCGTGTCATAAAGGGATTGGAGTCCAGAAATATGGAAGGCTACTACGCAGAGTCGAAGGAAGAGGCTCTTGCGAAGGCGCTGGAGTTGATTCCGGAGGGCAGCAGCGTGGGCTGGGGAGGTTCCATGTCTATCGAAGAAATCGGGCTGAAGGACGCAGTATGTACAGGAAATTATACCGTATATAACAGAGATGTCTGTAAGACGCCGGAAGAGAAGCGGCAGACAGAGCTTTCCATTATTGGTAGTGATTATTTCCTTTCCAGCAGCAATGCAATTACGGAGGATGGCGTGCTGGTGAATATTGACGGCGCGGCGAACCGTGTGGCGGCTATTTCCTGGGGGCCGAAGAATGTCCTGATGATTATCGGGATGAATAAAATTGTAAAATCCGTAGAAGATGCTGTATCGCGTGCAAGAAATGAGGCGGCGCCGATTAACGCACAGAGATTTCCGGTTGATACGCCATGTAAGAAGAATGGTGCTTGTTCGGATTGCAAATCACCGGATTCCGTATGCTGTCAGTTCCTGATTACAAGATTTTCCAAAATTCCAAAGAGGATTAAGGTGATTCTGGTCAATGAGGATTTGGGATTTTAAGATTCGACAGACTGCCTCCTTCCCGTGTCGAAGGGGGCAGAAAAGTTTTTAAGGAGACGTCTTGACGGTGCAAAAGGGATTTGTTATAATAATAATTGCTCATAGCGAGTCATCTGGTAAGCTCGTTAGTAACCTTGCTAACGGCGATGACATGCATCGCACGTAAGCGTCTAAAGGACAGACGCTAAGTGCTCATAGCGAGGCGCCATAGCCAAGTGGTAAGGCAAAGGTCTGCAACACCTCTATCACCAGTTCAAATCTGGTTGGCGCCTTTTAGGAAAGCCTGGAAACGCAGCAGTTTCTGAGGCTTTTTTTGATACAGAGATTTTGAGAGTTGGAGGCAGCGATGGTTAGAAAAGCAATTTCAAGTGACGTGGAATGGATTGAAGCCATGTATAATGAACATTTCGCATATGAAAATGAACATGGCGCATTTACGGTATTTAAAAAAGGTATATATCCAACGAAAAAGGATGCGGAAGACGCATTGTGTGCCGGGGCGTTATATGTGTATGAGGAAGAAGGCAGCATTGCAGGAAGCATTATTGTGGATAAAGTACAGCCGACAGAGTATAGAACGGTAACCTGGGGAAAATCTTTGACAGATGATAAAGTAATGGTAATTCATTTGCTCATGGTGCGCCCCTGTATGGCAGGGAAAGGGATAGCCTCTTCACTGGTTAAATACGCGATGGAATTAGCAAAACGTAATTCCTGTGAAGCGATAAGGCTGGATACAGGAAGTCAAAATATCCCGGCCGTATCTCTTTATAAGAAACTGGGATTTCGGATTGTCTCAGATGCCCCAATGAAGGTAGGAGGCGCAATCCCTCATTCCGGGCATCTGTTTCTTGAAAAGATATTGTCGGATAGTTCCTATATGCTGTAACGTACAGGGACTTGCTTTGTTTTACCGCACTCCCAGTGTTTGCGCCACTTTCCGTACTGTCAAACGGTACACGGCATATAAGGCTGAGGCAATAGCGGCAACTGCGGCAAGGCACACCAGGAGACCTGCGGATTCTTCTCTCGTAAGTTTTCCGTCATTACCGAGCATCATCAGCGAATATAGCAGAAACATTGCGGAGGAACCGACAAGCATGGGTGTTTTGAATACACTGCCGCATTGGCTGCGAATCTCGCTCAGGAGAAAGGCAGGGGATGCTCCCAGGCGTTTTAAATCGTCAAAGACATAGCGGTTGTTCAGTGCAATCGTCTGACATCTGGTGTGGCTGATAACAAACGCCGCTGTCAGGCAGACAATGGAGATGAAAAGAAACATCATCAGGAACACCGAGAAATTTCGCAGGCAGTCGTGTTGGTCGAGAATACGGATTTTCGGCATATAGGTCCAGTAAGCGCGAAAATCATAGCTGTCGGGATTGGAGAAGCTGATTTTGGAAATCTCGTCAGTATCACCCCAATAGATATTGCCATTTTCGTTGGCGGCGATTTTTTCTACCGGGTCATAGGCGTAAATGGTTTCGCATTCGGAATTGAACCCGGTGATAAATTGTTTTAGCAATGCATTTGCAAACGAATAACTGTCAGCTCCGTCTGCATTGAACCATAAAAGATTCCCGCGCCATTCGTCTGTTAGTTTGTTGGCTGCAGCTTCATAATCTGCATCATCCAGAATGTAATAGCCGATGGCATCCAGTAGCATTTCATTATGGACAAAGCCGTCAAATCGGATGGGGGTTTTTGCCCGTGTAACCATATTTGTCAATTCCGTGGATTCCAGTTCCAGATAATAGGTTCCGGTTTCGCTCTCATTGGAAACTGCGCGGTAGCATCCGGGCGCAATGTCAATAGTTTGCCCGGTCATTTGGTTAAAACAGGATTCGGACAAAAATTTCCCCTGCTGTTTTAGTTCCCGGTATTCGTAGTGATATGCACGGCTGTCCGGTTTATCTTCAACCTGCACAACACCATCCAGGCCGAGAAGCAGATATTCTCCGCTGTGCCAGTCTTTTAGTTTCAGCTCATATTTGTCGGCAAGCGTAAGGATTTCCTGTTTTGTCGGCACATTCTGGTCGGCGCGGTAATGGAAAGCATAATCGAAGCTGCGTTCCTGTGTTTCGAGAATCTGTCCTGTACCCAGCATGGGCAGGTAGAACAGGGCGAAGCAGCCGCCTGCGATGAGCACGGTACAGACAAGCAGGTTGTTGACGGTCTGCCGGCCTTGGAATTTCATCATACTGCGGGAAATGAGATGCTGATAGGAATGTTTTTTACGGAAGCCCCAGCCGTGGACGACGGTATGCAGCATAATCATATACAGACCGGCAAAAACCGGTGCGAAGAAGAGGTTGATCCATGCAGGCGGGTAGGCGTCAAACAGAGCCATGTATACGCCGGGAGCATTGTAGCCGATGATGGCTCCGGCAAAAAGAATCAGGATTCCCAGAAGCCCACAGTATTTTTTCGGCTCCCGCACGGGTTCGTTTTTATGTTCCTCATGGATAATATCCTTGATGTTGGTTTTTCTCAGGCAGCGGTAAGCTGTGGCACAGGAAAATGTGACAGTTAATGCGAAAAATAGAAAGGAGACTGTCAGACATCTGAAATCAAACTTAAGGCGCATGTCTGAACTGTCTACAATCAGTACACGAAACAGGTTCCACAGACCCTGTGTAAACGGAAAACCGGCCAGAATACCTGCAAGGGAGGATGTCATGCTTAGTGCCAGCACTTCCCGGAACAATCCGGGGGAGAGCTTTCTTTTGGAAGCGCCGAGCGCCAGCAGGATGCCGAGCTTTCGGGATTTTTTGCGGAAAAACAGATTGGCGGCGTAGATGGTAAAGATGACGCATCCAAATAGCGCCAGGATAAATATCGCCACAATCTGTTTGCGGCTGTCTCCGCCTTCCGGCAGAATAGTTAAAACTGTCGGAGAGAACATCATTGCCGAGTAAGCGGAAATGAGCATCAGGGCAATAAAGTTGCAGAGCAGGTAGAGGCCTGCTTGTTTCCGGTCGGCTTTTTGTAGTTTTTGTTCTAATTTTTGCATTGTCATCATTGGATATCACCACTCATTTCTTTGATTGTAGTTAGAAGCAGTTCGTGGAAGCTGCTGCGGTTCCCGTTTTTTTCCAATTCTCTGAAAACCATGCCGTCCTTCAGCAAAATGACCCGGTCGCAGAAAGAGGCAAAGAAGCTGTCGTGGGTCACCATGAAGACGGTTGTGTTCATTTGGTTTCTTGCATTTTCAAAGGCTTCCATTACAGTTCGGCCTGATTTGCTGTCCAGATTGCCGGTTGGTTCATCTGCCAGAATCATCAGAGGACGGTTGATTAGGCTCCTGACGACGGCGGCTCGCTGGCGTTCTCCGCCGGAAACTTCGGCGGGATATTTGCTGCGGATATGGTCGATGCCAAACAGTGTCAGGAGATGGTCGGCAAGCTCTTCGCCTTCATGGTCAGCATTTCCCCGAATGATGCGGGGGACAAGAATATTTTCCCGGATCGTCAGACCATCCAGCAGCATAAAATCCTGAAAAACAAAGCCCAGTTTTTCATTACGAACCTTCGCCAGAGCGGTTTCATCGAGATTTGCCAGAGCCGTTCCGCCAAGGCGGATTTCGCCTTTTTCAAATGGAATATAGCAGGAAATGCAGTTTAAGAGGGTGCTCTTTCCGGAGCCTGACGGCCCCATCACTGCGACAAATTCTCCCACTCCGATATGGAGATTGATTTTTTTCAGTACCGGGTATTCTTTTGATCCGGACAGGTAAGATTTGTATAAGTTCTTTACATACAGCATTGTGTTCTCCTTTCTTTTTTGTATATTGGAATAGTGGCGGTACATGAAAGAGTGCGCCGCTCTTTGTGCACTGCTGTCAGGAAGACGATAACACGAAAAAGAAAAAGATGGAGAGAAAAGGGGAAGTTTGGCAGTTCAGATGTAAAGTTTGGAAATAGTCTGCTGAAATTGTAAAGATTTGCAGTTCTCATGGAAAGAACTGCAAGGGAGAGCGCCGGTGAGGGATTCCACAAACTTTGCAGGCATGGTATAATACGTACAGAATCCAATGAAACGGAGTGAGAAGGTAATGCTGCGGATAGCGATCTGTGATGATGAGGTGAATGCAAGGGAATCGTTATACCTCCAATTGGAAAGGATACTGCACGAAGGAGAAGAGGTTGTGTATGAATTTTCCTCCGGCAATGCTGCGGTCAGATGGCTTGAGAAGCACCCGGGAGAGATAGACCTGCTGTTTCTGGATGTGGAGATGGCTGATATGAATGGGATGGAGACAGCCCATAATATTCGAAAATTTAATCGGGAACTCCTGATTGTGTTTGTGACGGGGTATGCAGATTATGTATTTGACGGATACAGTGTCGGCGCACTGGATTATCTGATGAAACCGGTGGATATGGATAAACTGTGGCATACGGTAAAACGCGTTCGAGAGTTACAGCTCCGGGAGCAGGAAGAGATGTATACTCTGAGAAATACAGAGGGAACATATCGGTTCCGGCTTCGGGATATCCTTTATTTTTACAGTGACCGGAGACAGGTTGTGCTGGTATGTTCGCAAAGCGGCGGAGAACTCAGAGAATATGGGTTTTATCAAAAGCTGAATCAGGTAGAGGAAGAGCTTAGACTGCGTAAAGAAAGGTCTGCGGAATATTCATTCGTGCGGATCCATCAGCGTTATCTGGTAAATGCTGTGCGGGTGGAGCATATGGATGCTTCCCATGTTGCCGTGGGTGGAAGAGAGCTTCCGGTAAGCAGGGCTATGAAGAATGAAGCAATGCAGAAAATTGCGCGGGTAATGCTGGAGGTGTCTGTATGCGTACGGTAGCGTTTCTTCTGCAATTAGCGGCTGTGTTGATTTCTACTGCATTTAATACAAAGGCGATAGGGTGTTTTCTGAACTTTAAGAAAAATCGCTTCAGCCGGATTGTGGCGTACCTCTCTTGTTGGGTTGCAACAGGGAATATCCTGTTTATCGGAGACCGGTTCAATTTCCCGGTTGGTCTGGCGGTTTTTGTATTTGGGATGTACATTGCCTGTGAAGGGAGCGGCATTCGAAAAACAGCAGTCAGTATCATGGTAAGCAGTATGATTTTGGCGTATAATACGCTGGCAGACAACTGGGCAGAGCGGCTGTTTGCGGAAGCATCGTTTTATATAGCAGGTCGAGTTTTATTTGCAATCCTCTTTTATCTGGCGGCAAAGCGGTTTGGCCCGGAAAAGGAGTATGATTTATCTGCGCCTATGTGGTGGCTGTTATTATTGCTGTCTCTCACGCCGCTCGGGATTGTGGCTGCGGTTGTGATGATGCCGAGCCCATATTGGGATAATCTGTCGGATATGTGGCTGCATTTTACCCTTCTTGGCATTGCGCTGTTTTCATTTGCAGGTTTACTCTGGGCTGTTTCAGTGCTGGCGGAACAGAAAAAGATGGAAGAACAGGTACTGTTTGCAAAGATAAAACAGAATTATTATGATACAATGGAAGCCAGGCAGTTTGAAGTACGAAGGCTGAAACATGACATGGCAAATCATCTGCAGACACTTGCTGTGCTTCCGGAGCCGAAACGGGAAGAATATATCCGGGAACTGTTGGAAAACGATAGTATCACAAAGACTCTGAATTACTGCGGGGATGCGACTGTGAATGCTGTGCTGACCGCAAAGGAGAGTATGCTGCGCCGGAAGGGGATTACATTTCAATGGAAGATTGAGATTCCGGGGGAACTGCCTTTTGAGAAGATTGATGTCTGTGCGATTTTTGCAAATGCGCTGGATAATGCGGCGGAAGCGTGTGAGCGGCAGGAACTGCCGGAAAAGACAGTGTTTCTGGAGAGCAGGCTGCAAAAGGGGATGTTTCTGTTCTCTGTAAAGAATCCATGTGCCCTGGAAGTAAAGGCAGGAGAAATGCCGCAGACATCAAAGAAAGATACGGAAAACCACGGGTTCGGGCTGCAAAGTATTCGTGAGATTGCGAGGCGTCACGGCGGGGAAATGACGGTTCATGCGGAAGATGGATATTTTGAGCTCTTCGTATATTTTCCCTGTGGAGACGACTAATCTCTCTTGGAATGGAATGAAAAATTTGGGTGGCGGTAATTACTGGAAAGAGTTATTAGCAAAAATATGAACGTGCGGATGCCAGTCAGCCTTTTATGGGACTAAAAAGTTTTTCTGGTGATTTTCCTGCATTAAAAGATATTAATATTGCAAAGAATTACCTTAATGATGAGGAATTGAGAATATTAAATAATATTGTATCAGGTTACTTTGATTTTGCAGAAATTCAGGCTATGCGCCATAATCCCATGTATATGGCAGATTATGTGGAGCATCTTGATAAGGTTTTAAAAACTACAGGTGAAGCTTGTGGTGGGTAATAATGATAGGAAGTGGGACAGGATATGGAGGTGAATATAATGGTGAAAAAAACAGAGATAGTTATGGACGAATATATTGATGTTTTGGAAAAGATAAAAAAGCGAATTAAACAAGCACAGTATCAGGTAATGACAAATGCAAATGTCGAACGCAATATTTTATTTTGGAATATAGGGAACGTAATTCTCCAATACAGCCAATGGGGAAATAAATTTGTTGAAACATTATCAAAAGATTTGAGAATGACTTATCCTAGTAGAGAAGGATATTCCGTTAGAAATCTTAATTATATGAAACAGTTTGCACGCCGAATACCATCTGAAGAAATTTTGCATCAGGGTGGTGCAAAATTGATGGAACTTATATTTTGTGGGAAAAGGGTTGCACGAGCAGTATTAGTACTGTATAAATATTGTTCATATTTCCGCGATTTTGTGGGGATATGTTTTGATTTGGTACTCATGTGGAGAGTGTCGTGCTTCTGTCCCACAAATCACCAGATAGTATCATCAACGTGACGGTGGAATTCGGAGAAGGCGAGGGCAAGGTGCCTCTGGATGCAATAGCGGAGCGTGCAAAGAAATATCAGCCGAAACCGAAAATCACATATAAAATGATACAGGAATATGTGGAAAAGAAATATGGATTTAAGGTGCATACTGCACATATTGCGGAGGTAAAGCGGTCATTAGGTCTGGCAATGTATGATGCTCCAAATGCAGTAGAGGAATCGAAACAACCGAGGAAACATCCACCGAAAGAAAAGGTAGAAGCGATAACGGAGGCGTTTAAATATTTTGAGGTAATCTAATGGATGAAAAGATTTATCAGATTATTTACCATTGGGTGAAGATGTGTGCGGCAGAAGTGCGCCAGAAGATGAATTGTCACATTTACTTGATTATTTACTGGATTTTGCTTGTGATGAAAAAATACTGGGATTGTATAAAAGAGTGTGTAGAAGGTATTTGTATATATATCCTGGTTGTATTAAGAGTTATATTGAAGCATATCGGGAAATGTGGGAAGATGAAGATAGTTATTCAGCAGAATTTTCTTAAAAGGAAAGAGAATAAGGTATTTCGAACATTATGATGTGATTGCAGGAGGCACAATGGGGAAAATAATTAAAGATACAATTCATGCAAATGGGATAGATATTGGAATTTACACGCAGGATTTTGAAAATGAATTTATTTCATTGACGGATATTGCCCGGTATAAGAGCGATGACCCGACGGCGGTTATTCAAAACTGGATGAGAAATCGGGATGTTATAGAATTTCTGGGACTATGGGAAAGGTTACATAATCCAAATTTTAAACCCCTCGAATTCGAGGGGTTTAAAAAGCAGGCAGGAGCAAACGCATTTACAATGTCGCCTAAGAAATGGATAGAAGCTACGGATGCTATTGGTATTGTTTCAAAGTCGGGACGCTATGGCGGAACGTATGCTCATAGTGATATTGCTATGTCTTTTGCAACTTGGATTTCTCCTGAATTCCAGCTATATATTATGAAAGACTATAGGCGTTTAAAGACAGACGAAAACAGTCGGTTATCTTTGGGGTGGAATTTGAATAGAGAAATTTCTAAGTTGAATTACAGGATACATACAGATGCAATTAAAGAAAATCTGATTCCACCAGAATTAACGCCCGCACAGGTGGCGTATACCTATGCTAATGAAGCAGATATGTTGAATGTAGTTTTGTTTGGAAAGACGGCGAAGCAATGGAAAAATGAAAATTCAACGGTGAAAGGAAATATGCGGGATGTAGCAACGCTGAATCAATTACTGGTACTTGCGAACCTGGAAAGTTATAATGCTGTTTTAATTAATCAGGGGAAAAGTCAAAAAGAGCGCATGGAATTGTTGCGACAGTTGGCGGTACAACAGTTGCAAACATTGGAAACGGTGAGTTCAAGCAGCTTATCCCAATTGGGGATAGATTCACAAATGAATTAAATGGGAAGGCTTGACTTTATAGAAATCAACCAAGAGAGCATTAAGATTTTTTTAATCAGTTACCAGAAATCATAAAGAGGGTTATACATGAAATATACATTGGCTCAAAATGCAATAAGCTCACTTAGCATTGCGATTGACAATTTTAAAAAATTTTATTATCACGAAGAAGAATATAAGATGAGCGAGATAGACGAAGCAAAAAAAATATGTATTGTTTTTCTTGAAAACGCAGTTGAACTTATGCTAAAAACTATTTTAATATCTGATGACCCGGTATCTATTTATAAAGAGCCTAATAGTCGGGCTATAAAAAATGCCTTATCTAAGATCACAGATTCATTAAAATTAGAAGATATCCTTATTTCTGAAGGAAAATTTCAAACGATAAAATACATCGAAACTATTGAGAAATATAATAACTTATTTCATAAATCAAAAAAAGTGCATCAGGTTTTAAATAGTCTGGGACAAAAAAGAAATGAGATTACACATTTTGGTATAGATGAATCAGATGATTTGGGCGAGCTTACTATACAAATGCTAAACACTTTCGATATTATTTATAATTATCTTTATCCACAGTTGATTGATTTGGATGACATTGATATTTATTTTAAGAGTGATGATTTGGTTGTTGATACTGTACATGGTAAAAAATTCCTTTTTGATGATGATTTTGTTTATAATAATATTGTGGATTTTCTTGATGAGCTTATGGAGAGTTCGAAAGAATATGTTTGTGCGGTGCGAGCTCAAAACCCTAGCAGTAAGATTGGGGAGTTTAAAGAGATAATGGAAATACTTCTCAATGACAAAAAATATATTGAAATGCAAAAGGAGAATCAAATAGATATAAATTTTAGTGTTTGTAATTTTGACGGTAATGAATATATTCTGGAAATTAAGCAAGAGTCTGAATATTTAGTGAGTATATTTTCATGCTATTCACCATTTTTTAATGTAACAGCATTTTGTGGAGAATGTGGTGAAATATATTTCATAGTGGTACATGATGACCATGATTTATATATTTACAAGGACGATAGTGTGGTATGGCCACAGTATAATGAACCTGAGCTCGATTATCAATGGATAAAAGATTGTGATAATGGTTTGTGTGAAAAGTATAACCTATCAAAACGAAACTTGTTACTAGCTTTTGAAAATGTATTACAGAGAATATAGTGAATATTTGATTATTAAGGATGAATTATTTGTTGGAATTATTGTAAAATAAAATGAATTATTGATGTGTAAATTGAAGGAAAGACTATGTAATCGTATAATATGTTGATATAGAGTTTTCTCAAAAAGTGTGGAACAGGTTTTGTGAGAAACCGTTAATACTGTTGAATGTGTGACGTTGTTGCAGAAGGGGGGATAGATATTGAATGATTTTTCAAAGCAAATGGAAATGGTATTGTACAATTCAGAAGATGGAGATGTATCAGTAAATGCGTATATTAAGGATGAAAGTTTGTGGGTTACTTCAAAAAGCAATGTCTGAGCTTTTTGGTGTAGATAAGTCCGGAATTAGCAGACATTTGAAAAATATTTTTAGTACCGGTGAATTGGACGAGAAGCGGGCTGTCGATGTGGCAGTTCGTTTTTTCTGTCCGCACATGTGACGTGGCGGTGGGCTTGACATTATTAATTTCTCTGTAACGAAATGAGTTTTGGGGAGTCTAATTGGAAAGAGGAGGTGAGATGCTTGTGTTTTGAGGAGGTGTACAAGAGATACTACCGTGATGTGTATTATTACCTGCTGTCGCTGAGCAGTAATCCGCAGACTGCTGAGGATTTGACGCAGGAGACATTTTACAAAGCGCTGAAAAATATACACAGATTCAAAGGTGACTGTCAGCTTAAAACATGGCTCTGCCAGATTGGAAAGAATACGTATCTGTCCTGGTTGAAAAAGCAGAAGCATCTTGCCGATGCACCCATGCAGCCAGAGGTGCAGAGCGATTCGGAGGTGGAAAAAGAAGACGGGCCGGAGCTGGTTTGTATCCGCAGGGAGGAGGCGTTGTCTATCTATAGGATTCTGCATTTTCTGGAGGAGCCATATAAAGAGGTCTTTACCCTTCGGACGCTGGGAGAGTTGTCTTACAGAGAGATTGGAGAAATCTTTGGACGCGGTGAGGGATGGGCGCGGGTAATTTATCATCGGGCGAAATTGAAGATTCAGGAAATGATAAGGGAGGTGCCATAGATGAAGAAAAGGGAATGTGCAATTGTACAGGATTTACTGGTACTGTATGAGGATGGCGTGCTGCAGGAAGAAAGTATGCAGATGATAGAAGAGCATATACGTGGATGCGAAGAATGTATGCGGATTTATGAGAATACAGGTAAGAAATTGCCGATAAGCGGCGGTGAAGAGGAAGCATCAGAGAAAGAACAGGAAGATGCGTCGGCAAAGGTTATGCGAAAGCTGAGTAAGAACCTCTTTTATAAAAATGCAGTAATCTTTGGCGTAGTCGTTGCAGTGCTTCTGATAGGAACGGTTGCTGTGAATGAGATATGCAATCACTATTTGTATAATGGCGGGGGAATTGCCGGGATGCTCTATACGATACCGGCAGATAAAATAGAAGTGACAGAGCTGTACCAGTTAAAAAACGGAGACATTTATTGTACACTGAAGTCAGAGAAGCCAATCGGTGTCCAGTGGGTAAGCGACTGGATTCTGCCGAATGATGAGATTGCGGAAAATACGGAGAATGCGGTACAGGAGATTGGGTTTCGGCAGAAAACTCTCTGGGAGTGGGATACTTCAGAATACAATCAGGTGTCGGTAGTATTTGCAACCAGTCGGCAGGGGGTGTTAGAAGAAAGCGGAGAAAAGATTGTCCAGCGCTGTTCAGAGATTAGTTATTACGGAAAGACCGCAGAGGATAAAAAGATTCTCTGGCAAAGAGGACAGGCGGCAGAGGAAGCCCCGGAGGAAATTGAGCGCAGGGCAATCGAAGAGTATGTGAGAGACGGCCAGGTAGGGAAAGCTGTTCAGGAATGTGAAAACCTGGGATGGGATAGTGAGGAAGAGATAGCGAAAGTTTATCAAGAGGATCATGATATCAGCCGTACATATTATGACAGCGCATATACGGGGGAAAATGTACTGTTTCAGCACGATTATGATGCTGTCTGGAGTATTGAATGGTAGAAATGTATTGTACTATGGACCTGCTGCCGGAAGTTTTACCTCCGGCAGCTGCGGTAGAGCCCGGCAAGCATTAAGACAATTGCGAGTATCTGGACGATATTTACAATCGAACCGCTTACGGAATCTCTGGCAATTAACGCACACATGTTGATAAAAAGACCGCTTAACAGCAGCTTATCCGGCCTGGAGCGGATCGGCTTCGGCTGCTCGCCTTTCTGTTCCAGAAGTTCGTTTATTTTTTGCTTCGTGTGCATGACGGCCCTGAGCAGTCCGATAATCATGAGGGCGAGGATTGCCATGCATACGAGAGGCACGATTTCAATTACACTTGTTGTCAGGCAGGCGGCCATTGCTTCGTAGGTGAAACACAGAATTTCAAAAATTGTAACAATCTTCAGCATTATTAGGATCTTTTTGTAATGCTCTATCTGGGAGTCTGTATCTGTATACAGTTCAAACGGCCCGTCGGCGGCTTTCTTCCGGAGGATGACCCAGAATCCCCACAAGGTGATGATTTCAGCATTCATTTCCTCCATAAATTCCCGGTAATCGTCGCTGACTTTGTAGAACCCGGATGTAAAGTCGACCTGATAAATATATTGCCCCGGCGTACATTTCTCGAAGGTATAGACGCCTGCGAAAAACTTTGTGAGGGCATACCCGTCTGCAGACATTTCATTCAGCCATTTTGTCTCTTTGTCTTTGTTTAAATATAATTTAAATTTCTTCATGTGGGATTTCCTCCATAAGCTTTGCGTTGTCTATCAGTTCCTCTAGCCTGCGGCATTCTTCTTCAAATGCCTGAAGCCCTTCCGGGGTAATCAGGTATTCTTTTTTCTTCCGGGATGTCTTATCCTCGCTGTAGATGCGAATCCATCCTTTTTTGGTTAATGTCTGTATGGCGCCGTAGAGTGTGCCCGGACCAAGGACGACACGCCCTGCCGTCAATGCCTCTACTTCCTGGATGATTCCGTAACCATGGTTCGGCTTCCGAAGTGCAAGTAAGATATAAAAGATGGCTTCGGTAAGAGGAGTGTTTTTATCCATTGTGCGCCTCCTGTCGTTTGACGATATATCGTTCGACGATATATTGCTTGACTACAATATATCAGATGACGATATATTTGTCAATGATATATTGAAAAGAGTTTATCATTTAAAGCTAATGTGTGGTAGAATGATGTTGGGGTCGAAAGCCCCCAACTATGATGCCTACGGATTGCGACGCGTAGCTAGTCCTTTAGGGTTCCGTGCTATGCACTCTCACAATCCTACCCAATATTCGCATATCGTGGGATGTACATCCCACTTTTATGCTC
>ERZ1673736.1900-NODE-1900-length-25258-cov-10.518986_pt1 | contig 25258 bp, 24 predicted proteins | sample MGYA00580212_ERZ1673736 | MGnify/ENA primary metagenome ERZ1673736 (study PRJEB41218, sample SAMN15661752) | gut metagenome | host: Homo sapiens | place: Canada: London | collected 2015-08-20/2019-03-30 | study: EMG produced TPA metagenomics assembly of...
AACCCCATGAGCTTCTGGGTTCCGGCAGATTCCTCGGATAAACGCAGCTCGTACGCCTTGCCGCCCACCTCGTGTCTCACGAAGACGCGCTGGCCGCGCCATTCCGGCGCCCTCTCCACTCTGAAGCCATCGATACGTACATCAACGGCGCGCAGGAAACGCGTGACCTCGCGCGAGTCGCCCTCGTCGAGCATTTGCTCGAGCATCCGCTCCAGATAGGAACTGTTGTAGTTAAGAAACACAGCGTCGAGAAACCAGCTGGCCGCCTCCTGGACCACCGGCGCATCGAAGTTGATGCAAAGGAACGATAGGTAAGGCAGGCTCGGGTTGAACCTCGCAGCCGTCACAAGCTTACGCAGTGTGGGGCCGAGTTCAACCTTTGTATCCTCACGCTCGAACAGCATCGCCGTACGCGACGCTCCCAATTTACGCCGCCACAGCCCTTCGGACACGATCTCATCGGCGTGTACAGACAGAACATAGCGGTACTCATGCTCACCCGCGCGGTAATAGAGCTCGAACTCGGTGGGCTCGGCAGCAGACACATCATCGAACTCAAACGCCGAACAACGAGGTATACAAGGGCGATCGCCCTCTGCTGCATCAGCACTGGCAGACAGCAGTCTTATCGGTCTGGCCACCGCCGAACGAACGTAGTCAAGAGCCTCGAGCAGATTAGACTTGCCGCCGGCATTGGGCCCGTACACCGCAGCCACCGGAAGGAAACTCTGCCCGTCGGGGCACGCGATAAGGGAGCGCTCAAACTCCCTCATCGGCGTTGCTTGCATGGAAAGCTCAGCCTCGTCGCGATAGGATCTATAGTTCCTGAAGGTGAACTGGCAAAGCATCGTCCTCAACATTCCTTTCATTATTTTGAAAAGGTATTTCAGGGTTTTTCTTTGATTATAGACTTTAAGTAGTGTCAATCAAGTGTTTAGTCACCAGGAGGCAAAGGGTGAACAGAACAAACTGAACCACATAACACGGTAAAACATAGAGGAAGTGCGGATAGCGTAGGACGGACTACTCGAGCCAATTTCGATTTTCGTTCGGAAGATCAGCCATGTTGATGCCGGAAAAGGCGAGAAGCATCTTCTACATTAGGTTCGAACTCATATGAATATAAGCAAGAAAGAAAAGCAGACAATCCGGAAAGCATGTGAATGACGCCAGACGCGCGACGAAACTCGACCGCTCACCTTCCACAGCACTTTTTATATTTTTTCCCACTTCCACACGGGCAAAGTTCATTCCTGCCAATTTTTCTTCCGACCTGTTTCTTAATACAGTACTTTCGCGTCCTGTCTAAGGCCGGAATGAACCCTGCTGCATACGCTTTATCCTCATCGGATAGATTATCGAGTCTATACTCATTAATGCATAGTGACTTAATTTTTCCATCCGAAGCGTTGATATCGAGACGAACAATGATCGGAGCGGCATCATGCATTAAAACTGCTAAGCATTTTCCCTTACAAATCTCATCATCATTCGGCATATTGTCACGATTGACAAAGATACACAGCGGTACATCGGCAACATCTTGAGCCGGCAAATCAAGCCTTAAATCGGAAGGCACTCCGGGCTTGAGTCTCGTTGCAATTCCATCAGAGACCACTTTCCTTGTATCTGATCCGCAATTTAATAAAGTGCTTGCAATAGCCCTTCTCCAATAACCAAGGCTGGAGTCATCTAGCATTTCGACTATTTGATCGAACAACTTCGGCGAGGTCTGGACGGGCTTTTCAACCACGGCTCCTATATATAAACTATTAAACCAGTCGTCAATCTTATCCCTATATCCAAAGAAGCCTTGAATCCTAAGATTCAAGTCATTGTTAATATCGGGGCCTGAATCTCTAGCCTGTCTTTCCAGCGTCTGCGTATAGCAATTGTTATCTATATACATACCAAGATGATCAAGTTCATCATTCATGTATAGCGCCGGCATTGACGCCGCTGAACGCCTCTGAGCCAGGTAATGAAGAAAAACTAAAGGGTTATTAAAATAACAGGTATAAACGAGAAGATCATCAAGAGAAAATGCGATTGTGCCTTTTGACATCTTTATAAATTCGAGCTTGTCGGCTTTAGAAGCGAATTCATTGAAATCATCTACTGTCACGCAAACTTTAAAAATAGTTCGTATCGCGGCAGAAGAAAACTCCTCCTTAACTTTACCGCGCGCATCGTAAAAACGACAAGGACCTCCGCAGCAACTGCGAATATATGCGACAGTCGATTCAGCCTGTCGCGAAGCCTTTTCCAACAACCCCTGAAATGATTTAATGTGTCCCTTTGAGTCGTCAACCGGATCCGTCGGGCAAAATGCACCCGCCTTGACTTCAACCGCAAGCAAGGCATCTTCATACAGGATTACCAAATCACTCTCTTGAACATCACGCTTGTTCCATTTAGCACCATTACGTGGATGATATCCATTTATGCAGATGGTCGAGCCTGGTAATAACTTCTTAAATAACGCGGCAACCCCATCCTCTGAAGCAGATGCCTGGCTTTCCTTCCAGCGAGAAATAAATTCATTGCTGGATCCAACTTCTGAAGCTATGAATCGGCTGCGGATGGCGCGATAAAAGGACCTATAAAAGTGATCTAAAAAGTTTGCAACGCAGAAGCAGTAGCTAATACCATTAATTCTAATAAATGGCTTATCAACAATCGGCATAATCCCAAGGGGATCGATTGCGTTGACTTTTTCAAAATCCGATACTGACGCAGCCGAAAGAGAGAGATCCCCAATTAACGACTCAGGCCATTGCGTCACCGCGGCAACGTCATGAAGGGCAGTGCCAAATACCGAATTAACGATATGAGCCGCCTCATCTTTAGAAATGCCGCCAAATGAATGCTGGGGGTCCTTTTGCCAATATTCGCATTGTTTTCCAAGCTCATTGAGAGCGTCTGACCAACCAAGAGTAAGAGATGCCATCAGTGCAACAAACCCATTAACTACATCTGTAGCTCCAACTCCGTAAACCTCTTTGATTAAAGCATCTTGTTTACTAAGCAATAGGGTTAAATAGTCCTCTTCAATAGCCTGATAACGCCTGCCCCGCAAGGATTGATATGTCTTGGACTCTATTTGATATCTAATTACATCATCGGCCAATCCGGCATTCTTGCCAGCAATATGCACATCGGAATATCGGACAAGAAATGCCTTATTTAAAACGTCGATGATAGACTCTGCGCAAGCAATTGTTTCTTCTAGTCGAGATGTTGCTGAACTATCCGCATTAGAAGACCCTCCCCGCGCCGCAATGAAAAGAAGGCAAGACTGTAGAAACTCTGGCACAAGGTTTGCATTATTAAAGTAAAGCTCATCAAAAACATCGCGCTCATCTTTGTCGCCCATATTAATGAATCGCATATGAGATAAAGATCGTGAGTACCAAGCGGACCTAAGCATTATCTCTAAAGGATCGAGTGCCTCGATTAGGGATACAAGCCGACTTCTGCGATCAGAAATATCAGTCTGCAGCTCCTCGCGCGCACTTTTTAATGCATTTATATCGATTCCAACTTCATTCTCCATCATGGATAGCCCCTCCCCCGAGCAAGCAAGCAATTGCTTAAAATCATGCTAGCGAATCACTGGGACATAAAAACGTCTAGCTTGTTGCACAATTCGCCTGATACGCAAAAGCAAGCAGCAGTAACCTTCCGCAAGCAAGCTTCACTCCACTTAATATGCACCATCAAGGACAGAGGCATCGACTTCCGCTGAACCACCCTAGCCTTGACATGCCTTCTGTCCTATAAGCCTAATTGACCGCTGCTGCCTGTCGTTCACGCTCTTCCTTAAACCCGGCAATCACTTTGTCGCAGGTTTCGATGATCCCTGCCGGAACTGTATTGAACTTAACGGGATCAAACTGATATGCCATGAGGTTTTCGATGTGAAAATATTCGTTTGCAAAATTAAACACCGTCTCATCAACATGGGCGTGATTGCTGACTTGGCTCATTTCGTCAGCATTGTTGGCAGCGAGCAATCTGAATGCACAGATTTTCTCGACTGGTGAAGGCGCCCGATCATATACGGACAGCAGCTCTGCAGTTCCAAGCTGGACCAATAAGTCCTGATAGTTAAAGTCCTTAAACCCGATTTCTTCTAGCTGCTTCCAGGCTTCTTTCCATTCTTCGTCAGTAAGCTCTTGCTCATTTAGCGTGGCAATCTCTCGCTGATGCGCCAAACTTGACAGTACATGCCAGGCAGGCGACTTTCCATATGCAATTTCAACTGCCCTTCTCGCAAGCGCGATTCTATATGGTAGGGACGAGTCGCTCGCAACGATTGCTTTAAAGCACTGCACTGCGCTATTAAAATCATCATCCTCAACAGGTATCAGGGATAGCTCGTCGCCATCGTTGCGCGCATAAAAGCAGGATGAATCACATAGAAGGGCCTTATGGACCTTGCCGATCATAATGAGCGTTTCAAAGTCATGGGTTAGCAGCAACGATGTAATCCCCTTGCAAACGCCCTTAGATTTCGAAAACAACCTTTGGAGAATCGCATATTTCTTGTTTTGATCAAAGGAAGAAATCGGATCATCGAGCACGACCATGTCCGGCTTCTCGCTTTTAACCTGAGCGGAAAACAGTGCAATCGCAAGCGAATTACGCTCGCCGTAGCTTAGATGCGACTTTATATCCTCGACATTCATCTCGAGCCCGCGAGGTTTCAGTGAGACGGCACAGCGAGAGCCATCTGGCGAAGCGATTGAGATCTCATAGGGAAATCCTGCGGACTCCAGAAAAGCATTCATTTCGGCCATCGATGCATTGATGGATTTCCCTAATGCGGAGCTTTGACGACCGATGGCTCTCTGGATTTCTCTCACCTTTGATGAAAGCTCGTCCAGCACTGCATTAATGCTATTGATACGTTCAACAGCAAATTGTGAATTCATCTTTTCGAGACGCTCGACATGGATTTTCAAGCCTTCAAAATAGTCAGCATCTTTCTCTTCATCCTTCAGGAACGAATAATTTAATTGCTGAATTTTCTCGAGCTTGGCCTTAAGTCCCTCCGCATCTGCCTTGACGCACGCAAGAAAGGCTTCATTCTCAGGATTAGGTTCTCCTTCTAGCTTCCCATGTAAAATCGCATCGGCCTGAACACGGGCGTTTTCGCTAAGAAGCACATCGGCTTCTCCAAAGGTCGCAATCGTTTTTGTGCAGTTATCAATATACTTTCCGCCGTATACGGCTTGCATTTCGTTGCCTGTTTCCAAATCAGACTGTTCGAGAACCTTACCGCAATACGGGCATACGCCACGTGAGTTGTATTTACCGCCCTTGTCGCGCTATTGTAGCCATTCTTTGGCATTGTCTCCTTGGATTAGCGGAGTGAACGACCCGAACTTTGGAGAAATATGCTCAACAAGGTTTCCCTTTGACACGATACCTTTAGCAATTGGGCTAGCCTTCGAATAAGTCTGTTTGGAAACCTTCCCAAAGCAGGACAGTAAGTTGTTAACCGTAGAGAGTAGCTCAGCAACCTTGCCCTCATCCCGCAACCTTTTGACGGCATCTGCTAGCAACTCGTCTGTCTCTTTTGCAGCCTTACGATACTCAGGGGTATCGACAAAGATCTTATATCCGTTTTCGATTAACTCCATGTCGCCTTTAAACAGCGTGCTATCGACGTAGTCTTCATTAAACACAAGGATATTTGCATTAGACGGCAAACCTTCGACAGAAGGCAGAGATTCTGAAGCATAGGGCTTCAACACTTCCAACGTCTGCCCGCCATCCCCGCTGTATAGCTGAATCGCTTTTGCAACCGAGCTTTTACCAGAGCCATTCATTCCATGCAGAACCGTAGTCGCATTGGGTTTTAACGTAATAGTTGCGCAGTTAATGTTGTTACAGCAAGCAAGCTTTACGACAATTGGCTCAGACATATGACCTCCATGGAAGGGGCGTTTGCATCGACTTGATTATGAGACTATGGGCAAACAAATTGTCTAACGATTCAACAAGTTACGACGTTTGATAGATGAGCGGTATCGCACTACGTGTGCTGGGACGGCATGAACAAGAGTGATATACGGCAACGCCGCAAGGCCGGCAACTAGCAAAAAATGGACACCGAAGCCAGTGTCAGTCCCTGTGTCCAAGCGCAATATCGACGCTGCTGGATCGCAGTATGCAGCAGCGCTCAAGAAAGCACTCATTGAGCATTCGTCAAAATTCTGAAAATCCTGTCTGAAAGTATCGCCAATCCGTCCTTATTGCGCTGATAGCTAAATACCCTCCTATGACTAACATCAAAAGGTAGTTTAGGAACATAACCTTGGTGTATCAAAACGGTCTGCTTGCCCATTCCAATCGCATAGCCTGCTTCGAACATAACGTTTGAATTCAGGCCAGTAATGTCTGCAATTACCGAAGAGCTAGACGCAATCAATTTAAATATGTCTTCCGTAATATCTGTGGGAGTTAAAATCTCGTCTACGCGTTTACACTTCTTGCCCGCCCTCTTAGAGCCTTCGACCAACGCCGAGTATACAGGATCTATTGAAGGGTCATCGGTGAATGGCATCATGACAGCAATTAGATTTGGGTCAAACGCACTAGACCTTTCAGGTTCAACCGCCAAGGGAGAGTTATCAAGAAACTTTGAAAACAGACGAAAAGGGTCTCCTTCGCAAAGTCTCCAATGAGTACGTTTATTTTGCCAGCAGTTCTCGTCAAGTAGACCAAGATTCAACAATGCCTGCGATGGAAACCGTAGAATAGGCTTGGAGATCACGGGGTTGATAGACGGGGTATCCATATATCCAAGTGTGGCCACGGCACCCTTATCATCCGACTCAAATTCACGCGTCATAACAGTAGGAAGCTGAGCGAGGGCATTAAAGTCAAAACCGGTGCCAGTCCTATAGGCGCTCGTCAACTGCTCAGGAGTTCCCTCGAGCATCCTAGAAGTCAACATGGGCTGCGTCTCATTGGCACGAACAATTAAGTTGAACAGCATTTACAACACACCCCATATACAGACAAAGCTAAAACGCCTGAAAATAACGACCATAAGATTTTTATCCTGTCTGAAAGCAACGCAATTGAATCCGACAAGCAGCTAAATCTTCCCCGTATCGGCAAGGCGCCAATACTGCTTGCCCAGGGCCGTTAGCTCGCAAGATCTAGACTCCATAGCAGCAAAGTACATGTGCTCTGCCCCCACGGGGCGGACAAGGCCAATGCCTTCCAGCTGCTGAAGGATCTTAAACTTCTCCGTATTATCTTTAGTCGCATAGGGCTCAACAATTCGATGCTCTTCCCAATCGGGACTATTGGTGGGCTCAAAAGACGGATCCAAGGACAGCTGAGCACCAGGCGTATGAAACAAAGATGGCAACTGCCGCAACACACTATCCGGAACCTGCGAGACGACTTTCCTCAGCGAAATAAACGAGTTCACATTGGTCCTAAAAACAGGACGTTGATCCCATGGTCCGAGGGCCTTGTCTATAAACGCGTAGACTCCACCAGGGGTAACATGCCCCATCACATCTGCTGCTCCGCCATTTAGCGCATCCACAAGAAGCGATGTGAAAGTCCCTCGGCCGTTATATTCCTCCGCACATTCGTTAGAACAGCATGCACTTAGAATTGTTAAACCCTCATCAAGCAGGGAGGATGTCCCACCCAGCGCTCCAGGAGCCCCCATACACCCAGAATTACAGCTATCGAGAAGAATTACGCGATTTTTAGCTTTGGAGTTATTTGCTATCGTCAGAATCTCGTCAAGGGAAAGCTGTCCCTTTGGATAGCCCTGTCCAGATAGGATAAAACCATTTTTAGTAACATCGCATCTTCCGCCGTGCCCAGCAAAATACAGCAGCGCAATCTCAGGGTTCCCAGAGAAACAGTCTTCGATCATCCGCTTCAATTCAAAAGGAGACTCAACGTTTCTCTCAAGGTGAATGGAGAAATTAGGAGAGCCGTCTCCGTTTTTAGCCAAGACCCCGGCCACCGCATTGGCATCGGCAACACAACCATATAGCGGAGACGACGCATATTCATCAATACCGACAACAAGTGCCTTGCGACCTTGCATTAGATCAACTCCAAAACGGCGGCAAAATAAACTCAAACAGCGAAAACAGACAAACCAAGAACAGGCAGATCGAGACAGCCACGATAAGCAGTATCATCGACGCCTTTAGACATTTTCTCATGTACTCGTTCTTGCGATTAAGCGATTCAAAGTGAGACTGCACTGCTCTTGCCTTACCCTCGGCAACCTCCATTGGAGAGGCAAAAGGCGCACCACGATTGACCTCGCCCGCAACATAGTCATTCAGCTCAGTCGGTGATGCGAGAACGCTCATCTTTAGCCTGACTTGACTAATCAATGACAAAAGAAATGAAGCGCCCAACAGCAGCATAACGACAACATAGCCACTCGCCAGCAAAATAAAAGACGCCGTAGCCCCGTTATCGTTATAGCCATATTTAGCAAACAACACTGGGGCCACCGTCAATAAAGCAACGGAAATAATGGAAACGCAGCTCAGCAAACAGTTAGACAAACGCTCATACGAATCACACCGACTCAGCTCTGTCTGATAAGACAGCTCGGTCATCCATGAAAGATATTCGGCAGAATAGTCAACCGCGCCGAAACCCGGGACTACGTTCTCTTTTTGCTTTCGGCTGCGTTTACCCATTTAATCCTTCTTTTGCGGACGAGGCGAAGGAGATCCGGGGTAAGAGAAGCCGGACTTCTTTTCGGTATTGCCACGAACAACTCTAATCGGAGGATTAGGATGACTTGTCGGCTGCTGTTTGCCGGGGGATGACTTCGAAGGATTTCCATCCGAATTGCGCTTATTAAAATGCATGATTCTCCTAGAGTGAATGCTGTCGGACAGCGTCGACAATACCGTCTCTTGTCCAACCAACCATAACGTCGGCATTAGAGGACACTGCATCGGGGACGCACATCTGGCCCCGAGGCCTAACCCCAATAATCGGCTTGTTGTACCTCAAAGCAGTTTCAATCTCAAAGTCGATCCACTCGCTGTAGGCGACATACATTCCGGAGAGAACAATTACGCAGCTACAGCATGAGATTCGATTTGCGATCCTCTGCTTAAGCTCAGCCTTGCTCTTAGCGTCAATCGGATTCTCGATACCAACAGAATAGTCCGACCACTTAAAGTAGCCTGCTGAATCAAGCCAACTCTTTAACGTCCTATAGTCATCGCTGTAATCCCACGAATGACTAATAAGAATGTGGTAATCACGAAGACCCATGTTACACTCCCCTCCGTGACGTTTGGAGTCTCATTGATTCACCTTTCAGCGAATTCAAATTAGACTGCCAATCACTCTTAAAAAACTTGACAATAGATTGTTAACGTCATGCCCCAGGCAGTGAACGCCAAAAGTAATGGTACTCCCTAACACTTTTGAAGAAGGCATCTGTCTAGGTTTTTCGTCAAACGGTATTCGGATAATCGAACTGTCTAAGCGCTGATGAATATCGCGAGCCGGCGCCGCTAGTATCGCACTTGGGCACCGGTCCGATGCGGATCCCGATGCCCTTTCTTTGCTAGCGAACCACCCCGCGGCGTTACTGCATGTTGACCCCGTCCATACCGGACCAGACCGCACCGTGCACAATCTTGCCCATGGTCTCATCCGCATGGACCCCGCCACCGAACGTCGACCGCGCCCTCATTGCCGCCATGACCGAGATGTACGCCACCGACACGAGTGTCTCTACAGATATACTTGCCTGCCCATCTACTGCATGTATACGGTCCGCGAGAACGATATCGTCGACAACACCGTGAAAATCCCGATGCACATGATCCGGGAGTTCGGGTGCGCGGACGGGTGGATCGGCATTGGGCAGTACGACAGCTTCGCGCGCCTCGCCGACAGGCACATCGCCGATGACGGAAACATCTACGCCCACGGCCCCATCTCCTACGGCGTCCCCGGGCCAAAACTGATCCGCGAGATCTTTGAGGGCATCCCGCACAACCTCGTCATCAAAACGCCCAAGTACGCACATCAGCGTGAGTACCGAATCATCGGGGCGCAGCCGGTCGAATGCTGTCTTAAACCCGACAAGAAACATCCTGGCTGCAAAATCGAAGAGTACGATCATGCGGAGCTGAACTTGGGCAGTAGCCTGGAGGAGTTTAGCTGGAAGGTCTCGGTGCCGAGCCTCGATGAGGCGCAAGACGGCCTCATGTTGAAGCTGCCGCATCGCATATAGCCAACCTAGCACGGGCCCGAGCGCCGCCGGGGACTAAAGCGGGACCGCTCCCCTCCCCTCCCCAACATCCCCAGAAAGTTCGCTGATGTTGACTGGGGTTCCCGTAAAATAATCCCCAACAAAATATGTGCGGAGTGCTGGCCTGGAGCTGCCTTCGGACCCTGTTGGCTGCTCACCGAGAGGCTCCGCTATGAAACGCCCCCTTTACTACCTGCTCTGCGCGATCGCATGCACGTCCATGGTCAGCGCGACGTTGCCCATGCAAGCCATCGCAGAAGCCATGCAGCCTCGGGCAACAGCTGGGCAGCAGGCGCAAGCCAACGCCACGAGCAGCGACACAGGTAAAGCCGAAAGCGGCACCAACAATACAAATGCGACAGCAGATACCGTAGAGGACGGCACCGCAACATCCACCGACACCAGCGTAGCCAACACGGAAAGCGCCGCCGCCACGCCCGGCACCCCCGTCGCAACCACCACCCCAGCTACAACCCTCCGCGCCCAGACCAACGGCACGCACGAAGCGATCTCCGCCGCGTCACAAACCGGCTACGCCCACTCCGCCACGGCAACCCAAAAAGGCGTCACCTTCACCGTATCGTGGAACGACGCCCCGGCGGGCACCGCGACGACCTTCCACGTAAACCAAACCAACGGCTCGTCCCAGGCAAAGGCGCGCATGGACGTGCCCACCTATTGGGACGGCGGCAGCCAGGAAAGCGTCTGCGACCCGTCGCGCCCGGCATGGGCCAGCTACTACAGCCTGGGCACCGCCGGCCACGACTTTACCTTTGACTTCACGGCATCGGGCACGTACCGCATCTACTTCTACTTTATGGACAACGACAGAAACGACCCCCAAAACGACAAGGGGATCTACTACCTGCGCACTACGGCGGAGGTGACCGTAAACGACGCCGCCCGCCCGAGCGTCACGCAGATCGTCAACAACGCCGTGGCCCAGTGCAGGCAACAGACAAACGGCTCGGAATACGACATGGCGCTGTGGCTCCACGACTGGACGCTCGACCAGCTGGAGTACGACCACAACCTCAACTGGTGCTCGGCCGAAAGCGGCCTCACGCGCCACCAGGGCACCTGCGAGAGCTACCAGCGCATCTACTCCAAGCTCCTTGACGCCGCGGGCATCGCCAACGGCCGCATCACCGGCAACGGCCACACTTGGAACGCCGTAAAGATCGACGGCAAATGGTGCCAGATGGACCTAACCTGGGACGACACCAGCGACAACTGGTACGGGGACCTGGACCAGCGCAATCTGTACTTTGGCCTGACCGACGAGCTCATGGCAATCGCCCACTCCGACCACACGGCAAACTACCAAAAGGGCAGCTATGCCTACCGCTCAACCGACCTGTCCAACAATTACTTTGTGCGAAACGGCAAGGCAGACGAATGGGCAGAGAAATACGCCGATCGCATTCAGGAGCACCTGAATGCCAAGGAAGAGAGCTTTTCCATTGATGCCGACAACCAGTCCTTCCCGCCGAGCATCTCGGGAATTCAGAATGGGATCGTTGCACATGCGATGAATCAGAGGGAGTGGGAAACTGGTGGCGTCAAAGTTGAACTAAACGCCACTTCGAACGTCACTAAAGAATCGAACAGCAAATGGAGCGCTAGGTACGACCTGAAAGCTGAATACCAAAAGACAGCTTTGGAAAAAGTTATCGACGACGGGACCTACCGCCTGGCAACCTCGCTTGACGGGCGCATGGCCGTGTCCGCCTCCGCCTCCGGCTGCTCGCTCTCGAGGGGGGCCGCGGCGCTCGCCTTCGAGCGCGACCCCGCGACGGGGCTCTACCGCATATCGTCGGGCGGCAGGCTGCTCACCGAGTCCGGCAGCGCCGCCGTGCTCGCCGACCCGGACGGGTCGGCCTCCCAGCTGTGGCGCGTGTCGCCGTGCGCGCGCGGCTACACGGTGACGTCGTCGACGGGCCTGGCGCTCGACGACCACTACGCCTCCAAGGCCGAGGGCAACCTCGTGTGGCTCCACGAGGCCAACGGCAGCGCGGCGCAGGCGTGGACGCTGTCATATTAATCCATGCGAAAGGTCAACAGAACCGAGTCCGGCTGCACGCTGTCGGCCTCGGCCGGCTCCCTGGCCCTCGAGCGCGACGGCGCCACCGGGCGCTACAGCGTCCTCTCCCGGGGCCTCGCCCTCGCCGAAAGCGGGCGCTCCGCGGCCCTAGCCGCGCCGGACGGCTCGGCCTCGCAGCTATGGGGGCTGTCGGACTGCGGCGACTACTACGAGCTCCGCTCAACGTCGGGGCTCGCCCTCAACCTCGCGAACGCCAGCGCTGCGGAGGGCAACCCCGCCCGCCTGTGCGAACCGTACGGAACGCGCGACCAGCGCCGGGCGCTCTCCCCGGCTCCTTCAGCCACCTATTCAGTAGCATTTAGTTGGGATGAGCTTTAATTCTGCAAGCTAAGAGCAGAAATTAAAATCAAAGGTTTAACCGCTATCAAATTCTTGAAATAAGGCTCGAACGAGACAGATTAATCTCGCTCGAGCCTTTTCCTATATTTTACTAATGAAGCCAACATTCACACTAGGACATAGCGTATATCGCAGCCTTCCACAACAAGTAGTTCCGCTCGCGAAGGGCCCTTTCAAGATCGTTCCACAATCCGCCAAAGCTACAGCTCATATTCCCAGCTCTACTTAAATAAAGGTCGCATGCGCAAATAAACAGCGCCTTTTTCTCCGCAGAATTCAACGCAGCGCAGCGCCACCAGAGAATCGGGCCGAGCTGCTTAACTACTCGATCATGCATCTTCTGGTCGTAAGGAATTCCAAGCAATTCAGCACGATTAAGTAATGCTTTGACAATCCAAAAAGAGTCGAGTCCTTTTTTACTTAACGAGCATCGAGCCGTGATGCCTTCGCTGTTGTTACGATATAGATAAACGCTCTCGTCCAAATATGCTTGAGAATATCTCGGGTCAATGAGAAACCCTTGAACCGTATCCTCAAACCAATATCCTTCAGGAAAATCAACATCGCGCCACACATCACGAGAGTATATTCTCGCCCAAGGAGCGCCATGCTGCCGCCTACCATCGATGGGGCTAATCGCGCTGCCATCTTCGCTCATATTGTCATATGAAGCTGTAACAAAGTCGGCTCCAGATAATGATATGGAATTTGCTAATTTCTCAAGAGCATCTGATTTGAGTAAATCATCGGAGTCGACAAATACAAGATAAGATCCTTTTGCATTTGCAATTCCGGTATTCCTTGCACCCGAATGTCCCTGATTAGGCTGATGGATCACATTTAGATTGGCTACACGGGATGATATTTCATCAAGAATGACCCCGGTATTATCGGTAGAACCATCATCCACAGCAATTATCTCAAATGGTCGCGAACTGACTTGGGTTGCAATTGAGTTAATGCAGGATTCAACGTATCGCTCAACATTAAAACAAGGGACAATCACAGAAATGCAGACCTTGGGATCAGCAGGCCACAGCTTTTTCCTAACCTTTCCCAACTCATGATACGGCTCAACTCGAAGAAGGAGATCTTCAGAATCATCGTACGAAGGCAATGATACCCTGTAGAAATCAGATACATGTTCGACGAGTTCGTAGACTTTATGGCATTTTAACAACGTTTTTAAAACCCTATTTGAGGCTTTTCTTAGATATAGATTGACTTTATTCAACGTTAACCGCCGCTCTAATGGGAGTCAAAAATGCTCCAAGCAGAAACCAAAAGGAAAGCAGATTTAAAGCTCCCTAATAATATCTACCGTTTCGTTTATACCTGTCTCGATATCATAAACAGCTTTCCAGCCGAGTTCATTTTTCGCCTTAGAACCATCCATCAAAGCAAACGTAGCCTTAGAATAACCCGCAGCCTCATTGGCATCGGGCAGACAGAACTCCAGCGATACACCGCAGGAATCGCAAACAACTTTTGCCAGGTCTCTTAGACGGACATCGGATGACTCGTCAGCGAGGTTATAGGCCTGCCCACTCTCGCCGCTAAGCAACACCCTCAGTATGCCTGAGACGGCATCTGCTACATGGAGATAGGAAAAGAGCTGATTTCCCTCGCTTTTAAGAACAACGTTTTCACCAGCGATGCCATTATGGATGAACTGGGAGAGCGCTTTGGAATCCGAAGGCAGAAGGGTTGGGCCATACACCCTAGCAATACGCGCAATATGAACCGAAACGCCTCTCTGAGATTTCCAAGCTTGGCACATGGCCTCGCCGAGCCTCTTTGACTCGTTGTAGCAAGCGCGCAAAGTATTACAATCGAGATAGCCAGAGTAGCTTTCGTCAAATCTTTCAACATCGCCACGGTTCTCACCGTAAACCTCAACTGAAGAGGCAAATAGAAGATCAGCGCCAGACTGATCGGCGAGATTTAAAAGGGTCCTTAGGCCATCAACATTACCTTCGATAGTACCGATGGGATCAGAAGCGTAAGCTCTTGGATGAGTAGAGCTCGCAAGATGCAGAATATAATCTGCATTCAAAGCAGGCAAGTCTCTCGTGTTGGAGAGATCACATTCAATAAAATCAAAATCCGGAGAATCGAAATACGGAAGCCGTTCTTCAGCTTTTTGACGTTTTCTGCCAAGTGCGACAACGTGGCAAGAAAGTTCATAAATCGAGTTAAGCCGCATTATCAAATCAATAAGAAAGGAGCCAATCATCCCCGTAGCACCGGAAACAACAAGCGTCTTTCCTTTTAGACAATCCCAAGAGATATCTTGACGGCAAACTGAATCAAGCTCTTGCAAATACAACGGTAGTGACGTCCTTGTAATCATATGCGAGCAATCCGATCTTTAACGTATGAGAGTTTACAGATACATACGAGCTAACGAGAGCCAGCAGCAAGGCTGGCCTTAAAGAACTCAAGGTTTTCAGGAGTCGTCAATTTTACGTTTCTGTCGGACCCGGATGCAAAGTGAAGGGTCTCGCCCAGCTGCACCATCATCGTATTGGTGTAATTAGACCCATCAATTCCGATGCCCTTTTCAAATGCCTCGTGATACTTAGAGTCGAGCACTCCAAATCTATAAGCCTGAGGAGTCGAAACCCTCCTTAAGGTTTCACGAGGAATAAACCGAGTAGTTGTTGTTGGATCAGCCTCATCAATTACAAAAATTTGCTCGTTATACGGCATGCTTGTAACGGCATTCCCATATACCTCACATACGCGAAGAACGTCAGTAATAACATCAGCATCGAGCATGGGACGAACACCGTCATGAATCATACAAATATCCTCAGAGGACAAAACACCCTCAAGATTAAACACGCCATTACGGATAGATTCTTGGCCAGATGCACCGCCAGGAACAACCCATTTAAGTTTATCGATTCCATACTGTTTGGCGTACGCCCTTAACGCGCTTTCCCAGCCGTCAAGACAAACCACCTCAATTGCATCAATTTGCGGATGCGCTTGGAATGCCTCAAGTGTGTATGCAATTACCGGCTTATTCTCAACACTAATAAACTGCTTAGGGATCTTCTGACCCATACGTGAGCCAACTCCACCAGCAATGATGATTGCAACTACCAAAATTAACTCCTTTTTTAATCTCTTACATAAAGCCAAAATCTAAATTAAAAATCGCCAAAACCGAGAAACCAAACAAACTGTTAAAGCATGACGAAAAAGGGTGAAACGAATTACCTGATACCGCAAACATCAAGTACGCGTTTCGAGGAATTAGCATCACGATAAGTATGATACTCAGAAATAATAGCTTCTCTATCGGAGCGATAGATGTCTTCACCGGCGAGAATCTCATCAATGGCATTTTCAAGCTGATCGATACTGTATACATGATAGCCCGGCATATAATCGATAGCATTTGGGGGAAACAACCCTCTAGACCTTGAATATTCATCATAATCGTCCAACGTGTAAATCATAGGTCTATCGAGAAGCATGAAGTCGACCGAAATAGATGAATAATCACTGATGAGAGCATCGGAATATCGGACAAATTGATAAAGTTGAATGCCCCTATCCCGAAGCTGCTCGTCGCGAATAATCACAATATTTTTGAAATTCTCATTAAATACAGGTAGCTCTGATTGGAGATGATGAAGCTTGAAAAGAAGCAACACATTGTTTCGCACTAAATAATCCGAGAGCCTAGATAAATCTATCCGCGAATTAAATAGAGGAAGACCAGTTTCATTACGAATGTAATCTTCAGATATACCAGCATTGTCAGACTGCCTAAAAGTAGGCATCCAGAGAATTGTTTTCTTAAACTTAGAGCAATCAAGCCAATCAGCAATTACAGAATCGACCCTTGGATCAGAACGAAGAAGGTAATCGTTACGAGGATAGCCCGTGCATACAGCGAATTCAGGACTCCGATTCTGCCAATTTGAAACGCATATAGCTGCCAAAGGACCAGTCACGGTCATTAAATCATATGAAGTTATATCGTGCGATCCCAAGCCCTTGGGACCCTTATATCCACAACCATGTGACAAAAAGACCACCGATTGGTTTGGGCGCTTTGTCAAATTCGCCATCAAATTACTATGGTCGTATATGAACCACTTACAAGTCGCCAAAGCAAAAGCTAAATTATGATCATATGCATCGAGAGCTTTACTTACAAAAAAGGTATTAGTCCATTGACCTGGCGCTTCAGACACTAATTGTTTTGCTCGAAGTACATCATCGACAGCCCAGACTACTTGATACCTATCAAGATAACCCTTGTCTCGCAAATAATCATACAAAGCAAAGGCATTGTCAGACAGATCACCCTCGCTCTCAATAACAATAAGACTGTCATTAAGGGGCATTCTCTGAGCACTCTTATACTTCAATATAAATTTAGCCTTACGAAACCTTTTACCGACAGCCCTAGGAACTCTTAGAGCAAATTTGACTAGTCCATCTCGCTTATTCGCTACCAAGGACTTCATAAGCTAACTCCTCAAAGTAGAAACGATTTTATTAACAAAAGTCTTTAATTCACACAAATACAAAAAGCATATTAGGAGGAACAACGGGCCTAAAATTAAATAAAGCAGCAGTAGATCGTCTACAAACAGGAGAGCCGAAGATTGAAGACCAAGAATAACATAGGCAAAAAGGTCTCTTCTTATGTTTATCTTCAGCTGAATATAGTGCCTAGAACGCATAAGGCGAATAGCCCAAACAACTGCATAACAAACTGCAGTGGCAATCGCAGCCCCAAGTGGCCCTATCAGTGGAACCAAAATAATATTGAGAAAAATATTAACTACTGCACCTATAGTAGTCGATCGTGAAAACTCTTTTGAATCTCTAACAGCAGTAAAAAAACCACCCAGATATCCCGCTAAGGCACCAAAGAGAATTGCGATGGTCAGCCATGGTACATACCTCCAGGCAGAATAAAACTCATTAGCGTATAGAAAGCCTGCGAGAAACTTATCGGCGACTATCAAACCAGAACAAATTATGGTTAATAAACAACTATAAGCAGCATATGTATTGGAGAAAAACCCATCCTTATCTTCAGAGTCAAAATCCTTAACAGATGAAAGAGTCCATGCTTGACTAAATACACTCTGAACGATATTTAAAACAGAAGGGATTTTAGAGGCAACAGAATAAATACCGTTAGCAGCAACCCCACAGAAGAAAATAACAATATACCTATCGGAGACATTATTAACCCACCAGGCGATACTATTAGCAATAAGCGGTTTGGAATAGGCAACTACTTCTTTACGCTGTGTAGAATAATTACTCAATAGGTGCAGGTCACCGCACATGTGAGAGCGAACCACAAGATAGACAACTTGGGTTAGCGGACCAATAATATTGGCCAGAAAATATCCAATTAATCCCATATGAAGCGGCAAGAGAAAAACAACGTTCAAAGTAATCGTAACAGCAGATGCAATAACGCTTGAAACAGATAGGTCAGTAATACGTGCAATCCCTCGGACGTAATAGGTTACAAAGCCAACAACCACCTGCGTAAAATACATCAGCACAAATAGACATGCGTATTCAATACCGAAATTAAATAAGCCGGTAAAGCAAAGTACTGACAAGCCAAGGCACACGATAACCAAACTTGAAAGAATATAACGAACGCCGACTGTAACAAGTGCGCCACGATCGTAATCTTTATCAAGCGCAAACCTGAGCACACCTTCTTGAACATTTAACGTCAAGATTGGCAGCAAAACACCTACCGTTGTATTAAACAGATCATAAGTGCCATATTCACCTGTAGTTAAAACACTTGTATATAAAGGGACAAGGAAAAAGCTCAGTAATTTTGTTGCAAAATTACTGAGAGTTAAAAGTCCAACATTTTTTAACAAATAACGATATTTTCCATTAGCCATACGTATCAATCTCAAAATAGTAGAAGCATGTAAAGGGCGCTCTGCACACTAATCGATACGATTTCGAATCGCATCGATTAGTCTTGACAAATCAAGGTATCGAACAACCCTGCAGATGGCGGCAATCTTTTTTGCAGAACCATTCGATATACCTTTATTTCGCAGAAAAGTTGCAATGCGGAATTCGAATTTTTCCGCGGGGGAATACCATGATGCATCGAAATGATGGATGCAGCGGGTATTCTCAGTTAAAGAAATTTTACCAGTAGCAAAATCCTTTGGATTAAAATACTCGGCTGGATAGATAGTAACGCCCGCTACAGACTGTACACCAGGAACATTTTTAAGGCCCTGATGAAGAAGAAGTTCAGTAACCCTTGTGACTATAGTAGTTTTATCAAAAGAACCATCAGGCTTAACAAAATGATCGCCGTCATATGAATCAAGGACGATTTTATACAGGTCAAGCCCGGGGTAAGCCGACAGGCCAAGCCCGGGGTTGACCGACAGGCCATGCCCGGCAGCAACGGCATACCCCGTTTTGGAGCTCACGTTATTGCCAGAACCGAGACAATCCGTTTCAAACCCCATAAACGGGCCTGCAGCAATAATGTCATCAATGGGCTTAATAATCTCTACATCCGTATCAAAATATAGACCGCCGTTATCAAATAAGATTTTAAAGCGGGCATAATCGCTTACAAAAGCCCACTTTTTCGCATCGTAGGCCTCGCTCACATAGCTACAGCAACGTACGTTAAAATTTGACTCATCCCAGCGAACAATTTCGAAATCAGGCAGATATTTCTTCCACGACTCAATACAGGCAACCTCCTTCTCGCCAAGGGGGCTGCCGCCGAACCAACAGTAATGAATCTTATGGGGAATAGGAGACAACATCACGCATCCAATCGTTCAACGAAATTGGTCGCCGTCTTAGCTGAGGATGAATTCCCCTTAGCAAGCAAACGCTTATCATTAAAATTCGTAAAAGTGCAGAATAGACCAAAATTGATCAATACATCGGTAAGCTGCGACTCCGTAAAAGCATATAGAGAAAAAATTACCAATGCAGCAACAATTGAAGCCTTGCGATCATCCCATGCGCGACGAAAAGCTAAAACATAGCCCATGAGCCAAAATATAATGCCAAAGACTCCATAGCTAAGCAATGCAGCAACATAAGTACAGTCTACAGTTGTAGTAATATTCCAAGTATTCCTGAGGGTATTGTGAACTCCTGTAACATGCAAAGAGATTTCCTGTCCGAACGCTCTGATGTCAAAAGTATCAAGCGCAAACCAATTGAGCCATAAACGGTTTGACAATGCATAATCTATTTTCTGAACTACAGTTGAATCGAATAACGCATAAGCGGAAACAAGCGAAAACAGTAATAATAAAAATGGCAATAATAAAAAAATAACACTTATTGGTTTAATTTCAAAAAGACTCGTCGACTTAATTAAAACTGACAGAGCGACTGACAGAGCGACCGCAAAAAGCGCAGTTCTAGAGCCGGTCGCAAAAATGCATCCAATTCCAAATAGCCAATAAAACCAATCATACTTTTGCGAAATGCCTCGAAGATCATTAGACACGTACAGCGCCAAAATGGTTACAACCGAAAACATAGCTGCCTGATTTGGGTGGCTAAATCCCAGAGAAAGTCCGCCCCTGCGAAAAACGGACGACGGGATACCCAAAAGCTGACAACACAGCCCTACGATCATTACTAGAAAAATAGCCTTTGATTCAGATTTTAAAATACTAGCGTAATCTTCATTCGCAGCACCAACGACCAGAAGAAGCCCCTTAATTGCCATAAATGATTTTGAATACCAGGCGCTGGCCAGACACAGCGACACAAGAGCGATAAAAATAGCCGCCCCTTTTAAATCCCGCACCTTAGTTATGTACACAATAAATAATAGAAAATCGCAAAAAAGCTCAAGCAAACTCACGAGAGCCTTAATTTCATCGTAGGAAGAAACAATCGCTAAATTTTCAAACGCTACTAAGAATGACATTATTGTAACGCAGACATAATAAATCGAATGCTGCGAAAGAGCGCTGCTCATACTATTTGATTTAGATAGGGAAAAAACCATTGCTAATTACCTCCAACCTTTATGTAAATAGAGGGGACTATTGCGAAGAAAATAGCTTTTATAAATTCTTTAGCATTCAACGAACTGTTCAAAAGATAGACGTTGGTAATTCCCGCAACGGTTAAAACATGACCAAACTCGCAGCAAGAATGCAGGTAGCACTTAGCCAGATGACCATTTAGCGCTCTCGCCAACTCTCCATCTTCAATAGCCTCAAATTTAGATTTCCAGTTTGAATAAATCCATTCCATCGCAGTGACGCGCTCGTCAACCTTGGAAGCATTCATAATAGAAGAAGCACGATCTACATATCTATAAAAGGGGTAAGCACAATAGGCAACAGTCTTTGCAGCCAAGAAAACCCTCGGTTGCATCTCCATATCTTCATGGAGCAATCCTTCGACAAAGAATAGATTATTCTCAATAAGAAAAGAACGTTTATAGAGATTAAGCCATGCAGGTGCATACCACTCACATGGCTTAACAGTTTTTATAATAAAATCCCTGCTTGGATAGCACTTTCCATCGGCTAGAGAACCGTGAACCATATACTCCCGACCACCATTAAACTCTCTTATGGCATCAGCAGATACAATGTCGCAATCATATTTCGCGCCGACAGCAATAAGACGTTCGCAAGAGTCGTTCAGAATGTAGTCATCAGAGTCAACATAGAGAATCCATTCCCCCGACGCTTCGCGCAGCCCTGCATTTCGAGCACTAGAAAGTCCTCCATTAGGTTTATGAATTACACGGACTCTTCGATCCTTCATCACAAAGGCATCGCATATAGACGGGCATCTATCAGTGCTTCCGTCATCGACTAGAATCACTTCAATATTTGTGTAAGATTGATTCAGAATACTGTCAACGCATCGCGAAAGCTCATGCTCCACGTTATAAACCGGAACGATGATAGATATTTTGGAATTATGATTAGCCACAATACTTCCCTGCTTCATTAAAGAAGTTCACCCAGTCAAAACTATCGAGTTTTCTTCTGGCAGAAATCGGCGTTAGAAACGCGCATATATCAGCAGTCTGACAGCTGCCGCTATCTAGCCAGCTCGGTTCAACAAATACTGAAGAACAGTCTTCAATGGGTCTATAAGTAAGAAATACCTTCCGTTCAAAAGGCAGCGCATCAAAACTCTTTGCCATTTTTGGAGTGCATCCGTCTCGATCAATCATGATCGCGCAGCAATTGTTCAAATCAACACGCTTAACACGTGCAATCCATTTCTGGCGAGCAACTTCAAAGGAGGGATAGTGAACAAAATGAAGTTTAACATCTCCTAGTAAGCCCACTGGGTACCCCCCCCCATTCTGAAGTGCCACCGTCGATAACGTCAAGCGAGAGATAATACTTCAAGTTGTTAAGAAAACGGAGGTAATCATCCGGCATCATAAATAGATTCACCATCGGACTGTTAAATCGCATGCCAAAGTCATGGCAAACAACCGCACCGACGCAATTGGACGAAAAAACAGTTACGGATGTATTGACAAGCCTTTCGCGAGAAGAACGAAGCACTGACGCTCGCGCACGCTCTCTTATCAATTTTTTAAAACGACCGGGCATTTATCTATCACCTTTGCATATCAAATCTAAATAAACCCTCTTAAGAAGGGCCACTTGTTCAACCATTGTGATCGGATAGTCTTCCGGAATGGAAACTACAGAATCCGAGCTCAAACAAGCATGTTCAAGTTTTGCGGCCAAGTCGGACGCATCCCCAGCTTTGAATACGAACTCATCAGAGACCAGCTCGCATGCGCCTACAGCGTCGGAACAAACGACTGGCACGTGTTCGCAAAGCGCCTCCAATACCACGAACCCGCAGGTTTCGTGACATATTGAAGGCACGACGACTACGTCATGAACTTTCAATATGTCACGCATTAAGTCGGGAGCGATACGACCGTACCTATGAACCTCCGGGATATCTTCAAAGGCAGGATAGTCGTCTCCATATAGATCGAGCTCGAATTTAATTCCACTTGAATGTAGAATTCGCACGGCTTTGCAAAGAGTTGCAAAACCCTTATAGCCTTTTACTCCCCCAAAGTAAGCCATCTTTACCAGATTACCGCGACGGCGAAACTCTTTAGACTCCTTTGATGAATTTAAACCTGCATGAGTGATGGGAATCAACCTATAAAAGGCATCCGGTAAGTACTTTGAATACAAGCGTTCCGTCATGAGGGTATTCGACGCAACGACATCAATATCATCGAAAATCGCTCGATTGTAATCAAGATAATCTTTATAGACGCCGACCTGTTCAGCCGTAGGGGCATTAACGAGTATGGAATCGTCAGAGACAGACATCTCGTGCTTAATACGAGAGCCGAAAAACCGAACCATTTTCGATTGTTTTAGACGTGAATAAAGCCCCGATTGCATTATCTTGCTCTTCGCAAACGTCATGCCAGCACCGCTGCAACACATAGCGCAACGGGGCGCAGAAGGACCACAGCAGCTTTCACCGCAGCGGTTGACCAACGTGCAACGAGGGCAAATAGCGAAATAATCATGAGTTGTAAAGAGCATAGGAATGCCTCTGCTCTTTACAATATCGAAAAATTCTTTATGAATACCCTGAAAACTGTGGATATGAATAATGTCAGGGCTGAAAATCTCAATACAAGACTTATAAGCGTCGGGATTATCACATGAGGCCATAAAAGCCTTAGGTTCAGCCACTCCATAGGTAAGCGGAACCGGAAGAGGATTTACCACCTCAAACGCAATCAAATTATCAAGTTTTTTTGCCTTTATTCGAGTCTTGCCTGGAAGAAACCGACCGGGATAAAGCAGAGCGATTTCATATCCAAAATCATCCTGAGCATCCATCAGCTCGGTGCAGTATCTAGTTAATCCACCAGTCCTTAAAGGCGGCAATCCTAAACTCACATGAAGAACTCTCATGCACGAACCATTTCATTATGTCGATCCAGAATCTCGTCAAGGTACTCCCCGAGCTCTTCCTCCCAGTCGGGCATGTGGAATCCGACCGACTCGAGCCTGGACAGGTCGAGCGCGGAGTGGACCGGGCGCGGGGCGATCGGACCGGCAGCGCTCGCGTAGTAGTCGGCGGTGCTTACCGGGACGACTTTCTCGCCGTTGCCATTGGCGGCCTCGAAGACGGCTCGGGCGATGTCCGCCCAGGACTTGACGGCGCCGGAACCGGTGCAGTCGTAGGTGCCGTAGGGGGCGCGGCTCCCCAGCACGTGGAAGATTGCCTGCGCCATGTCGCGCGTGAAGGTCAGGCGTCCCAGCTGGTCGTCCACGACGGTGACCTGCGTGAGCCCGTCCTCGGGGTCGGCTACGCGGTCGGACAGCCCCTTCATGGTCTTGACGAAGTTGTGCCCCTCGCCGATGACCCAGGAGCTGCGCATGATGTAGTGGCGCGGGCACCCGGCCACGGCGATGTCGCCGGCGGCCTTGGTCTGGCCGTAGACTGACAGCGGGCTGAGGGGCTCCTCCTCGTCGTGCACCTCGGCGGTGCCGTCGAAGACGTAGTCGGAGGACACGTGGACGAGCGTGATCCCGTGCTCGGCGCAGGTGCGCGCGAGCAGGGCGGGGCCGGTCGCGTTGGCCTTCCAGGCGGCCGCGCGGCCCTCGGGGGTCTCGGCTTTATCCACGGCGGTGTAGGCGCCGCAGTTGATCACGGTGCCGTAGAGCGACCAGTCGTACTTGGAGTAGGCGTCCGGGTCGGACATGTCGAAGGTGTCGATGTCGCAGAAGTCGAAGTCCTTGGCGACGCCGCGCTCCTCCGCCAGCGCGCGCACCGCGCGGCCCAGCTGGCCGTCGCAGCCGGTGACGAGGGTGCGCCTGGGCGCCATGGGGACGACGTCCCTGAGCATCGGGTGGCCGAGGTCGGCCTCGGAGACGGTGGCCTCGTCGAGCGGGATCGGCCACTCGATGGCGAGCTCGGGGTCGGCGAGGTTCACGAAGGTGTAGGTCCTCTTCAGCTCAAGGGACCAGTGCGCGTCCACCAGGTAGGTGTAGGCGGTGCCGTCCTCAAGGGCCTGGAAGGAGTTGCCCACGCCGCGCGGGACGTAGATGGCCCTGCTCGGGTCCAGGGTGCAGGTGAACACCTTGCCGAAGGTCTCGCTGCCCTCGCGCAGGTCCACCCAGGCGCCGAAGACGCTGCCGCGGGCCACGGAGATGAACTTGTCCCAGGGCTCGGCGTGGATGCCGCGGGTGACGCCGCGGCTGTCGTTGTAGGAGATGTTGTTCTGGACGACCCTGAGGTCCGGGATGCCCAGGGCGGTCATCTTGGCGCGCTGCCAGTTCTCCTTGAACCAGCCGCGCGAGTCGCCGTGGACGGCGAGGTCGACGACCTTGAGGCCCACGATGCCGGTCTCGGCGACGGAGAGGTCCTTCTCGAATGCGATGTCTGCCATGTCTCTCTCCCCTCCTTACTGGCCCTGCGCCCTGTACCTGGCCTCGGTGGCCTCCTTGGCGGGGCGCCACCAGGACTCGTTGGCGACGTACCAG
>ERZ1673736.1906-NODE-1906-length-25154-cov-5.426750_pt1 | contig 25154 bp, 20 predicted proteins | sample MGYA00580212_ERZ1673736 | MGnify/ENA primary metagenome ERZ1673736 (study PRJEB41218, sample SAMN15661752) | gut metagenome | host: Homo sapiens | place: Canada: London | collected 2015-08-20/2019-03-30 | study: EMG produced TPA metagenomics assembly of...
GAACTACTTTTGCAGCAATCTTCAGCAGTTTTAAACGGACGGTATCAATGCGTTGCTTTCAGACGTTTGCTGATAACACCAAGCGTCTAAACCAATTAAATATGTTATACGTAAAAGCATATACCTGCAGTCTGTTGGCATTTACCATTCTGGTATGACTGCTTACGGACACGAAATCAAAACCGGATTTGCTTTCTTCAATGTAAATTAAAAGGAGAACCGGACGCATCCGACTCTCCCAAGTACACTCCTTAGAGACGCACCGCTATTCACAACTTAACAAAGTCCACATCTCATAGGAATGTCTCTTCTTTACATGTCAGGGATATCTTTTAGTAAGATTTACCCCAGTATGCCATATGCTTTGCAGGTTTTCCGCACCAGATACATTTGTCTGAAATCATCTCTTCATCTTCAATCAGACATCTGGTTGCCGCGCCGCCGGTTACGTATTTCACTTCGCCTTCGCATTCCGGATCGCCGCACCAGCAAGCCTTTACAAATCCGCGGTTTGCCTTAAACTTCTCTATCATCTCGTCCATTGTTACAGCAGTGTCAATATGGCTGTTTAAGAATGCTTCTGCCTTCTTATACATATCCTGCTGAATTGTCTCTAAGATGTCGCGCAGCTTTCCTGCAATCTCATCCAGAGATACCACAATCTTCTCACGGGTATCACGGCGTACAACAATTACCTGGTTCTTCTCAATATCCTTTGGTCCAATCTCGATACGGGTAGGAATTCCGAGAATCTCCTGCTCAGAGAATTTCCATCCCGGACTCTTATCAGAATCATCGATTTTCACTCTGTAGCCTGCTTTCTTCAGTTCTTCTAACAGCGCATAAGCTCTGTCAAGCACGCCTTCTTTGTGCTGTGCTACCGGAATGACACGGCACTCTACCGGAGCAACATGCGGAGGCAGTACCAGACCGTCGTCATCACCGTGAACCATAATCAATCCGCCGATACTTCTGGTGGACCATCCCCATGAAGTCTCATAACAGCTGTGAGGCTGATTATTCTTATCTATATATTTAATATCAAATGCATCCGGGAATCCACTTCCGAAGAAATGGCTGGTTGCAGACTGAAGTGCTTTTCCGTCATGCATCAGCGCTTCAATCGTGTAGGTATCCTGTGCACCTGCAAACTTCTCATGCTCTGCCTTCCTTCCTGATACGAACGGCATTGCCAGCGTCTCTCTGTAACAGTCTTCATATACATGCCACATCTGGATAGTTCTTTCTTCTGCTTCCTCGTAAGTTGCATGCAACGTATGTCCCTCCTGCCACAAGAATTCTCTGGAGCGGAGGAACGGCCTCGTCGTCTTCTCCCAACGGAGCACAGAATTCCACTGATTCCATACCTTCGGCAGATCCCGGTATGACCGTACGGTCTTAGACCACAAATCACAGAACAAGGTTTCTGATGTAGGGCGGATGCATAATCTTTCCTGCAGTCTTTCCATACCGCCGTGCGTTACCCATGCTACTTCCGGGGCAAATCCCTCAACGTGATCCGCTTCTTTCTCCAGAAGGCTTTCCGGAATCAGCGTCGGAAGATATACGTTCTCTACACCTGTTTCTTTAAACCGTCTGTCAAGATCCGCCTGAATCAGCTCCCAGATTGCATAACCATTCGGCAGGTAGTTCAAACATCCTTTTACGCTTGAGTAATCACATAACTCAGCTTCACGGACAACATCCGTGTACCACTGTGCAAAATTTTCATCACGAGGTGTGATATTTTTGACTAATTTTTCCTTTGCCATGTCTCTTTTCTCCTTTTCATTCCTGCGGAGCCCTTGCTCCACTTAATTCTGATGCGGGAAACAAAAAACGCCAGGCCTTTCGCTTCCCTCAAAGGGACCGAAAAGCTCGGCGGTACCACCCTAATTAACTGCGGCCCTTCCGCAGTCCTCTCTCATCACCATTAACGCTAATGTCACGCTGTGCTTTCGCACAGAGGCTCCAAGGTAGGTTCACTGCGCTTCTAATCAAAAATCTTTCAGCCAATGGATTCTCTCTCTGTAGGACTTCCGCTGCAATTACTATTCCTCTTCACTGCCACTCCGTCTTCTGCAACTATCATTGCCGACGGATTATTCAATTAAGGAAATTCTAATAAAATTACCGGCATTTGTCAAGAGGTTATTTCCCGATTTCATCCATTTGGCGTTCTATGTCTTCCTTCTGCCGTTCCAGTTCTTCCTTCTTCTGCAGATATTCCTGTTCAATTGCCCCTTTATCATTTTCCAATTGCTGCCTGTATTCCCCCGCTCCCGCAATATCCATTACCTGAAGACCACTTTCTTCCTGGTATTGTTTAAAATAACTCAGCATTGACCGGAACATTTTTTCATTATACATCTCATCTTCCTGCTGCCAGCCCACCGTATAAACAATGTTTGCCTTATTTTTCACGGCGTCATCCAGCCGGTACTTCGGCGTCTCTCCCTGCAGCCCGACCGCAGCCGGATGCCAGATTCCTCCTTCACCTGCGGCTGTATCCATTTCTCCGGCCTCCCCGTGATGCACCGCAGCCGCGAATCCATGGGCAAGCAAAATTTCGTCATATTCTTTAAGATATGTTTCGGACGGGAAATACATCACGCTGCTGCCGGGGACTCCCGTCTCCTGCATCTTTAGCGCTAATGCGCCCAGCCACGTGTACATATCATCGCCGCTCCACACAATACAAGTACTCCAGCCTGCCTGAATCAGCTCCTGGAACTGCTCCAGGCTCATATTTCCTTCTGTCCCCGGGAACTGCTGCTCTGACACTGCCAGAACGCCGGTATATCCATACTCTTCCATAATAGGGTACGCTTCTTCATATACCCGGGCATCCGGATGTGTAAAGAGCACTTCCGCCGTTCCTGTTCCTTCCATTTTAAGGGAATACTCCTCTTCCAGGTCGTCTATTTCCTGCTGAATCCGGTTCCACTCCACATCCAGCGGGCGAAGCAGCTTCTCCGCTTCTTCTCTTCCTGCAGCCTGCTCCTGCTGCGTCTGATAATCTCTCCATGTAAAAACCCCCAGGCATACGGCTCCTGCCAGACACACAATTCCTGCCACAGCTCCTGCTATTATTTTTAATTTACTCACACACTCATCCACCTTATCGAATCAAAATATATACAAAGAACATCAAATACACCAACAGGAAAAGTGCCCCTTCGCTCCTGCGTATCTCCCGCTTACTAATTGCCGCTATGTACACAACCAGGCTGGCAATAATCAAAATAAATGTATCATATACTGCCGTTACATCCAGTGTAATCGGTGTAATCACCGCAGACACGCCCAGAATCAGCAGAATATTGAAAATATTCGATCCCACAACATTGCCTACCGCAAGATCATTTTCTCCTTTTCCCGCCGCAACCATCGAAGTTACCAGTTCCGGCAGCGAAGTTCCCAACGCAACAATAGTAAGCCCGATAAAAGTCTGGCTCAGTCCAAACGCCGCCGCAATGTCGGACGCGCTGTCCACTACCAAATCTCCTCCCAGTGCAATTCCGGCAATACCTCCGACAATATACACCCCGCTTCTTAACGGACTCATTACTTTATAGTCTTCGTCCTGCACCTCCTTTCTGGAAGCCAGCGCAGACTTGACCGTCGCATACAAAAAAATGGCAAATAAAATGAGAAACAAAAGTCCTCCCAGTTTACCCAGAGAGAAGGATTCCGTCCCTTTGATAACCTTTGTAACGGAAAAATCAGAAACCAGAAGCAGAAGGATTACCGTGATAAATATGGAAAACGGAAACTCCTTCTTAAGCAGCGACCATTTTGCGTGTACCGGATTCACCAGCGCACAGCATCCCAGCACTACCAGAAGATTAAATATATTGGAACCCAGCACATTGCTGACCGCCAAATCGTTATTTCCATTCAGCGCCGCCGTCACACTGACAGACAATTCCGGCATACTCGTCCCGAATGCCACTACCGTAAGCCCAATCACGATGGACGGCACTTTCAATATCTTTGCCACACTGGAGCTTCCATCCACAAAAAAATCTGCTCCTTTCACCAAAAGCACAAATCCTAAAACTAACAACAGATAACTCATTCTTATGATTCCTCTTTCCCTGATTGACATTTATTCAAATACTATGTTTAAATAATAATTGTGTAAGGAAAATAAGTCAAGGAGAACCCCATGAAAACAGACCTTTTAAGCATTTTATACGAAGATAACGACATAATTGTATGTAGGAAGCCGCATGGTCTTCCCGTGCAGACCAGACGGGCCGCCGACCCTGATATGGAAACGCTGATTAAAAACCATATTGCCGCGAACGCTGCAGGGATTCCTTCTTCGAGAGAGCCGTCTTCCAGGCAGCCGTACCTTGCTGTCATCCACCGTCTGGACCAGCCGGTAGCAGGTATCCTCGTCTTCGCCAAGACTCCTGCCGCTGCCCGTGAACTGAACCGTCAGCTTCAAAACGGAGGCTTCGGCAAATATTATCTGGCAGAAACAGAAGGCACACCTCCGGTTCCTGAGGGCACCTTAGAAGATTATCTGGTAAAAGACGGACGCACCAATACTTCCCGCATCTGTGACAAGGAAACGCCCGGCGCCAAACCGGCAAGGCTTCACTACCGCACCATTTCCCCCGAGAGCGCAGGCGCACTCACGGATACCGGTATCCCCGCAAAGGAAAACAGCGCCCACACATTTCTGGAAATTCATCTTGACACAGGGCGGCATCACCAGATCCGTGTCCAGCTCGCCCACATGGGATGTCCGATTGTCGGCGACACCAAATATAATCCTTCAGCGCCGGATGCCGGGAACAGCAGTGCTTCCGGCGGCATCCGCCGGGAACGATCCGGACAGCAGGATAAGCAGGAGCTAATGCTTTGTGCCTACAAGCTTTCCTTCCTCCATCCACGGACGAAAGAAAAAATGTGCTTTGTGCTTCCTTAAAAGGAAGTCCAAAGCACATTCTTCATCACTTTCTTCTTAATCACGGTCTGCTCAACCTTCGGATTCTGTCCGCAATAATCAGCATACTTCCCAGCAAAAGTAGAAAAAGCAAGGTGATTCTTTCATTATAGTCTCCGGTTCGGACACTCTTTTTCAGTCTGTCATCCGTTTTCCCGCCGTCTGGTTTCCCGCCGTCCGGTTCCTCGCCGCCCGGTGGTTCCTCCGGCTCCGGCTCTGTCGGTTCCTCTTCCGCCTCTACCTGTGCTGTCACCACCGTCTGTTCCGTACTCCCGGTCTGCTCATCCCCAGACAACGTCCCGGCACAAACCGGAAGTGGCGCAGACATGATCATAGCTGTTATCATAAGACAGAGGCTGACTGGAAGAACCGCTGCTATCCGCCGCATTTTCCCACCTCTTCTGTTTCTTAGTTATATTCAGCCGCATCAACCACTTTACTATAGAATGTAAGTGTTCCCTGGTAAGTTCCTACCCAGTTATCCAGTTCTCCCGTAATCTGATTCTGATCCAGTTTAAAATCTAAATTAACAGCGTCCTCTGCGTTCTGGAACGCGCCAATCAAAAATCCATTGGCATATTTCGTACTTGCAAGCAAATCGTTGCTATTTGCCAGAATATTATATACCAGATATTGATTATTACTTGCAGCAGCGCCGGTCTGACCGTAAATCCGGAATCCTTCCGTTCCATTTGCCGCATCCTGTACCAGAACTGCCACTCTCTTACTTGCATCCAGATTAGAAACGGATGTTAATTTCACTTTCCCATTCAAAACCAGATTATATTCCCCTTCTCCATTTCGCTTCAGACCGCCAAAGTCCACATATTTGGGAACAGAAACAATATACTCCACAGCTCCCGGATCTGTTTCCGCTACATTCGCAACCACCGTTGTGCTTCCGGACTGCTGGGCATTTGTAACATCCTGGATATCTGAAACATCCCCTCCGCTCACATCTACTGCCATTACCGGCAAAGCATTAGCTGCCAGCAGCGCCGCCGCCAGAAACGGAGCCATTTTTTTCTTCATACTCATATTTTTTCCTCGCTTTCTGATTCATGTTATTACATGTTTTTCATTTATGGTGTAACTGTCAGAGTAAATGCAGAGTCGCTGGCATTCAGCTCGCTGCGTTCCTCATCCATGCTATACCCCTGATAATGTACCAGCGCCTCGTAGGTTCCTGCCTCCAGCGTCTGGTTCAGTTCGATCTGCTCGAACCCGGTTCCGGGTTCAAGCAAACCGGATTCATACAATACAGTTCCATCTTCCAATTGCAGAGTTGCCTGCAGATAGCAGGTGTTCTCCTCCGGGTTTCCGATCCGCAGGCTCAGCGTCGTATCGCCTGCCTTCATCTCAGCGCCGCTGTATCCCGGCACCAGAATATTTTCAGTAATCTCTCTCGGCTCTTCCGTGTCAATGCCATCGTCCCATGCCGAGGCATCTGCATCCACATACGCATTGCCGCCCGTCTCTGGATCCTTTTGCCGGGAAAAGTAAACGGCTGCCGCAATCCCTGCAATCAGAATTACAATTAATAAAACCAAAAGTGTCCAATATCTTTTTTTCTTGTCTTTCATTCTTTCCTCCGCTTACATGAAGCCTATGCTACGAACGTCTTTTTTTATGCCGGATAAACAAAAGAATGATGATTCCTCCGGATACCAGCAGCAGGAAGATCAGCACAGCCGGATTCGCCGTATCGCCTGTCTTTACTGTACTTTTATTATTCTGACTGCTGCCATTCTGGTTATCTGTCGTCTGGCTTCCCGTCTCTCCCTTTACAACGCAGAAGCTTCCCAGCGTATTTGTCTGGACAATTAATTGTTCGCCGTCATTCTGTGTCTTAAGTTCAAGCACATCGCCCTTATCGTTTTGGTGGAAGATACTCAGATCCTTAAGCTTCTCTTTCGTCTCCGGCTTCAACGTAACGGTAAGCTTTCCTTCCCATGTGCTGTAAGTACCGTCCGCATAAACCAGCGATAATTTCCAGCCTTCCAGCAGCTTGCCGGATTTCAGCGCCTCGGCAACACTCTTATATTCCGCATGGTCTGAAGAAAGCTTTTCAAGCTTCAGAGTTGCTCCCGGATGAATCAAGCCGCTGACGCTGATGCCAAGCTTCTCATTTGTCAGAGTCTGCTGTACCACCACTTCTCTCGTAAGCCTTGGATATCCTTCATTTTCACTTGCGCCGTAGACCCAATCCCGCAGGCCAAGCTCCTCTTTCTGTTTTTCAATCGCATGATTCAATGTATCACAGAATTCCTGGGTTTTCATTTCAGCCGTCGTCTTCCGTCCCACGGTCAGCGCCCCGTCTTCCTGATTTGTGCATGCTGCGGTTATATCAGACAAATACCATAAATCCCGGATATTGGTATTGTCGCTGGTTCCGGCAATGCCTCCTGCCGCCGCGCCTGTAACGGCCGCAGCATTGTAACCGTACTGAAGCTTTCCTTCACCGGAATTCTTTCCGGCAATGCCGCCCGCCGTGCTGCCTGCCGCATTCGTTCCTGCCACAGTTCCTACATTATATACATTCAGGATGGTTCCGGTGTTCTCTCCGGCAATTCCACCCGCGCAGGTTCCGGATACGGCCGCGTTGCTGCGGCTGTCCTGAATGACGCCTTCATTGCGTCCGGCAATTCCTCCCACGCAGATTCCCTTTATATCTGAATTCAATGTGTAAATCGGTACTGCTTCCCCGTTGCGGAAAATAGTCGCCGCAGAAGTCAGATTAATGCCGCTTCCGCATCCGATGATTTTTCCCCGGTTTATTCCGGCGATTCCGCCCGCCGTCTCCGGCGTCTCGCTATAATCAAAGTCAATCACCGAAAGATTCTTCACCATACCGCTCTCGCCAATCACTCCAAACAATCCATTGCTTCCATTTACAGGACGCAGCCCCAGGATATAATAGTCTTCGCCCTCATAAATTCCCTGGAAGGGATGTTCTTGCGTACCAAGCGGCAGCGTCCACTCCCTCTCCCCACAATTGATGTTGCAGGTCTGTATGTAAGTTGCTGCTCCATACTGGCTCGGGTTATCCTGGATTTTCTGTGCCATCGCCGTCAGATCTTCATAGCTGGAAATCAGATAAGCTCCTGTTTCATCATCCCGGTCAAACGGAACTTCAATTTCTTCCCACTTTGCGTAGAGGGTAACATCTGCCGCAGCCGCTCCGTCAATTTTCTCTACCGGATTTCCTGAGAAATCTCCTTGTGTATACCACCCAAGGAAACGGCAGCCGTCTTTTGCCGCATCTTTCAGGATTACCGTATCTTCCACGGTATAGGAAGCCGGATTATCCGGGCTGTTCGTCCCGCCGTTTAATTCATAAGCAATCTGCCAGGAAACCGCTTCCCATCCAGCGTACAAATCCACATCGCCTGTCAGCGTCAACGGGTCAACCGTATTATTTTCAAGGGGCTGTGTCAGCGCCTCGTCCAGATACCATCCGTTGAAAGTATAGTAATTTCTCGTCGGATCCTCCAGCACAACTGCTGCACTCTCATTTGTCAGTACCGTCGGATTTGCTGAATGATTGATACCGCCATTCATATGGTAGGTAATCCGATACTCTTCCACAGAGTGAAGCGTTACCGGATCAGACTGCGCCGGGAGATAGAAGCTCTCGATATCTCCGCTTCCATCCGGTCCGATACTTAAATAAGAAGCATAGACCTTATAAATTCCTGTCGGAATCTCTTTTACGGAAATGTCACAAGTCCTCTCTCCATCCGCAAAGCTTCCGCTTCCGAGAACACCGATTTCTTTCCCGCTCTCATCGCAATACATCAATTGGATGATTCCTTCAAGTGGCGTCTTTCCGTCTGCATCCGCCGGACTGATTGTAACGGCAAAATCCGCCGTCCCGTCGCTTGTATAATAGTCGCCGCTCTGCTCGCTTACTTGTTCCCCGGACACGGACAGCCCAAGCTGCAATTCATAGAAGTCATGCTCGCTTCCGTCCGAATTGATATACATAGTTGCCACCTTTGAGATTGCACTCTTAATATTGCTTCCCTTTGTCTGGGTTGCAACCACACGGTAATGGGTCTGTTCTTCAAACTCACCGACATTTTCTGAAGTAACCTTCGGCAATTGATATACGGCCTGCGTCGCCCCGTCAATATTCTCCCAGGTTCCTTCCCCTGTCAGGTGCGCATGCGTATATTTCTGCCATTGATATGTCAGGACTGCCCCGTCCATGCCTTCGCCAATCTGCGCTTCCGCCGTCATGGTATGTACTTCTCCGTCATCAGGAGCTACCACTACGCGCTGCGGCTGCTTTATAAAATACGGGGCGGAAGAACTGCTGTCCTTCGTGATTGCAGATACCCAGCGACTAATTACACTGGCATCGCCGCGCCCGTCTTCCTCCTCATATGCTTTCAATGCAAACCGGTAAGTCGTTCCCGGATCCAAATGGGTCGCCACATAATACGTATCGTTCGTAATGCCAAGAGAATGTTCCTGTCCGGTAACCGGATCTTCCACAAACACTTCCCAGGACTGCGCCGGACGGTAGGAAGAGGTATCCCATTTCAGCGCCACCTCATGCTCCGTCGTAGCAAAAACCCGCAAGTCTACTGCTGTTTTCGGCGGCGCATCCACTCCGGTCACAATATAACCTACGCAATAGGCGTTTCCCTGCTTATTCACTGCATCCGTCTGGCCGCCTCCCATCGGAAGGTCTGTATTATTGAACACTGCCAGCTGTGTCGTAAAGGAATAGTCATCGCTTCCTTTCGGCATATCACAAATGGTAGTAGAAAATTCCATTCCATTGGTAGATGTATTCATCGAAGTACAACCGTCACTCTGCTCCCATTTGAACCCCATCGCAACCTCTCCGCTGGTCTCGCCGACAAATGGAATCTTTCCTTCCAATTCTGCTTTTGCATACAGTGAACCATCATAATTTACAGCCGTAGTTTCGGCGTGGGTGGAGTCTTTCGCAATCTCATACGTCAGCTTTTTCCCGGATTCCGAAGAAATGGTCCGCACAGCGTTTCTGGAAATATGTAAATTCTCTACATTTCCAGGCTCTTTAATCTCCGCTTCACTGCCCGGATAAGTCGATGGATCCCCGATGGTTTTGCTTGCCAGCGTTTCTTCCGTAACAGGTCGGAGTCCTTTGGAATCTTTGTATTCTTCCGCCAGCTCATTATATGTCTCTATCGGAATATTCGAGAATGCCGGTTCCAGCTGCATCTGCACATCATACTCCTGCCAGCTTCCCGGCGCTATCTCTCCTTCCTCATACGGATAAGGATCCAGCGCCGGATTCTCCTTGCGCAATTCGTTATAAGCGTCTACTTCCTCCTGGGTAACCTCATATTCCGGAATCCATATCTTATAATGATAGATAACCAGCGGAATCGCCAGGATAATTGCCTGATCCTCTCCGGGCGCCACAATGAACTCTACCGAATCATTTACTTCGTGTTCGGTTCCCCAGCTTTCCGTCTGTTCTTTCATGCCGGAAAAGTCGAATCCGCCGCCTACCTGCACTCCATTTCCAAAAAAGCTGGGACCAATCACCGCAGACGCCTCTAAAAAGAATCCAAGAGACACTCCATGTTCCCTCTCCTGTCCTGTGGACGAACCATAGCTAATACTATAGGATACTTCTCCCGCGCCATAAGTCTCACTGTTATACTGTAATTCGCTCCAGTACGGCGGGCTCTGCAACACACAGTACAAGGTCGGATCGCTCCATCCATAAGTTTTTCCTTCATATTGCACCTGAACCGTATCCTCATCTGCGTCCAGTGCGCAGAGCGTCAGAAAACTTCCTTCTCCCTGTGACGCTCTTCCCTTCAGGTAATCATTATCTGACTTAGAACCGGTAAGATTTTTATCACCATTTTCCCAGATCCAATAGACGTCCAGATATACCTTGCTATGATCACTGCTGCCTTGGAAGTCCCCCGCTACAAACACAAGTTGTTCCGCGCCCCTTCCATTGGTAGAAAAAGTTCCGGCGCACGCCGTACTGATAAACGCTGCATTCAGGTTATCTATAGGAGCCTTGTACTCCGTTGAGAAAGAACCGCCGGACAGCCGTTCTTTTTCCGAAGCGCCGTTTGCCTCACCTCCGGCGAACTTCGACACGACGCCCTCCAAAAATACCTGATCCGCATCAGAGTCTGCATGAAATCTTCCTGCCGCCAATGCTGCCGGTTCTGTCATAACTGTTGTAAGCGGAAGATTTGCAAGCGCTTCCACCTCTTTCGGGGCATCCCAAACCTCTTCATACTTCTGCTCCGTCTCATTCCAGCAGATTAACTGAATCAGATTCTTGGATGCATCCAGTATCCCGACGTCATTGTTCGTACTCCATTCGGTATTCTTGTACCCGCCGATAAGAAGCTCTTCGATTCCATTTCCGTTCACATCTGTATCTGTGGAAGAGCAAAATCTCATACGTGTACTGCCGTAGGTCAAGCTGCTCCTATACTCACATTCCCACCCCATCGAATAGCGGTAGATTGCCATAAGGGAGCTTTGTCCGCTTGTACTGAATTCGCCGCTTGATGTAAGAGGCTTGCTGATGTTAATCACCAGATCATCCCGTCCTGAGATACTGGTTGTGGATAAGGAGACGATCGACTGTGTAAAGCCTGTTATGTGGTTATAACTATTATTCTCATCATTGAGATCACTAAGCTCCATAACATAATGGGCATCCTCCTTGCTCTTCCCATCCCACATATACAGCCTTCCGGATGCAATCGGATAATACATCACCACTTCTTCCTTGCCGTCGCCATTAAAATCTCCTGCCGTCAGACCGGTCAGGCATTCCGTGGAATCCGTTCGTATCTGAGTCGTCCAATCAGAACTCGAATCATGTATCGATGTGCTGCATTCTGATATCTTCACCCATTCCTCAGCTGCTTCATCATAATCATAGGCATAGAGACGTACTTCCGATCCGCGGCTACTATTCCTTATCGAATAAATTTCCTGCGTTATCAGCTCATCCGTACCGTCTCCATCAATATCCGCCCCGCATTCTGCAAGAGCATGAATGTTTTTACTTCCTTCGTCCAGATCGACTTTCTTGCCTATCAACTTGTCATCCATCGTATCCAGACTAAACGCACTTGCGGAAGATTCTGTCACATTATCCGCTATGAAAAATTCTGCTTCATAGGAACTCGTCTTATTCCCATAGCCCACAAATAATTCTGTAGGTGTGATTGACTCATACTCATCCAGCGGATTCGACGTATCCTCCGGGTCAAATTCGTCCGGTGAACTGTTCGCCAGCCCGAACTTCGCATATTCTTCGTCGGTCATGGCATTCAACTCGCCCTCATAGGTCGTTCCTCCTGCGGACGCCTCCGCCGCTTCTGCCTCCGCTCCTTTGGCTGCAGGCAGATATGCCGCCGCCATCGCTGCAATCAGCGCCGCACTAAGCGCTTTTTCTGTCCATTTCTTCCAGTTTCTTTTCACTCTACCGCCTCCTTTTTTTCAGATGCTTCTTCGCATCCTTCCTCTTCCTGTCCTTTTACCTGGGGAATCAGAGACGCGGCAAGCTTGCCCTCTCCCCTTCTTCTCAGGTAAATCACTCCCACGATGGAAAATACTATCGCTCCCACAAAGTTTACCATCAGGTCCTTCATGGTATCTACAATTCCAACGTCCAGATAACCGCCCAGGTTCCACTCTTCTCCGTTAATCATCACCGATTCAATGGCTACCTTCACCGGTACGTTTGCCCCGTCAGGGTTCAGCTTTACAGAACTGATTGCCGGAAGAATCCAGTCCTTCTGCATGTCGGTCTGGAAGAACCAGTCCATACCGAATTCAAAGAATTCCCACAGCACTCCCACCGTCATGGAGAAACAGAATGCCACAAACGCCACGAAAAACGGCGACATCTTAATAGAAAACCGTTCGCTTCTATTGAAAATGTCAATCAGCGCAAATCCGATTGCCGCCATCAGAAATCCATTGGTCGTATGTAAAATGGTATCCCAGATAGGGATTCTGACATAAAAGGCATTGATTTCTCCCAGAATCTCCGCGCAGAAGATAAATACCAGGATTACTGTCTCCAGCCCAATCGGAATCTCTACTCTCAGCTTTTTCTCAATCAGTTTTGGTACCATGAACAAAAGCAATGTAAGAATTCCCAGAAACATATTATGATAATTTCCCAGGAAGAACTGCCGCACAATGGATATTGCCACCAGTACCATCAGCGCAAGTTCCACCTTCGTTCTTTTCTGGTTTTGTGCCTTTACTCCTGCTGCCATCCTCATTTTCCTCCTTAGGCTATTCATATATTTACGGATTCATTATCAATAATTTTCTCAATAAAATCTACCAATTTGGTGTAAACGGTAGATTTTCGGGAGGAATGGATGCTATAATAATATGGATTTTTGATACACTCATATATAGAGGGAAAGGGAAAGTGGATGTGCTATGAATATCGCAGTTGTAGATGACAACCGGCAGGAATCCACCCTGCTGATTCAACTGATTCGCCAATATGAAAAGGAATACTCTCTGTGCATAGATATTTCCTGTTTTTCAGACGGAAGCGATTTTATTGCCTCTTTGAACCAGAATGATTACACCGCCGTATTTTTAGATATTTTTATGGAATGCATGGATGGAATAGAGACTGCCAGAAAGCTATGGGAAATGAGCGCCCAGTGCCTTGTTGTCTTTTTGACCGTCAGCCGGGAACATATCTGGCAGGCCGCAAGCCTCCATTGCTTCGACTATATTGATAAGGAAGATTTTACAAAGGAACGGATTTTTCAGGTTCTTACGGATATCCGCAGACGGCTGCCCGCCATACGCCGGACTCTGGATTTTGTCAGCGGCAGCCAGACGGTTCAGCTTCCGATTAATGGGATCCAGCATATCCTTTCTGACAACAATTATACAATATTCCTGATGACAGACGGGACGGAGCACCGCTATCGGATTCCTTTCAGTAAAGTCTGCGAACTTACAGAAAGCTGCGGATGTTTTCTGAACTGCAATCGTGGGATTCTGCTGAATATGGAACATATTATATCGGAGGAAACGGATGTATACGTCATGAAGGACGGTCATCGTTTTCCCATCCGCAGAGCCGACCGTGCTTCTATTAAGAGCACTTATCACAACTACCATTTTGAGAAACTCGATGAGATATAAGGAGAACTACGGATGAACACATTAAATATCTTCAACATCCTCTATACATGTACGATGCTGATCCCATTGATGTTCTTATGCATATTTCCTGTACGAGACTATCTCAGATGCAGAGCTTCTGCTCTACTCCTGAGATCTGCTGCATGTCTTGTTGGTTTTTTCCTGCTCTCCATCCCGGTTTCCCATCTCACAATCCTTCCAACCAGATTCCTGCTGGCAATGTTTGCGGGTGTGTTCTTCTTCTATTTTTATCAACAGCAATTGGAACTGCCGCTTAATAAATCACTTTTTATTTTCCTTACCGTATACATGATCAGCGGTTTTTCCCGCATTTTCGCAACGCTGATAGATGTCTCCCTGCACCCGGACAATACGTACCAGGATATCTCCGTGGAGGGCTTCCTTTTCCAGCTTGCATTTTTAACGCTGGCAGACTTCGTTCTCTATCTGCCTTTTACCAAATACCTGGGCTGGCTGATTGCGCATTTTCATTCCAAGGTGATTTGGAATTATGTCTGCCCATTTCCGTTTTTATGTGTTATCGTAACCTATATTCTGATTCCCCATAACTATAGCTGGATGTATATCGGCCGTGCACGGTTCATGTATATCTCGGTTCTAACCTGCCTGATTATATTGATTGTTCTCCTTTATATGCTTTTCTACCAGTTTGTCCATACTTTCACTGAAAAGCAGAATCTGGAACACTACAACGAGATTTTATCCATCTAGGGGGCACAGTATCAGCAGCTTCTGAACTCTGTCCGGGAGAACAGCCGGATCCGGCACGATTTCCGCCACCAGCTCATTGTAATCTCAGAATTATTGAACCAGAAGGACTATGCACGCCTGGATACTTACGTCTCATCCTATATCCAGAGCGCTTCAACAGAACTTACCATTTATTCAGATTCACCGGCATTGAACGCTATTCTTTCTTATTATGAATCCCTCTGCCGTGACAGAAATATCCGGACAGAATTCTCTCTGAAGCTGCCTGACCAGCTTCCTATTTCTGAACAGGATTTGTGTGTGATGATGGGAAATCTTCTGGAAAATGCAGTCTATGGCTGCGAACAGGCCGAAGCCCCCTACATTCAGCTAAAACTTGTGCAGACCGCTTCCAGCATGCTGGCAATGAAAATCCGCAACCCTTATACCGATGCCGTTAAAAGCAGGAACGGCTCCTTTCTTTCCTCCCGGCATAGCGGTTTCGGCCAGGGGCTGGAGTCCGTCCGCATTATTGCTGAAAAATACCACGGCTGCATGGAAATACAGACGGAACAGCAGATTTTTACCGTAAAGCTTCTGCTGCAGCTTACCTAATTTCTTTTCTGCTCTAAACCCAAAAGCGGCAGCTATGTTTCCACAGCTGCCACTTTTTCTTTCTCATTCCCGCCGTTATACTTCCATCTCCACAGCAGGTTCATCTTTTACTTCCTCGTATTTTTCAAGGATAATGCTCTGAATGCGTTCTCTTGTTCCAGAGTTAATTGGATGTGCAATGTCACGGTATTCCCCGTCTAAAGCTTTCTTGCTCGGCATGGCAATAAAAAGTCCCTTTTCCCCTTCAATAATCTTAATGTCATGTACTACAAACTCACCGTCCATCGTAATAGACACAACTGCTTTCAGTTTCCCTTCTTTTGCCACCCTGCGTACGCGTACATCTGTGATCTGCATTAGCTCCTGGCCCCTTTCTTAAGTCGCTGCTACTGTAAATTACAGTGCATATCTTTCGTTTTTTTCAACTACGATCCGCACACCGTTTTCTCCGACATAACGCGTATTGGCTCTGATTGTGTCACGGCTTTCTACAATACAATTTTCAATATACGTATTGTCCCCCAGATAAACGTCGTTCAGAATAATAGAATTCTTAATGACACAATTATTTCCGACAAAGGTCTTTTTAAACAAAACAGAATTTTCTACCGTTCCATTAATAATGCTTCCACTTGCAATCAGGCTGTTCTTCACCACTGCCCCGGGGTTATATTTTGCCGGTGGCAAATCACTTACCTTAGAATAAATGACCGGATGCCCTTTAAAGAAATAATTTCTTACTTCCGGTTTCAGGAAATCCATATTTGTCTGATAATACGCGTCCACCGTCGCGATGTTGCTCCAGTAGTCTTTTATCTTATAACCGTATATTTTCTTCAGATTCTTATATCTGATTAAAATATCCGTTACAAAATCATGTCTCTCTTCTTCTGCCGAATGTTCAATAAGGTCAATCAGTTGGCGGCGTCTGATAATATAGATCCCGGTTGAGATGGTATTGGAATTTGCAACCATCGGCTTCTCTTCAAATCCTTCTACCCGCATATCTTCATTCATTTTCAATGTTCCGAATCTTCTGGCGTCTTCGCCGGGCTCCAGATCCTTACACACAATCGTAATATCCGCCTGTTTGGCTATATGATATTCCAGGACTTTGTTGTAGTCCATCTTATACACTGCATCTCCCGATGTAATAATCACATACGGTTCATGGCATCTTTTCAGAAAATCCAGATTCTGATAAATGGCATCTGCCGTCCCTCTGTACCAATAGCCATTATCATGTGTAATGGTAGGCGTAAATACATACAGACCGCCTTGCTTTCTTCCGAAATTCCACCATTTGGAGGAATTCAGATGCTCATTCAGCGAACGGGCATTGTACTGAGTCAGCACGGCAACTTTCTGCACATGCGAATTGGACATGTTGCTCAGCGCAAAATCAATTGCCCTGTAGCTGCCTGCGATCGGCATTGCTGCCACCGCGCGTCTGTGAGTAAGTTCTTTCATCTTGTTGCTGTTCCCACCGGCTAAAATAATTCCTACTGCTCTCATACGCGCTCACCTGCCTTTATCAATGTCTCGCCGCTTTCCAGAATCCCATTCGGATAGTCTTCCCGAATCGTCACTCCGCTGACGGCAGTATTCTTGCCAATCTGAACCCCGTCCGGTATCACAGAATTTTCACCGATTGTCACCAGCCCAAAAGAGTAAATATCCGGCTTCATCTTATTCGGCGCTTCCCCGCCGGTTCCAAGGGTTACATTCGCCCCGATTTTAACATCTTCCGCTATGATTGCCTTGTCAATGATACAGCCGCTTCCGATTTCCACATCCTTCATAATGATTGAATCACGGACAACCGTACCTTGTCCTATAGTTACGCCGGAACCGATGACACAATTACGTACTTCTCCGTAAATCTCTGCTCCGTCTCCGATGATGCACCTTTCTATCACGGACTGATCCGATATATATTGCGGAGGGATAATATCACTGTTGGTATATATTTTCCAAAATTCTTCATACAGATTAAATTCCGGAATAATATCAATCAGCTCCATATTCGCTTCCCAATAAGATCCCAGCGTCCCCACATCTTTCCAGTAACCATTGTATTCATAGGCAAACATTCTGCCTCCCTGCTCATGGCAATGCGGGATAATATGCTTCCCAAAATCACATCCCGGCACATCGCGCAGCTCAATCAGCGCCTTTTTCAGTACCGGCCAGCTAAATATATAGATTCCCATGGACGCCAGATTACTCTTAGGTTCCGGAGGCTTCTCCTGGAATTCTGTAATACGGCCGCTGCCATCTGTAATAACAATGCCGAATCTGCTCGCCTCTTCCATCGGCACCGGCATCGCAGCGATCGTAACATCAGCATGGTTCTCCTTGTGGTAATCCAACATCACTTCATAATCCATCTTATAAATATGGTCTCCTGACAAGATCAATACATAATCCGGGTTAAAGGTCTCCATATAATCCAGATTCTGATAAATGGCATTCGCTGTTCCCGTATACCATTCACTGCCTCTGCTCTTCTCGTATGGCGGCAGAATGGAAACTCCGCCCACGTTCCGGTCCAGATCCCACGGAATCCCTATTCCTATATGTGTATTCAGCCGCAGCGGCTGATACTGGGTCAGCACGCCCACCGTATCAATTCCTGAGTTAATGCAGTTGCTGAGCGGGAAGTCAATAATCCTGTATTTTCCTCCAAAAGCAACGGCCGGCTTGGCAACTTTCGCAGTAAGAACACCAAGTCTGCTGCCTTGTCCTCCTGCCAGCAACATCGCTATCATCTCTTTCTTAATCATGTCATCACCCCTTCTCAGTAATTTAAATATATTTATTATACCATAATAAATAATTTTAATAAACGAATTTTACAAAAAAAGTATGTTTTTCCAGCCTATTTTATTAAATAGTGACAAAAAATACAGCTTGGCTTTTTTGGCATATATGTTTATAATAATATAGATAAACATATATTTTTATGACTGTTATAAAAAAAGATTGCGCAAATAATAGAGAGGTATACAACTTATGTATAAAATTGATTTCAACCAGCCAGTTCATGTACATTTTATCGGTATCGGCGGCATCAGTATGAGCGGTCTTGCAGAGATTCTTTTAGACGAACACTTTACCGTGTCCGGTTCTGACGCAAAGGAATCCGCCCTGACAGACCATCTCTCCCGGATGGGAGCTAAGATTTTTTACGGTCAGAAGGCTTCTAATATTATTCCGGGCATTGACGTCGTAGTCTATACTGCCGCCATCCACGAAGACAACGAAGAATTTGTGGAGGCCAGACGCCAGAATCTGCCTATGTTAAGCCGTGCAGAGCTCCTCGGCCAACTGATGTCTAATTACAAGATTCCCATCGCCGTCTCCGGCACGCACGGGAAAACTACCACCACATCTATGCTGTCCCACATCCTTCTTTCCGGCAAGAAAGATCCTACAATCTCTGTAGGCGGAGTCCTGAAGGCAATTGGCGGCAACATCCGTGTAGGCGGTTCCGAAGTCTTTGTAACGGAAGCATGTGAATACACCAACAGCTTTCTCCATTTCTTTCCAAAGATTTCCATTATCCTGAACATTGATGCCGACCACCTGGATTTCTTTAAAGATCTGGATGATATCCGTCATTCCTTCCGGAAATTCGCAGAGCTTCTCCCGGAAGACGGAACGCTGATTCTCAACAGCGAAATACCGGATCTTGCCGGATTTACCGCCGGGCTGCAGTGCCATGTGGTTACCTTCGGTTTAACAGACGGATCTGATTATACTGCCTCTGGCATCACCCACGATGAAAAAGGAGACGCTTCCTTTGATGTAATGAAACACGGCGTCTGTCTAGGACATATCCGGCTTGCGGTAGCCGGCGATCACAATATTTCCAATGCACTTGCCGCGATAGCCGCCGCAGATCTGCTGGATGTTCCGGTAACTGCAATGCAGGACGGCCTCTCCACCTTTACAGGAACCGACCGGCGCTTTGAGTACAAAGGAGAACGGAATGGATTCACGATCATTGACGATTACGCCCACCACCCAACAGAGATTCGGGCAAGCCTGACCGCTGCCGCTAACTATCCCCACAGAGAGATCTGGTGCGTATTCCAGCCCCATACCTTCTCCAGAACCAAGGCCTTGTTTTCTGAATTTGTAGACGCTCTGACTCATGCCGACCATATTGTGATGGCAGATATTTACGCCGCCAGAGAGACAGATACCCTGGGCGTCTCCTCGGAGCAGATTGCAAATGCCCTGAAGAAAAAAGGCGTGGATGCATATTACCTGCCCTCTTTCCGGGCAATTGAAGATTTTGTGCTGGAACATTGTAGGAAAGGGGATATGTTGATAACTATGGGAGCCGGAGATGTGGTAAATATCGGGGAATCTCTACTGGCAGACTAATTTATCCACATTATCCACACAATTTTATCCACAAAAAACCTGATTTTTAGCTCAAAAACTTCTTTTTTGCTCCCCCCTTCCTGTGCTATCATATATCCACAGGATTTGAAGCATAAGGACGGGTAGATAAGATGACGAAATTGATATTAACCAATCATGTGCAGGGGAATGCAACTCTGCTGGAGAACGAATTTATAGACAATTATATGCCGAAAGCTAACGGAGAGTTCGTAAAGGTATATCTTCTCCTGCTCCGGCATCTGAACGATCCTTCCGTGAGCAGAGACATATCGGGAATTGCCGATATTCTGGACTGCACGGAGAAGGATGTTATCCGCGCGTTAAATTATTGGAAGAATCTGGGGCTTCTTGACTATGAGACTATGCCCGACCGGGATACAAAGGCAAAGACTGGGACAGTGGCAGAAAAAACGCCTGAATCAGAAGCAGAACCAAAAACGGATGTCCCTCATCCGCAGAACATTACGGCTTTTAAGAACCGCCGGGAACTGAAAGAATTATTATTCGTGACCGAACAATACCTGGGCAAGACTCTGACCGTAACAGATATTAACACAATTACATACTTTTATGACGAATTAGGCATGTCTGTGGATTTAATTGAATACTTGATTGAATACTGTGTGGAGAATAACCATAAGAGTATGCACTACATTAAGAAAGTAGCGATTTCCTGGGCAGAGCAGGATATTAAGACGGTAAGCGCTGCCAAGAACAGCACGCTGCTTTATAACAAGAATTATTATTCTGTACTGAATGCGTACGGCATCAAAGGACGTGCCCCCGCGCCTTCAGAAGCCGCTTATATCCGCCGCTGGACAGAAGAATACGGGCTGCCGCTGGAGCTGATTTTAGAAGCATGCAGCCGCACCATAGAAGCGATCCACCAACCGGGCTTTTCATATACCGAGAAGATTTTAAAAGACTGGATGGATAAGAATGTCCATTCCTTACAGGACGTCCGTCTTCTGGATCAGGAATTTCACCGAGAGAAGCATTTAAAGAAATCTCCCGCTATACAGAAATCTGCATCCGGGAAGCCCTCTCAGAACAGGTTCAATAATTTTGAGGGGCGTACCTACGAAGACATGGATGACCTGACACGCAGATTAATACAGACCAGGTAAGACTCCTGGCAAGAAGGGAGGCCATTTTGGCACTTACGAATTCTCAGCATGATTACCTGATGCGCATATACGAGCAAAAACAATTAGATAATGAGAACCGTCTGCGCAGACGTTTTGATGAAGTTTATCAAAAAATACCGGAAATAAAGACTCTGGACAACTCCATCTCTGAATTAAGTCTTGAACAGGCGCGCAGATTATTAGATGGAGACGAAGATGCATTAACCATATTAAAGCAGAAGCTCCATCTTCTTTTTGAGCGGAAAAAGGAGCTGCTGACGGATAACGGCTATCCTTCTGATTATCTTGAGAAGGATTACTCCTGCCCAGACTGCAAAGATACCGGATATGTAGATGGGAAGAAATGCCATTGCTTTCAGAAGGCTGCCATTGATTATCTCTACACCCAGTCAAATCTGCAGGAAATTCTTGACAGAGAGAATTTTAATACCTGTTCGCTAGAATACTATTCCAGCAACCATATAGACCGGCTGACCGGCCGTTCTTCCCTGGAAGCCATGAAGACTGCTCTGAAAACATGCCACGAATTTGTGGATACCTTTTCCACAGATTTCCGCAATATACTCATGTACGGCGACACGGGAGTCGGAAAGACTTTCCTCTCCCACTGTATCGCAAAAGAACTGCTCGAGCAGTCTTATTCCGTAATTTACTTTACTGCATCTCAACTTTTTGATATATTAGCGAAGTATACTTTTGAAAAAGATGCAGACGCAGGGCTGGCTCACGACCATGTTTTAGACTGTGATTTACTGATTATTGACGATCTGGGAACGGAGTTCGCCAATTCCTTCACCACTTCACAGTTATTCATTTGTCTGAACGAACGGATCCTGCGGAAGAAATCGACCTTGATTTCCACCAATCTGGCATTGGAGGACATAAGAAACATCTATTCGGAGAGGATTTTCTCCAGAATCACAAGCACCTATACAGTGCTTCGGATGACCGGTGATGATATCCGCATCCAGAAGAAACTAATGAACAAATATTAACAAATGGGAGGTACTTTTGAAGATGCTGCGCAGAAGCGAACGTAATTTGGACAATATTCCGGTTGGAGCTCTTGGAGTGATTGCTCTCGACGGCTGTCAGGAAATGGGGAAGAAAGTTGATGATTATCTGGTAAAATGGCGCCACGAAGAGGGACACAAATATAAAGATAACATTGTGTTCAACGGCTATGAGAAAGACACCTACCTCATCGGCGCGAAGGTTCCCCGCTTTGGCTCTGGTGAAGCGAAGGGAATTATCGCAGAATCCGTGCGTGGGAAGGATCTTTATCTGATGGTGGACGTCTGCAACTATAGCCTGACCTATTCTCTCAGCGGACATATTAATCACATGTCACCTGACGACCATTATCAGAATCTGAAAAGGATCATTGCCGCCGTCGGCGGAAAAGCAAGGCGAATTAATGTGATTATGCCATTCCTTTATGAAAGCCGCCAACATAAGAGAAGCAGCCGTGAATCTCTGGACTGTGCCCTTGCTCTTCAAGAGCTGGTACGCATGGGAGTCGACAATATTATTACCTTCGACGCTCACGATCCCCGTGTGCAGAACGCCATTCCTCTAAGTGGGTTCGAGACGGTCCGTCCAACGTATCAATTCGTAAAGGGACTGATTATGAACTACAGCGACCTTCAATTTGACAGTCAGCACATGATGGCAATCAGTCCGGACGAGGGCGCCACAGAACGTGCTGTGTACCTGGCAAGCGTCCTGAATCTGGATATGGGAATGTTCTATAAAAGAAGGGACTATACCCGGGTCGTAGGCGGCCGCAATCCTATCATTGCCCACGAATTCCTGGGAGCTTCCGTAGAAGGTAAGGACGTAATCATTTTGGACGATATGATTTCCTCCGGCGACAGTATTCTGGATGTTGCAAGACAATTGAAACAAAGAAAGGCAAAGAGAATCTTCGCCGCTGCAACCTTTGGATTATTCACCAACGGACTGGACAAGTTCGACAAAGCATACGAAGAAGGCATTATCGATTCTATTCTTACAACGAATCTGATTTATCAAACGCCTGAGCTTTTGTCCAAGCCTTATTATATCAGCTGTGACATGAGCAAATATATTGCCCTAATGGTGGATACCTTGAACCACGACGGCTCTATCAGCAGCATCCTGGATCCCAGCGAGAGAATCCAGCACGCGCTGAAGAATTACCAGTTGGGCAAGGAAGTAGAAGAATAACGGATATTAAAAAGCTGCCATCGGCAGCTTTTTTAGTCCAATATGATCTTATTATAAGAGATTCCCATCTTCTTCATAAGCTGTTCTTCCCTCTTCTGGCATGTAAAGAGCAGAATCTGATTCTCCTGCCTGGCAAGCCATCTAAGTGTGTTTTCCAGCCGGACATCATCATAGAATGCAAATGTGTCATCCAGGATAATGGGATACTCCCCGCCATACAACATCTGCCCCACTGCCATACGCAGCGCAAAGTAAATCTGCTCCAATGTCCCCTGGCTTACCCGCTCCATCCCGATCTTTCGGTCGGCCTTTATCAAACTCATATGCAGGCTTTCATCCGCCACAAGCCGATGGTACCTGCCTCCCGTTATCTCTTCTATAATTTCAGACGCCCGTCGGTTCAGTTCCTGCGTCATCTGTTTCTGTATATCTGCAGATAATTCTTCCAGCCTTTCCATTGCCATCGTAACAGCTGCCCGCCTGCGGTCATGCTCCTGGTAATCCTGGGGAAGCTCCGCCAATTCTTCCATCTGTTCCTGCATATTCTCATATTCTATCTGCTTTTCCTTCCACTCACTGCTCACATGGGCGCGCTCCCACAAAAGTTGTTCTTTTGATGCTTTCTCTTCCTCCGGCGTGATTTCTTCCAGAATAATTTCCGGCGGCGTCTTCGCCTTTTTTTTACTTTCCTTCAGACGGTTCCACACATAAATTCCTCCGGCGAGAGCGATAACAATTGTAAGAAAGGCGTTCCACGGCTTCGGCACAAAGAGGAAAGCGGCTATGATAACTGCCAGGATTCCGATAACCTCCAGAGGATGTATCCGCCATTTCGACGGCCGGATTTCATCAATCATTCTTTTATTCTCCCGTCCCTGTGCTTCACGGCCTTCCTTCTCCCGCTTTTCCCTGCAGGCAATTGCTTCCTCTACGTCCTCAAGCTCTTCTTCCAGCCTGTGCATGTCCCGCCACACATAGGATGCCTCTTGCTCCAACTTCTCCCTTTGCACCTGCCGTTCTTCCATCATCCGCTTCTCTTCCCGGTCTATCTCTTTCCGGCGTGCCAGCAGCGCATTTTGTGCTGCCGCCAAATCAATCTCACCATCTCCGGTCATATAATAATTGGTAGCATAATTTTTCAATTCGTCCGCCAGCGCCTGGCTGGTTTTTGCCCGAAGCTGCCCGATATCGTAGGTGTCTCCGTATCCGGCGGCATCAAGTCCGGAAAGCAGCATCTCCAAATCTCCGTCTGCCACCGACAATTCCTCTCCATCCTCCAGACAAACCAGCCGTGCACCCTTCTGGTATTTATCAAAATGTCTCTCCAGCCGAAACCGTTTTCCTCCACATTCAAATATCATCACACCTGCATAATAATTGGGATTCTCCCAGGGTTCGTAACGGCTGAAGGTATCATTCACAGAAGCTCTTCCCCGCCCCCGTTCCATTCCAAACAACATACCTCTGATGAACGTGTGAACGGTCGACTTCCCGGCTTCGTTCTCTCCATATAATAACTGAATTCCTCCCTGCAGATTTACCCTTTTCTCTGTAAACCTGCCGAAATTATTCAACTCCAGTTCTCTAATCTCCATGCCTATGTCCTCTTCGTCTCCATTATTGCACGAATTCCTTCACACAATGCCTGATATTCTATGCCATCTTGCGGACATTCTGCAAAACTCTCGATATATCTGCCAATCAGGTTATCCCGGTTTTGTCTCCACAGTTTTTCAAAATCGTACGCCGGTTTCGTCTGGTCCGTAATCTCGACAATATTCCCCAGGGTATCCATATCCTCCAGGTCAAAGGCGACTTCCGGATCTCTGCTGCCTGTAAGCGTAATTTTATACAGATTCTGCACACCCCGCTGCTCGATCTGCCCGCAGATTTTGCTGCGCAGTTCAAATCCGCTCATCTCCCGG
>ERZ1673736.1927-NODE-1927-length-25005-cov-35.704489_pt1 | contig 25005 bp, 22 predicted proteins | sample MGYA00580212_ERZ1673736 | MGnify/ENA primary metagenome ERZ1673736 (study PRJEB41218, sample SAMN15661752) | gut metagenome | host: Homo sapiens | place: Canada: London | collected 2015-08-20/2019-03-30 | study: EMG produced TPA metagenomics assembly of...
ACGTTAGTGTTCGTAATCGTATGTATTACGTTGATTCCGATGGCGGACTATACCGCTATCGACCATCCGGGTACGTATATCTCCATTGCGGCCATACTCTCATTATTTGTCTGCCTGATACCGACAACCATCGGCGGTCTGCTTTCGGCCATCGGTATTGCCGGTATGGATCGTGCCCTGCGTGCCAATGTAATTACAAAGTCGGGTAAAGCCGTTGAGACTGCCGGTGACATTGATACGTTGCTGCTGGACAAGACCGGTACAATCACTATCGGTAATCGTAAGGCTACCAAGTTCCATCCGGCTCCGGGCATTGATGAAAAGGTGTTTGTGGAGGCCTGCCTGCTGTCCTCGCTCTCCGATGAAACCCCGGAAGGGAAATCCATCATCGAGCTGGGACGTGAGAACGGACATCGTATGCGCGACCTCAACACAGCGGGCGCTCACATGATTAAGTTTACAGCCGAAACCAAATGCTCAGGTGTCGACCTGCAAGACGGTACTCAAATACGTAAAGGCGCGTTCGACGCGATTCGTCGGATTGTGGAAAGCGCGGGGAATAAGTTCCCGAAGGAAGTGGAAGGAGCGATTGCCGCCATTTCGGGCAACGGCGGTACTCCGCTGGTGGTATGTGTCAATAAAGCGGTGTTGGGAGTCATTGAATTGCAGGACATCATCAAGCCGGGTATTCAGGAGCGCTTTGAGCGTCTGCGCAAAATGGGGGTGAAGACGGTGATGGTAACCGGTGACAACCCGTTGACCGCCAAATACATTGCCGAAAAAGCCGGTGTGGATGATTTCATCGCCGAAGCAAAGCCGGAGGATAAAATGGAATATATCAGGAAAGAGCAGCAGGCCGGCAAACTGGTTGCCATGATGGGCGACGGAACCAATGACGCCCCCGCGCTGGCGCAGGCAAATGTGGGTGTCGCCATGAATAGCGGTACGCAGGCTGCAAAGGAAGCCGGTAATATGGTAGACCTTGACAACGACCCGACCAAGCTGATTGAAATTGTAGAGATAGGCAAGCAGTTGCTGATGACACGCGGCACGCTCACCACGTTCTCCATCGCGAATGATGTGGCCAAATACTTTGCCATTATTCCCGCGCTGTTCATGGCGGCCATTCCTCAGTTGGCTCCGTTGAATATCATGGGGTTGCATAGCCCTGAGACGGCCATTCTTTCGGCTATCATCTTTAATGCTGTCATCATCCCCATACTGATACCGTTGGCATTGAAGGGCGTCCGGTACAAACCGATCGGCGCAAGCGCGCTACTTCGCCGCAACTTGCTGATTTATGGTTTGGGCGGTGTCATAGCGCCGTTCATAGGTATCAAGTTAATAGATATGTTTGTCAGTTTGTTTTTTTAATTTAAAATAGAAAGAAAATGAAAACTCTTTGGAAATCAGTTAAAATAACCATTGCTTTCTGCGTATTCTTTTCCGTGTTCTATATCCTTGTCTTATGGATATTCGCGCAATTTGCAGGACCGAATAAAGGTAATGCCGAGGTCTTGACCCTGAACGGCAAGGTAGTGGGCGCCGCCAATGTGGGGCAGATGTTTACGGAAGACACTTTTTTCTGGGGACGGCCTTCCTGTGCAGGTGACGGTTACGACGCGAGCAGTTCGGCGGGTAGTAACAAAGGTCCTACAAACGAAGAATACCTTGCGGAGGTGGAAGCGCGCATAGATACATTCTTGCTGCATCATCCTTATTTGCAACGCAAAGAGGTTCCCGCCGAAATGGTAACGGCCAGCGCTTCGGGACTTGACCCTGACATTACGCCTGCCAGCGCTTATGTACAGGTAAAGCGTGTGGCTGAGGCGAGGGGACTGGATGAAGCTACTGTCCGGAGCATCGTTGACAAGGCTGTTGAAAAACCGTTGCTGGGGTTGTTCGGTACGGCGAAAGTGAATGTGTTGAAGTTGAATATCGCATTGGAAGAAACAAATGGAAAATAAGAAAATAATGAAAGATATGAATAGGATAAGAGTAACAGTAATAGGTTTTATCGCCGTTTTGGCGGCAAGTGTTATGGGAGTGGACAAGGTACAGGCGCAGGAGTTTAAGATACAGGGTGATTTAGTCAGTTCCTATGTGTGGCGCGGCTTTTATCAAACCGGGGTTAGCTTCCAGCCGACTTTAGGATTTGGGATAGGCGGCTTTTCGTTGACGGCATGGGGCTCTACCGATTTTGACGGAACAAGCTCCTCGGACGGTGAGGCTGCAAAAGAAATAGATTTGACGGCAGCTTATACGTTCGGCGATTCCGGTTTGACCTTGTCCGTTGCCAGTCTTTGGTGGGCAGGTCAGGGAAGCAATAAGTACTTTAACTTCAAAAGCCATGAGACGGCCCATCATTTTGAAGCGGGGCTTGCCTATACGCTGCCGTTGGAGAAGTTCCCGCTGTCAATAGCCTGGTACACGATGTTTGCCGGTGCGGATAAGAATGAGAAGGGAGAACAGAATTATTCTTCTTATGTAGAGTTGAACTATCCGTTCAGCATCAAGTCCGTCGATTTGAATGCCACTTGCGGTTTTCTGCCTTATGAAGCCGGCTCGGGTGTTTACGGAGTTCCAAACAGCGGCTTTGCCGTAACCAATCTGGCGCTGAAAGCCACGAAAGACATCAAGGTAACGGATAGGTTCGCTATACCGGTATTTGCGCAGGCTATTTGGAATCCCCGTATGGAAGATGCGCACCTGGTGTTCGGTATAACTCTGAAGCCATGAGCAGGGAAGAGAGCGTACAACATTTCCTCGACCTGATTAAGAAATCACGTCGCGGTAAGTTTAAGGTCTACATCGGCATGATTGCCGGTGTAGGCAAAACTTATCGTATGCTTCAGGAAGCCCATGACTTGCTGGATAATGGGGTAGACGTGAATATCGGCTATGTGGAGACGCATGGACGCGCCGGTACGGAGGCGGTGTTGGCCGGACTGCCCGTAATTCCCCGGCGTAAGATATTCTATAAGGGCAAGGAACTCGAGGAAATGGACCTTGACGCCATCATCCGTATCCATCCGGAAATCGTCGTTGTGGACGAGCTGGCGCATACCAATGTAGAAGGCAGCCGGAATGAGAAGCGTTGGCAGGATGTAATGGATTTGCTGGATGAGGGTATCAATGTCATATCCGCCGTCAACATACAGCATATCGAGAGTATTAATGAAGAAGTGCAAGGTATTTCCGGTATCGAGGTAAAGGAGCGCATTCCCGACAGTGTGCTGGAAGAAGCGGATGAAGTGGTGAATATCGACCTGACGGCGGAAGAACTGATAACCCGCCTGAAAGCCGGCAAGATATACAAGCCGGATAAAGTAGCCCTTGCGTTGAACAACTTCTTCAAGACGGAAAATATTCTGCAACTGCGTGAGCTGGCTCTGAAAGAAGTGGCGTTAAGGGTGGAGAAGAAAGTGGAGAATGAAGTGGTGGTTTCCAGTGTCGGTGTGCGGCATGAGAAGTTCATGGCGTGTATCAGCAGCCATGAAAAGACGCCGCGCCGTATTATCCGTAAGGCGGCGCGGCTGGCAACCCGTTATAATACATCATTCGTGGCTCTCTATGTACAGACTCCCCGGGAGAGCGCCGACCGCATCGCGCTTGCGAATCAGCGGCATCTGCTGAATCATTTCAAACTGGTGACCGAATTGGGCGGAGAGGTTATGCAGGTGCAGTCCAAAGACGTGCCGGGCAGTATCGTTACGGCTTGCAGAGAGAAACAGATAACGACTGTTTGTATGGGTAGTCCCTCGTTCGCTTTGCCGCAATCTTTATTTATGGTGCTGAGATATAGAAAATTTGTGAGCGAACTGGCGCAAGCAAACATAGATTTGATTATACTTGCATAAAATTTAATTCCTTGAGCGTTATGAACATTCGTACTAAATTGATACTCAGTGTAGGCATTCTCGCAGGCATGATAATCCTGCTGGTAGCCCTCTCGGTTGTGAATCTCCAGATACTGACGGCTACGGAGCCGGATAGCCCTGCCGCCATGCCCGGCTTGCAGCGCGCTTTGCTGTGGATTTCCGTAACGGGCGGCATTTGCATTCTTGCCAGTATCGTGCTGCTGGTATGGTTGCCCCGTTCCATAAATAAACCTATCAGGGAACTGACGCAAGGCATCCTCGAAATAGCCAACTATAACTATGAAAAGCGTCTTGATATGAGCGAGCATGAAGAATTTCGCGAAGTGGCCGATAGCTTTAACAGCATGGCGGAACGCCTCACGGAATATCGTACCAGTACGCTGAATGATATTTTATCTGCCAAAAAGTTTCTGGAAGCCATTGTAAACAGCATCCATGAGCCTATTATCGGCTTAAACCGCGGGCACGAAATCCTTTTCATCAATAAAGAAGCGTTGACCGTACTGAATCTGAAACGTGAAGATGTCATACGCCGTTCTGCCGAGGAACTGTCGCTGAAAAACGACCTGCTCCGGCGGCTGGTGAGGGAATTAATCAATCCGGGCGAGAAGAAGGAGCCTTTAAAGATTTATGCGGATAATAAGGAAAGCTATTTTCAGGCATCCTATATTACCATTATGAATACAGATGCCGATACGGATGAATCCCATAATCTGGGCGATGTTATTCTGTTGAAGAATATCACCGAATTTAAAGAACTGGATACGGCGAAAACAACCTTTATTTCTACGATTTCGCATGAGCTGAAAACCCCTATCTCCGCCATCCTTATGAGTCTGCAGCTTTTGGAAGACAATCGTGTGGGCGCCTTGAACGAGGAACAGGAACAACTTTCAAAGAGCATCAGGGAGAACGCCGACCGCCTGCTGGGTATTACGGGCGAGCTTCTTAACATGACGCAAGTGGAAGCCGGCAAGTTGCAGATGATACCGAAAATAACGAAACCTATCGAACTGATAGAGTATGCCATCAAGGCGAATCAGGTACAGGCTGATAAGTTCAATATCCAGATTGAGGTGGAATATCCGGAAGAGAAGATGCCGAAGCTGTTTGTGGATAGCGAGAAGATAGCATGGGTGCTCACTAACTTATTGAGCAATGCCATTCGTTATTCCAAAGAAAACGGCCGCGTCGTTATCGGTGCAAAGCAGGAAGATAATTTTGTGGAACTCTATGTGCAAGACTTCGGCAAAGGTATCGACCCGCGTTATCACCAAAGTATCTTCGACCGCTACTTCCGCGTACCCGGTACGAAAGTGCAGGGAAGCGGCTTGGGGCTTTCCATATCCAAAGATTTTGTAGAGGCTCATGGAGGCACGCTGACTGTCCGGAGCGAGTTGGGAAAAGGCAGCCGTTTCGTCATTCGGCTGAAAGCGTAGTGGCGGTTTGCCGTTTGCCTATTTTCTGCGGTACTGTTGGGGCGACATCCCTGTCTGTTTTTTGAAGAAAGTGCCGAAATAGGATGCGTTCGGGAAGTTGAAGAAATCGGAGATTTCCTGTACGTTCTTCTGTGTATTCTTGAGCAATGAAATGCTCTTGCGGATGATGGATTTGAACACCAACTCCTGTACCGTATACCCGCAGATAGACTTGGACAGAGCCGAAAGATATTTGGGCGACAGGCACAGCTTGTCCGCATAGAAGTCCACTCCCCGCTCTTTCGTATAGTATTGTTCTATCAACTGAACCAGGCGGATAAAGATGTCATGCTTGTGGCTTACGGATGCTTTCTCCGCAATGAGTTTACGGGTGTAGACCGAACAAAGCCTGTATGTCAATGCCAGCAGGAGCAGTTTCTGCTCGTATCGGTTGAACGTGTTCTCTTCTATTTTCAGCGTATTGTCCAGCAGCGACAGGTATTTCAAGACCTCTTCTTCCTCTCCGGTGTTCCATACATAGCACGGTTCGGTGGCCAGATGTGAATACAGGTTCATGGATACTATCGAATTTCCCATAATATCCCGTATGGGATCGGTCTGATAAATGAAGATGACTACTTCCACGTCGTCGGATGCGTACAGTACTTGAAACAGGGAGTCTTTCGGAAGAAAGAGCGTATCGCCGTCTTTAGCGGAAAACGATTTCTGATTGAGGATGAAGGTAAAACTTCCTCGGCGGCAAATCACCAGTCCCACCCCGTCTATCATAAACGGGCTTTGCAAGGCAGACGGAAAAGAACGGAGCACGCCTTCCGAACTACAAATTTGTTGTTTGCTCGATAGCGCATTGTCAAGGTGCGATAAACGTTCTTGCCGGGTATCCATGATGATAGAGATTACAGGTTTCGTTTGAAAACAGCGCTAAGTTAATAATTTCCGTTTAGGATAGGGCAGTATCACGACAAATATCATGCAAAAAAGGCAGGCGTACAGCGTCCAACCCGCCATTTCCTTGACCGCCGATAAGGTGGCCTGCACCTGAATGCGTCCTTTAGCGGACATGGCTGCCATGTGGACGGCTTCCTGTTTGCTTTTTCCTTGATATTGCATTCCTTGCACGGTTTGCGTAAACGAGGCGGACGCTTCGGGATGCATCATATCCACATTCTGCGCATAACGGGTGATGTAGTATTGCTGCCGTTCCTGCAACACATTACTATATAAGGCGGTTCCGATGCAGGGAGCGAGCACCATGCGTACGGTAAGCATCGTGCAAATCCACGAGGACAGGAACTTGTAGGGCATACGCTGGGTGGCAAAAGTCGGTATCAGCGAGTATAGGAGCATCATGCCCGTGGAGCGGATAATGACGGGATATTTCATCCGTTCGTATAATCCCGCGTCCTGTACCTCGAAATACATAAACATGGCGGATAATCCCAAAAACAGGAATCCGGCGGCAAAGAGGTATTTGAAGTGCACTCCTTTTACGCTGAGCCAGATTGTTGCGATACCGCCGATAAAGTAGCCTAACATAGACCAATTGCCCAGCGTAGCGTTTTGGTAGTTGTCCAATTTCATTCCTATGCCTGTAAATACGTTGACAAACAGAGAGCTGGAGTTCAGCACCATTAGCAGAAAGTAGAACAGGAATCCGAAGCGGATGGTACGCAGCTTGAGTACATCGAACTGATAATAGGGATTGCGCCGGGTTGCTTCTATATAGACGAACAGGATGCCCGCGACCACAGCTCCTACCGTTGCCCAACGGATGGTAGGGTCGTCATACCAGTCGAGAACCTTACCATAGGTCAGCACATAAGTGATGCACATCAGTGTGATGCAGAAAATGGAGGCATTGCCGAACTGCTTGAAGTTAATGGGAAAACGGCGGGTGGCATATTTATGATAAGGCATCGTGACAAACGAAATAAGGATGCAAAGCAGCAACAGTCCCATCATGAAGTAATAAACGTATTGCCATTCGTATTCGTAAGTGAGCCATGCGGTGAGCGATGTACCCAACTGTCCCAGTACCATGAAAAACAGATAAATGGCAGGCTGCGCGGCGCTTCGTTCGATATCCAGCTTGTCCCAGCCTTCGCCGGTAGCGGGTTCGTTGCCGGGGGTAATTTTCTCGGTTGCTTCCACATGCCCCGCATATTTGATGAGAGTGAACAGGTTGACCATCATCAGCACCATGCGCAGGAATCCCATGAACAGACTGCACAATGCCAATAGGAATATGCTGTCCGTCTTGGCGCAGATATAACTGAAGATATACATCAGCGAGAATCCTGCGATGCACATCATCTTCTCCCTGCGTATGCATACCAGCCGGTACAGGAAAGGGCAGAATGCCGCCATACCTATGGACGTGGCGAAGTTGGCAAACTGGATATGTTCGGATATGATACCCAGGCCGCTCATCATTTCCGTACCGTTGGCGGAGTAGGTTCCGCCTACCGTAAGAATAGGCAGGAAGAACACTAACAGAATGATGATGCCTATCGGTTTGGGCACCCAGTTATAGAAAGGATAGTTCTTGGGATATGAGGGCATTTCCTTAATGATTAATCGTTGAGAATCAGAGTTTGGCTTTTACTATTACCATCATGCCGGCCGCAAGTTTCCCGTTCTCCTCTTTGGACAGATGGGTGAAGTCGATGCGTACGGGTATGCGTTGCTGTATCTTTACGAAGTTTCCGGCGGAGTTGTCGGTGGGCACCAATGAGTATTTGGAACCCGTCGCACCGGAAATGGCGGTGATGGTTCCTGTAAACTCCTTGTCACTGATGGCGTCTACGGTGATGGCTACCTCTTGTCCTATACGCAGGTTCTCCACTTGTGTCTCTTTGTAGTTGGCGACAATCCATTTTTGAGTGTCGGGCAGAATGTAGGTGATGGTTTGTCCGGCTGTAATGAACTGGCCTTCTTCCAAGGCACGGCGTCCCAATTTGCCGTCGCAGGGAGCTGTCACTACGGTATAGGAGAGGTTCAGGCGTGCCATCTCCAAAGCGGCCGTTGCCCGCTGAATGGCGGCTTCCGTACTTTCGCGGCGGTGTGATACCTCGTTTACGCCCGACAAGGCTGCTTTCTGTTGCCGTTTTGTAGCTTCCAGCTTTTTGCGGGTAGCTTCGTATTCCGTTTCTATCTGCTCGAGTTGTATAGGGGTGGCCGCGTTTCTCTGTACCAGATTCTGGTAACGTTGGCGGTCTTTCTCCAGTTTGGCGAGGCGGATTTCTATTTCGGAGATGGAAGCGTCGTATACAGAGGCGGTGGTCTGCGTGGTTTGCAGTGTAGCCCCGATTACGGTAGCCCCGGCTTGCGCATCTTTCAGCGCGGCTTCGGCTTCCATTACGCGTATCTTATATTCGCGGTCGTCCAGTACAAGCAACGTGTCGCCTTTGCGTATTTCCTGATGCTCGGTGAAATAAATCTTCTTGATATAACCCGATGCACGCAGGTTGATGGGAGAGATATACTGTTCTATCTGCGCGTCATTGCTGACCTCTGTCTGTTTATAATCAAGGAAGAGGCAAACAACCTCTATCACTCCCCAAACTACGATTGCCGCTCCCAGCAGGCTGACCGCGATTTGCCAACGGCGCAGCTTGCGCAGTTTCTTGGCTTTCTCCTGGTGTGTGCCCGACGTGTTATTTTTCGCTGTTGTTTCCATATGATGATTTGATTAACTTGTTATTTTACTAATGTATCTATTTGCCCTGTCAGTTTCAGCAGCAACAAGGTGGTTACCCGGTAGCTGTAATGGGCGCTGATGTAGCTGTTTTGCGCTTCGCTCATCTGCATTTCGTCTTGCAGCACCTCGGTCATGGAAGCGATGCCTTCGCGATAGCGCTCCATGGTGACTGTATATACATCTTCGGCAAGCAGGTAGTTGTCTTTCTGCTTTTTGAAGTTGCGTTGGTTGTTCATCAGGTCGTTGGTGGCGTTCAGGTACTGGGTTTGCAGGCTTTTGCGGGTATTTTCCTGCGCCAGCTTTATGTTCTCGATATCTATGGCGGCCTTCCGGGTTTTGTAACGCTTGTCCAGCCCGTCAAATATCGGAATGCGCAGTGACAGTCCCAGTCCGTAGGAACGGAACCAGTGATTGGACGGTCCGGAGTGAAACCAATGGTAGGCTTTGTCTGTATAGGCGGAGAACATCCAGTTGCCGGTCAGGTTCAGTGAGGGGATATAGCCATAGCCAATCATTTTTTTCTGCTGTTCCGCCGCTGCCTTTTGCGATTGCAGCAGTTGGAGCTCGTACAGGTTTTCGGATAATCCGGTCAGCGCGACGGGGGTGATGTTTTCGGAGTTCACCGGCACTAAGGCTATCTGTTCATCGGCGGGATAGTCCATGATATATTTCAGCAGGTTCAGTTGCTGCTCCTGCATTGCCCGGACATTGTCGTATTGCACTTTCAGGTTTTCCAGATTGATATTGACGCGTTTTACGTCCACTTCCATAGCCATTCCGTTGTCATGGAAAGCCATGGTGATGTCTTTCAGCTCTTCCAACCGGGTGATGTTGGCTTTTATCAAAGTGATTTGTTCGGCAGTGGTCTGTCCCAGATAGTACATTTTGCATATCTCCAGAATGAGGTCTTCCCGCGCTTTCTCGTAAGAAAGACGGTTTATCTCATCCATGACTTTTGCAATGGATACGGTGGTATAAAGCGTCTGATTATAAAGAGGCATCTGCAATTGCAAACCTGCGTTGGCGTTGTAGCGCAAGGTCCGGGTTATGTTATACGGGTTTCCGTAGGCGGAGCCGTCGGTAACGGATACGGGCGGGTCTATATTATCATTATAGTTGGCGAACCCGTTGATTTGAGGTAACAGCCTTGCACGGTTTTCGGAAATCCCGTATTTGCTTTTCCGCATTTCCTTGCGTTTGCTTTCCAAAGACAGGTTGTTCTCGATACCTGTTTCGAGGCAATCTTTCAGTGTCAAGGTCTTTTGGGCGTGTCCTGCGGCGGCCGGCAAACAAAGAAAGGAAAAAATGAATAGTAGCTTTTTCATAATATCACCAATAATTTGTGCAAAGTTAGCGGCTTATCATGGAAGAATGCTATCCATATATAGACTGCTTATGTTCATATTTTCCTTTTTCTTAGCTCTTTAAAGGAAGAAAACAGGCAAAAAACGACTGTTTTAAATTTCCGCATGTACTTAATAAATGATAATAATCGTCTTTCTTATGAAAAAAAACGGGAAGAAACGTATTTATCAACTTTATTATACTACCTTTGTCCCCAGAGTTTGAGTTACGAATCATTATCGTATAGTTCTTCTTTTAATATATTATTAGTAAGCAGTCCTCTCCTTTAATTATCCTCCTCACTCCAATTTATTATTTATTTTATAACATTTTTAGAATGAACATTTACATTTCAGGTTTAAGTTATGGCGTTAATAATGCCGACTTGACAAATTTATTTGCAGAGTTTGGAGAAGTTTCTTCAGCTAAAGTTATTCTCGACAGAGAAACCGGTAGATCCAGAGGATTTGCGTTTGTGGAGATGAGCAATGACACAGAAGGACAGAAAGCTATTGACGAATTGAACGGCGTAGAATATGACAGCAAAGTTATCTCTGTAAGCGTTGCGCGCCCTCGTGAGGAAAGACCCTCAAACAGTAGACCTCATGGCGGTTATAACAACTCCAGAAGATACTAATATCAGAATAAAGGCAGGAAACCCGATTTCCTGCCTTTCATAAACAAATTCCGTCTTTTTTTATTTAGCGGAAGCGTTCCGCTCCACCACCTGCACTTTTCATTCTACAAAGATTTATCAGACTTTTTGTATGGGCCACTTGAGTGAAGCGTGCTCCCATTATACCTGTGCTAATGTTTTGGCACGCTCATAAAACAATATATATATGACATTTAAAGATTTAAATATAACCGAACCGATTTTAAAAGCAATTGAAGAAAAAGGATATACCAGTCCTACCCCTATACAAGTAAAAGCAATTCCCGCCGCCTTAACGGGAAAAGATATATTGGGCTGTGCGCAGACCGGAACAGGAAAGACCGCCGCATTCGCCATTCCCATTATTCAGCATCTGCAGGTCGGAAAAGAACGGGATAAGAGTATCAAAGCCTTGATACTGACGCCTACCCGCGAACTGGCGTTACAGATTAGCGAGTGCATAGACGACTACGCCAAATATACGCAAGTCCGTCATGGAGTTATCTTCGGAGGAGTAAACCAGCGTGCGCAGGTAAATATGCTGCACAAAGGAGTCGACATATTGGTTGCCACTCCGGGACGCCTGCTGGATTTGATGAACCAGGGATATATCCATCTGGATAGTGTACGGCACTTCGTATTGGATGAGGCCGACCGCATGCTCGACATGGGATTTATCCATGACATCAAACGTCTGTTGCCGAAACTCCCTAAAGAAAAGCAAACCCTATTCTTCTCGGCTACCATGCCCGATACGATAATCGCTTTGACGAACTCACTGTTGAAGCAACCGGTAAAGATTGCCATAACCCCAAAATCGTCTACGGTGGATACCATCGAACAGACCGTCTACTTTGTGGAGAAGAAAGAGAAAAGCAAACTGTTGATTTCCATTTTGCATAAAGCGGAAGGACAGTCGGTACTTGTTTTCTCACGTACCAAGCACAATGCGGACAGAATTGTCCGCGTATTAAGCAAAGCGGGTATCGGCAGCCAGGCCATTCATGGAAACAAAAGCCAGAATGCAAGGCAATCCGCATTGGAAAACTTCAAAACGGGTAAGATACGTGTAATGATAGCCACCGATATTGCTGCCAGGGGTATTGATATCAACGAATTGCCGTTGGTCATTAACTATGACCTTCCCGATGTGCCCGAAACGTATGTGCATCGTATCGGACGTACCGGCAGAGCCGGTAACTCAGGGACGGCGCTGACTTTTTGCTCGCAGGAAGAGCGTAAATTGGTCAGCGATATTCAAAAGCTGACGGGCAAGAAGCTCAGTAAGGCTGAGTTCGCTATCTGAGTTCGTTTATAAGTTTATTATTTATTCGACGAGTATACACCAATTAAAAAATATAAGTTCTATGGCAAAATCCATGACAGCGGGAAAGCGTGAAAATGAAAAGAAAAGACTTGCTAAGCGGGAAGAGAAATTAAAGAGAAAAGAAGGCAGAAAATCTACTAAAGGCAGTTTTGACGACATGATTGCCTATGTGGACGAATATGGAATGATTACTTCAACTCCACCCGAAGAGAATATCAAAAAGCAAGAGATTAATGTAGAGGAGATAATGATTTCCACTCCCAAAAAGGAAGATGAAGAACCGGTGATTCTGCGAGGAAGAGTTGAGTTCTTCAATGAAGCCAGAGGATTTGGATTTATCAAAGACCTTGCAGGGATTGAGAAATACTTTTTTCATGTAAACAATGTTGTTACGGAAGTCAAAGAGGGTAATATCGTTACGTTCGACCTCGAGCGCGGGGCGAAAGGAATGAATGCTGTCAATATCAATTTGGAAAGATAATCTGTAATAGTCAAGGCTTGTCCAGATAATCTGCCGGCTCGGAACAAAGCACAGTATTTGCCTTCACCTTCCACGCCTTTATTCATCAGGGATAGCGGGTGAACCCCTGTCAAAGATATATATGCGGCATGATTGGTGGCGAAAGCGTCTTACGGTATGGATAAATCCGCCTCACGGGATAAATTTATTTATCCCGTGAGGCGGATTTACTTGTCTTATGGAACGAAAATTCCCGCCTTGCGGGATGATTCGGAGGGAAGTCCGTAATGTCAGGGTTCACCCGCTATTCCTCATGGATAGGGGAGTGTGAAAGGTGAAGGGTAGATAAGGAAATCTTGTTCATACGATGATAGCTTGCTTTCACAGGATGGAAACCGTTTTTTCACCGCAGTATAAATTTCGTTTGATACGATTGAAAACTTTTTTGGATATATATCAAAAACGGAGTTATCGGAAAGTTCGGTCGCTCCGGCCGATGCCGGTACGAACCGCGAATACTGAAAACGAAAAAGACCGCCAAGAGTGGAAGCCTCTCAACAGTCTCAATACTCATCTTGTAGCGGGACCCGGGATTGAACCGGGGACCTCATGATTATGAAACCGGGCTGTACCGATGTCTTCCTATTTCTTTGCGTTTCACGCTCTTACTTAAGTCGCTCTTTTTCAAGGGCAAATATAATATTTCTTTTTCATCCGTAATCACTCTTTTTCTTCTATTTCCCGATGATTTGTGCAATTTTCGTGCAAATGGTAAAATGTACAGTTCTATTCTTATCGATATTTGGCCTTAGAAACGGAGACTTTTACATCATTAAATCCATATCTTTTAAGTCTATATTCAATATCTAATTTTATATCAATTTTTTTCTCTGCTTTAGGACCTATTATAATTTCTACTCCTTTTCTAAATAAATCGGGAGGGGTTTCAATATACAGATGAGGTATCTCTCGTTCATCGAGTTTTACCTCTTCGCTTTCCATCCTATGGAAAGAAAGATATCTAAACTCTTTTTCTGTTTGATATTGTGGGTTTTTATACAAATATCTAATTTCATCACTAGCCTTAGTATAGAAACGATATAAGTAATTTACTAACGAAGAGTTTTCCTTGTCTTTATTTTTAAGTATTAATGATTTTAATTCATTGAACTTTTCGGCCATATTCAATCTAATGCTAGTACAATCGTAAGAAACTTTGTACAATAGTATATTCTTTTCATCTATTTCAGAATCATTTAATTGAGAATGAAATGATTCTTTAAATATATCAATAATACTAGGAAATACCATTTTATAATCTTTTTGTGGTAATACAATACTAAGTCCTTTACCATCTTGTCCATATAATCTCCACATTGTTAAATCATCTTTTTTATGAGTGGTGAAAGATGCGATATATGTACTATAATATCTTTTTTCTTCAATGTATGGTACTATTTCTTTTAATTCTTCACAATCAAATAAATATAGTCCTTCCTCCGGATCATTCATATATGCAGTATTATATAGTCTAAGTACAGGATACTTTTTTCTATATTCTTCATACTCACTAGAGTTTTTAGGAATACGCAACATGGAGTGCATAGCTTGTATATTGGTGTAATGAGCCATATCTTCCTCTTCTGTAAGCGCAATAGGTTTAGCTAGTAAAGAATGTCGACTATTTAAGAAAAAAGAATATATACTATTCAGATTATCAACATAACTAAATAGTTTTGAATCATCGTTTTCAATAAGTTTGGATAAATCACAAATGAGTTCATTATAAATGGGATGAAGTTGATTAGATTTAGCTGCATCTATTATTTGTTTTTGTCTTTTGGAATTATTACGTGCTAAAGTAATTATTGGTGAGATGCTTGATAAGCTTTTCCGTTTTAATAAATATTTGAATTGTAATTCTTCTGATTGCGAAATATTAAATCCATCTTCTGTATAACCTTTTGAGAATAACATATCTAAAAAGAATGGAAGGCTCTTATCTCCTTGTTCTATTGCCAAATCAATATATCTGAAAAATTTCGAATTTGCCTCCTTGTACTTGCATAAAATACATAAAGCTATAAGAGACGAACTATAGCTATCACCTGATTTTGACTTTCTAACAAGTTTCATAAAATCAGTAACATTCTCAGGATATTTATTCCTTCCATTATCAATATTTTCTATTTCCATACCTGTTTTTTATCTGTTTGATTACAAAGGAGCTAAAATCTTTGTTTTAATACAAATAAATGAATCTCAAAATAAACATGAGTACTGAATTTGTCCAATAATATCTTGCAAACGTTATTAAAAAATGCCTGTAAATGCCTTTTGAAAGCCCCGTTTAACTTATAATTCCAAAAATTGGGGGATATATTACCGGTAAACAATTCCGTTTACAAGTAATTCAAACATCATGATTAAAATCATTAAAAACGGCGTTGTTGTGTCGGTTGTACTCGACACTCGCACCATTAATAAAGAAGGTACTTATCCAGTAAAAATCAAAGTGTATTATCAGGGCAAACCAAAGTATTATTCAGTCGGTATCTGCTTGACTTCAAAAGAAGAACTTGAAGAAGCGCTTGAAGGCAAGTCCAAAGAGTGTAGAGATATTCAGGAAGAAATCGGTAAGGAACTCAGTCGTATTCTAAAGAATGTGGAATATCTGGCCGAACGAGGAACTTTCTCTTTTGACCGTCTGAATACAAGACTTGGAAAAAACATCGGCGGTACTATCAATGAAATGCTTGAAGCCAAGATAAAAGAACTGGATGAAAACAACAAGTTTGGTTCCAAGACTTTTTATCAAAGTACGCTATCACTGATTAAGCGGTATAAAAGGAATAATGTACCAATTAGGGATATTACAGTTGAGTGGCTGCGTGATTTTGAGAAATTCTGCCTGAAAACAGTAAGTCAGACAACTTTGGCTATCAACATGAGGAATATTCGTGCTATCATGAATATTGCCAAATCTGCCGGAGTGATTAGAGAGGCTGATTATCCTTTCGGGAGAGGTAAATACCAGATAAAAGAAGGTGTAGGCAAGAAAAAAGCACTCAACAAGAAACAACTCAAAGCTATCGCCAATTATTCGGACGGTAACAAGTTCACAGAGTTTTATCGTGACTTATGGCTATTCATCTATTTCTGTAACGGTATCAACGTTGCCGATTTGATAAACCTTAAATTCTCTGACATTCAAAACGGGGAAATTTCGTTTATTCGTGAAAAGACAAAGGACCGTACTCGTGACACAAAACGGATTTATGCACCGATAACTCCTGAAATGCAGTCTATTATTGAAAAGTGGGGGAACAATCCGAGAAAGAGTATTTATATATTTCCTTTTATGAAAGCCAGTGATGATGCTTGGGAACATGAGAAGAAAAAGAAGAATCTCACCAAACATATAAATGACAGAATGAAAGTCATCGGTGAAAAGCTGAACATAGGAAAGATTACAACATACGTTGCACGCCATACTTATGCTACCGTATTGAGAAACGAGGGCGTTCCGGTGTCTATTATATCACCTATGTTGGGGCATACAAGCATAACCACTACTGAGATATACCTTGCCGATTTAGAGTCTGAAAACAGAGCCAGAAATGCCCATTTGTTGAGCTTTTAATGTCCGTATTTCTCTTAATTTTGGTAGGTCAAGCATACAGTCCGATTCTCTTGTTTAGGGGAGAATCGGGCTTTCTTTATGCAAAATTACCGGTGCGAGAGCTTAATTCAGGTTAAGAATATAGTTAAAATACCTTTTTCTTTTATATTCCGGTAAAAAAGAGGATATATGTATTAACCGAAAATTCAACTATTCGGAATATTACTAATTGTCAAAATAAATAAAGTTATGGCACGAAAGAAAAAAGTAAAAGAAGAACAACCGGTGACTGCCGAAGTTGTAGAGACTAAAAAGAAGTCTCCCAAAAAAGTATCAAAGGTTAAAATGCCTGCTCAAAAAGAAAGTACACAGGAAACTACTGTTCAAGAGCCGGTTGTCAAAGAAGAAGGCACGAAAGATTCTTTTAAAGACAAAGATTATACAATCGATGAGCTTATAGATATGTTAGGACCAGATATTGATTGTGAGGACGATACAGAGTTTTCATTGACGGAAGGTACTTCTTCACAAGAACAGGAATACACAATAGAGGATATGCTTTCCGCATTGGACGAATCAATCGATAATGACGATGAAGAATGTGTTTCAGATGAAATACTTGATAAATTCGACAAGACACTCGAAGAAAAAGGTCTCGGTGATGATTGTTTTCGGAAGAAAGAAGAACGGCTTAAAGAAATGGATCTGGAACATGAACTTCACGAATTCGCCATTGATGAAATGCTGAATGAATAAGAATATCTAATTTTGTAACCTGCAACAGTCTCTTTATGGGATGTAACTTTGTGGTGTGCCTTATTTTTTCTAATTTTGTACCGTCATGGCAACATGGCGGACATATTAGAAATTTAAGGTACACGAAAGTGTTTAACTGATTCTCCGGAATAAAGTCTGGTAAACTATTAACGAACGGGAATAAGTTAGCATCTCTCGCGTCATATCCATATATGGCGTGGGGAGACTGTTGCTTGTTTTAGTTCAAGGGTTTTACCAGAGCCTATTCCGTAAAATAAGTTAGCAGCCCTCACGCTTTCGCATTTTATAAACTTCTTCTGTGTGGGCGGGAAGAAACTAAAACAAAATTCAAAAATGAAAACATTGAGAATGTTTGCAACCACTTTGATGATGGTTGTATTGTGCTTGAACTTTTCTGCTTGTGGTGACGACGACGACAAAGACGCACCATCCAACTATTTTACAGCAGAAGAATTAGTAAACACTACTTGGGTCGGTTCAAATGCGAAACAGGATGCTTATGTCATTAAGTTGACAAGCAAGACTGATTTAACTTTGAATATAACGAGTAAAAGTGGTACAGTCTATGTTGATAATGCAGCTTTAAAGTATGAGTACAATGCTGAAAATGGTAGCTTTACATCAAGTTATGAAGGGACTTCTATTACGGGAAAAATCACTAAGACTTCTATGACGTTCTCGTTGGAAGGTGAAAAAATAACATTGAATAAAAAATGACGCTCCTATGAACAATAAGAGTAAATTTAATATCATAGCCGGGCTGGCTATGATATTTTTATTTGTTACTTCATGTGATACGGAGAAAGAAGATGTACCGGAAAAAGGGGATGAAATACAAAAGGTAGAAATACCCTCTTCCGATGCAACAAATCCTATTGTAGCAGGACAAATGATAGTTATTCATGGGGAGGGATTCACTGCGGATAGTGAAATATGGATTCAGCCTTCCGCAGTAACAAAAGCGGAAGGAAAAGAGGTGAAAGCTGAAATTATATCGGTTTCAGAAAACGGTATATCTTTCATAACTCCTAAAGTGTCCGGCCAGTGCGATATACTTTTAAGACAGAATGGTAAGAGCCAAACATTAGGTTCTGTTTATATGGAAGAGAAAGATTTAGAGAATCTTTCAGAGTATATGTATATTATAGGAGGTACAGAGGAAAATTCACCGTCATTACACAAATACGATCAGTCTAATAATTCTTTTCAGAAAGTAAGTGAGTTACAAAAAGGATATGTTATCAAGTTTGCTTTGTCCGGTACTAATGGTAACGGAATAGCCTATTATTTTCAGGATATATCTGCTTCGAATAAAGTAAGTTTATGCAGTTATGACTTGAAAACCAATAAAGAGCACGTAATATGTAGTGATTGGCTTACTAAATTCAATAATTCTGCTAACGGACAAGCTATTGGCATGATTGAGGGAAGTTTATGCGGAGTTGAATGTTCCTGGGAAAAAGGTTTTGAAATTATCCAGTTCGGGGATAATGGAACGAAAACTTTGATTAAGACTTTTCCGACAAGTCAGTTAGTTGCAGGCAAAGAGGTAGTCAAGTTCTATTGTGAAGATGATAACCTTCTGTTTAACTATGATTCTTCCTCTAAATCTGTATTGGTTACGGGTTCTATTCAGTTTAAAGGCGAAGATGATACGTCGGAGTGTCTTATATCCTTGAATATAAAGACTGGCGAGATAAAGATGATAAGGGACGAGCAATCAAAGATATGGTTTCAGACATTGAGTACAGGAAAGCAAATACTATTGCTTGAAACTGATACGGAAATAGACGAAACAACTATCAAGACGATTAATCCTGAAACGCTGGAAGCTGGAAACACTTTAGATGTGGTAAAACAATATATATTGCATCCGGTCTATAATAAACAGTCCAATTCGATATGCTGGAAGAAACATTATGAATCAGGATATTGTATAATGCAATATAGTTTGGAAGATAGGACTATTAACGAAACAATTGCTTCTTTACCTTATATTGAAACATTGTTCTCTATTAAGTATTAGAGCTTTAAAAATCAAGTGAATCCTCTTATTGCTTGTGCAATGAGGGGATTTTTTATATCCAAAAACTTTAAAATATGAATGAAAGAATTACCCCATCCAACATTACGAAACTGAAAGAAAATGAAATATTCGTGTTCGGTTCAAACTCAAATGGTGTACATAATGGAAATGCCGCAGCAACAGCGATGAAATTCGGTGCTATTATGGGACAGGCTGCGGGAATACAGGGACAGACCTATGCAATGCCTTCCAAACACATTGAGAATCTTAAAAAACATATTGATGATTTTCTACTATATGCAGAACAACATTCGGAATATACTTTTTTAGTTACAGAGATAGGTTGCGGAATATCCAAACATTCGCCATTTGAGATTGCGCCGTTATTCAAAGAAGCGGTTCATATAAAGAACATCAATTTACCTTTGTCCTTTTGGGATGTTCTGAATGGTGGCATACAAGCCAGAATCAAACAGGTTGCCGAAAAAGAATCTCTTTCCGTTCCTGATTTTTGTCAAAGAACAGGATTGTCTTTTACTATACTGATGAACATTTTATTCAGAAAAGAACTTCCTACCGTCTGGATTGTGCAAAAGATACTAATTGCCTTTCCGTCTATAAATGCAAGGTGGCTACTTTTGGGAGAAGGCGATATGAAACTCACGAAACGCAATAGTTTTTTCACAAGAATAAACGATTTTCTGCATATCTTTTTCGCTTCCAAATAGACGTGAAATTATTATTTCCCCATACCCAAAATAAGGCTGTTTTCGTCTCCTGTATCGAGCTTTTCTCTTGCCTCTAATACTCGGTATAAAGAAGCACGAGCATATCTCGAATATGAAGAATAATTTAAAAGTAGAAAATTCTTACATAGTGAATAAAGTGAATGAAATGAATATATTTTTATATATTTTTTTAGTAGGTATATTATATAAGATATAGAATATAATAAAGGAATATATATTCATTACATTCACTTTTTCACTATTATAATATCATAGAAAATTCAAGAACTGACGATGATACATGTTTCTCCGTTATTATATTTGTCTTTGTCGTTTTCTTCCCGGAAAAAAAGTTTCGGATGACTCAAATATCCCTCAACAAATTTTTCTTTTTCTCCTTCTTTTGTATTAGGAATTGGGATAAGGTCTAATGTATAGCGTAGTCCAAAACCGTATATGGTGATAGGCTTTGTTTTATCTCTTTTGAAAAGATTCCTTAGGTTATAAGAATGCTCTATAATTTTAAATTTGTACTCTCCTAAATATTCCAGTTTAACGTAATTTTCAGGATACCAGCCAATAGTGTATTCTTTCTTTTCCATTCGCTCTACTACATAATCCAAAGGATTATAATAGTGGCTTTCCAAAATGTTTTCCTGCCTCTTTATTTCGCAGAAATGGTCAAAACTTCTATAGCCGATAGATTCGGCTATTATAGATAAATATCTTTTGTTTGGGATATGTTCCGTATTTCTTTTGCCGCTTGCAGGCCAATATTCCTTAATGAAACTATGTTCCAAATAATGCTTGTTCTTTTTAGTCCTACTCAGTTTTTCCGTATCGCCTTTATTGGCTTTGCTATATTCTTTATCTATTATGTTAATGACTTCGTTGAAATCTGCATTGATAGATATGCCGAAACGAGACAAAAAAGCATTTTTTAATTCATCTATCAAATCCCAAAAATCAGGCTCTATTTCTTTTTTTTTATTTGCCATAACAATTGTTAAATCCAAACTTCGGCAAAAGTCCGAAGGCCAACCTACTACTTTTGCAAATGTAATTCAATAAAATCGTAAAAATGAAAAAAGAAGTAACTTATGATTCACTACCTAATGCGGTAGCTGAACTATCTGAAAAACTTAATTTGCTTGTTGAGATAGTGTCAACAAAGATAGAGAAAAAAGAGGAGATACCAAAATATTTTGATAAGAAACAAGCTCTTCGGTATATGGCGAATTCAGGAATTAAAATAAGCGAGTCTAAACTATATAAAATGACTTCGCAAAATAACATTCCTTATCATAAGTCAGGAAATAAGCTCTATTTCATGCCCGAAGAATTGGATGAGTGGATGAATGAACAAATTATTGGAAAGGATGAAATAAACAAGCCCTTTTCTATTCAGACTATTATTAATAAGAATCAGAAGAAAAAGAAATAACACATTAAAATTTTATTATTATGATATACGATAATGACGAAAGCGAAAGCTCTGTTTCAACAGGTGATGCGGTAGTGAAGAAATTGAATTTTCAATCGGACGCTTTGCAGAAAGTATACAAAAACACTAATCTGGCAACAGTGTTGGATAATATCCGAACACTTGATTTTCCTGCAATATATCATCAAGGGAATGACAAAGTTCTGTATCATTTAGAAAAGATACGAAGTGAATTAGGCAAGAGTAGTGATGAAGACAGGAAAGATGAACTGCGGAGTAAATTAAGAAAATATGAGCCTAATATTAAGGTTAAATTTACTATTGCTATAACATATTTATTGCAAGTCGCTCAAGATTGCGGGCATGATTTGATGTTTAAAGACGGATTAATCTATTGCTTTAATGGTCGCTACTGGGAGAATATTCAATCGGAAATATTCAAAGCCTTTTTAGCGGAAGTGATCACTAAGACAGGGATAAACGAATTTCAATCATTGAAAGCTGATGCACAAAAAGACTTGTATAAACAGTTTCTTGTAAGTGCGTTTTATTCAGATGATGCAGACATTGAAGAAAGTACTCCGGTTATTATAAATTTGAAAAGTAACGTTTTTGTTTGCCAGAACGGGAATTATGAATTTAGAGATTTTGATAAAAACGACAAACTGACATACTGTTTGGATTTTGACTATGAACCTGATGCGAAAATTGACAAATTTCAAAAATTCTTAGATAAAGTGTTGCCCGATGAGGGTATGCAAAATGTACTTGCTGAATATTGTGCGTACATATTAACTAAGAATCTTAAACTGGAAAAAGCTCTGATTCTGTTAGGTGCTGGCGCTAACGGCAAAAGTACGTTTGGCGATATTCTGACCGCTTTGTTAGGTGGAAAGAAAAATGTGTGCTTTAACTCGTTAAGTGATTTGTGTGACAGTAAAGGGTACTATCGAACCGAACTTTCAAAATATTTGCTCAATTTCTGTTCGGAATTCAGCACAAGTTACAATTCTGCTATACTTAAACAGTTGATTAGTACGGAAGAAGTGACAGCACGTTCAGTGTTCGAGAAACCAATAACTATTCAGAATTATTGTAAATTCATTTTTAATGCCAATATTATTGGTAAAAAAGATATTGAACGCTCTCAGGGGTTTTACCGAAGATTATTGATTTTGCCATTCAATGTTACAATTCCAGAAGCGGAACGCGACCCGGAACTTGCTGCAAAGATAATCAACACAGAACTTAGCGGTATTTTTAATTGGATTTTGAAAGGACTAAATCGTATCCTGAAAAATAAGCGTTTTACAATCACTCCAGAAATTGAAGCGGTTAGAACAGAGTTTGAAAAGGAGAGTGATTCAGTTGCCTTGTTTATTGAAGAATGCGGATATGTGAAAGATGAAACTACCAAGCCGCTTAGAATGAAAGACCTTTATGATGAATACTGGGAATATACGAGGGAAAAATTGAAAATGACTCCTGTGTATAGGCCCGAATTTAAACGTCGATTAAGAGACAATTTGAATTTTAAAATCAAAGAAAAAGGTACTAATCATTATCCTTGTATTTATTGTACAAAAAAGCCGGAAAAGGTTGAAAACAAAGAGGAGAATGGTTTATGTTCTATTGAGGAAAATGGAGAGAAATTATATTATCGAGATGTGACAACAATAATTAATCAGGAAAATAATGAATAAGAAAAAACAAATCTTAGTATCAATGTTTGATAACATAAAGTCAAGCAGGTCTTATACGGTGGTAGATATTCGTCAATGGTTATTAAGTAATCATCTGCAAGATGTCATAACACAGATTCGTATTACTCAGGATAAAGATGTACGTAGGACGCTAAAATGTAAGTTGCCGGCTATTACGCCAAGTGGAATATTTCATCGGCGTAATAGTAACGGACTGGTTGAGCCTTCATCATTAATCTGTATTGATATTGACGGGAAAGATAACCCGTCAATATCTGACATGGAGAAATTGAAAAAACGGTTAGGTAAGTTATCCTATATAATGTATGTCGGTTTATCCGCAAGTGGTACGGGATTATTCTGTATTATACCGTATACTGATTACCGTAATCACAAGCTTTACTTCAATTCTCTGAAACTGGAATTTGAGAAAATGGGAATCATTATTGATAAAAGTTGTAGTGATATAACTCGGTTAAGGCTTGCTTCGTATGATGAACATCCGTATTTGAATTGGGATGCTGTACCTTATGAAAAAAACTTAGACGAAAACGATTGTGTAAAAGTGAGAGATTTGATTAAAACGGAAATCCTTCAGGATAATATTGCTGATAATAAAGTGAATGGCTTTGATTTTGTTGCAAATCAGCTACTTAAACCTACAAATTTAGATTTGGCGCATGTAATTCCTCAAAGTAAGAAAAACGAAGTTGTCAGACTGGTAAATGTCATAATTGAAAGTAAGGTGGACATAACTCGCAATTATCAAGATTGGTTTACCATCTGCTGTATTATTAAGAATTATTTTGGTGCAGGAGGTATAGTCCTATTCCATGACATCAGTAAATTATATCCTAATTACAGTCCGGAAGAGACAGAAAAGTTATATTCTTCAATCAAGCAATGGCAATACAGATACAGGTCTGACCGCTTATTTGAAATAGCTGCAAAATATGGAATACTATAATAAATAATATTATAATGGGAGGAGATACCCTTTATCTTCAATTATTAAAATTCATAAATTATGAATGAAAATTTTAAGATTGGTAACAACAGAGCCAATACAAAAAACACTGTTGGAGTTAAGAATCGTACTTTGTCTAAGTCTACTTTGGATGGGAAGCAAAGTTTTGAGCGATTCATGCATGATTGCAATGTACTTCAATCAGAAAAGGAATATGTATTACTTCGAGATTTATACTTGGAGTATAGTACATATTGCAAGGAAGTGGGTATTGTACCCAAAGTACAAAAGGAATTCTTGCGTTACATGGAGAAGCGTTGTTTGGTGAAACGTCATAGTACAAACTATCAGACACGTCTTTATCTGAAAAAGTCACCATGTTCTTGTGTGAGTGGACTGGGGTAGATGAAATTCTGCAAAAGAATGATTTGGCGGCTATTAGTGAATCAGAACTTCTCAAACCTTTGGATGATAAAGGAACTGAGGAAATTTTGATTACTGATAAAGTTGATTGTTAAGAGTCCGCTGTAATGTAACGAAGTGAAATAATAAGGCTTTCGTCTTTTATTTGATTTTGTTGCGATTAAACGAGATAACTACCGGTGTGTAGCTTATCTCGTTTTTCGTATCTATTTGTGCAATTTCTTGTGCAAAAAGCCTCAACTCAGGCAGAAACCCCATGTATTACTAAATAAAGCCAAGCAATGAAAAGAAAACAGAAGAAAGAGATTTTAAAGTAGAATTATCTTACGTTTTCATTGATTATCAGTGTTTTACATTAAAATTCGTGCAAAATCTGTGCAAATACCCCTATAAACAAAAAAGACAACCAAGAGTGGAAGCCTTCTAATTGCTTAATTTACAAGCCTTTCGGCTTAGTAGCGGGACCCGGGATTGAACCGGGGACCTCATGATTATGAATCATGCGCTCT
>ERZ1673736.1942-NODE-1942-length-24828-cov-14.836758_pt1 | contig 24828 bp, 28 predicted proteins | sample MGYA00580212_ERZ1673736 | MGnify/ENA primary metagenome ERZ1673736 (study PRJEB41218, sample SAMN15661752) | gut metagenome | host: Homo sapiens | place: Canada: London | collected 2015-08-20/2019-03-30 | study: EMG produced TPA metagenomics assembly of...
AACAGGACTATAAATTATAGAAAAAGGTTGTGCCAACGTTTTGACACAACCTCATAAATATTAATAATTTTATAACCAAAAGTTATAGCGGCAGGGCTAAGTGTTAAGTCGTATATAACTGCCTTTTTTTATTCTAGCCATTATTATTCCTCCAATGATTTAACAAAAGCTTGGCCTTTCTCTGTTAGCACATAACCACCAGTCTTTAAAGATCCTTGATACTCTATCAAAGCTAAAGGCTCTGATGATAGCTGTTTAATGGTTCTTTCTAAAGTTGCTTTGGAAATTTCGATATTTTCCAATAATGATTTGCGCTTAATAAGAGGCGACTTTGATATTGCCAATAAGACAGTTTGTGCATTATCATTTATAGCCTCATTTATAGCCTCATTTATAGCCTCATTTTTCGCTTCACCTATAGTTAAAGAACCCTCAAAGCCCTCATGACAAGGGATTTCTATCAAGAAGTAGCTTCTTTCTTCATTGGTTTCAATCACAGCTGGAGCAGAGCCATTTCTGCGTAATTCGTCCTGAATGGTTGGGATGCCAGTACCACGACCTTCCGACAACTGCAACTCTTTAAGGTAATCACCCAAACGACGGTTACGATATCGACGTGACTTTAGACGTTCTGCCTTTTGAATAGCATCCAAACTTATAGAGCGATCTGGGCCAGTATAGCTAAGAATTGATATTTTATCTGGTTCAATTGTTATCTCCACTGGCTCACGCTCTTGATAATCTCTATGATATAGTGCATTAACTACAGCCTCTTCAATCGCCTGGTAAGGATAGTTGAAATAGGTTATAGACTCCGCTTTATCTTTAGGTTTGATGATTCTCTTCTTGATAACATTTGTTTTGATATAGTCCAATGCTTGCTTAATCATTTCAGGTACAGGACCTACGATCTTTGGAACCTCAATCATATTATTGGGATTCTTGATGCAGCCCTCTGGAAAGATTACAATATCAACCTGCGTGGTTGGGAAGAACTTGGCTGGATTTTTAGAGAACATCATAGCAGCTACATTCTTCACTAGCTGACATTCAGTTGGTCCAACTAATAAGTCCATTTGAGACAATATCTCAGACATTGACAGCTTTTCAAAATCAGCTACCAAGCGACTATTTACAGTTTGTAGATAATCCAGAGCCAATGCTCTAGAAATATCTGTCTGTTCAATATTTTCATTCCCTCTTTCATCAAATGGAAGGCGACTTGCCAATTCACGCAATTCATCCAATACTTCGCCTTTTGCCTCTATGGTATTGGTACCATTACGTACATACCATTTACATGGTGATTGATTGCTCGCTGTAACACGTTCACGCACATTATACGGACGATTTACACCTGCTGGTACCCAGATAAGCAATACATATTTATCATCTACCTCCTGAACATCAACTCTTGGCATGTAATAAGGATCAATCTTATTGTTATAGCCAATCATTTCACGCTGGATTTTGTCAAGCTCTTCAACAGGAACTCCTGTTACAGGGCGTTTTGCGATGCCTGTATTATCTTCCTCTTCTACACCTACAACAATGTATCCTCCTCCAAGATTATCAATATCGTTGGCGAAAGCACAAATAGTACGATAGATTTTATCAGGATTCCAACCTTTTTTAAATTCAATGCGGGTGGATTCTATTTTGCGTTTGTGAAGTAGATCTTCTATGTTAACTGGAATAGCCATGTGGATTACTTAGTTAGATTTATCTTTTTCTACATGAATCAACTCTCTCACATCAACATTCAAGAGCTCTGCGATGCGAAACAGTGTTTCCAAGTCTGGTTGTGAAGCATTTGTACACCAGCGAGACACTGAACATGCATTCTTGCCTACCTGCTGAGATAGCCAGCGAGCTGTTTTATTTTTTTCAACCAATACAATTTTAATCCTATTTAGTTGCTTCATGACTGAATTTGTTTATAGTTTAATGCAAACATATTAAAATTTATCGTAATGGGCGAATAATTTTCAGGTTAATTTGAATAGTCGCATAAAATTGACTAAGTGCCATTGTTGATTTTAATAAAAAAGTATTTATAAGTCGTGGAAATGTGGTGTTTTTGATAGATTTCCACGAGGGATAGCGCATTTTCCTTTTTATGTTCTTAAAGAGATTTGCTGACAAAAGAAAAATAGAATGACTTTACTTTAATGTCGTACCCTACATATACGGATAATAAAGTAAAGCTATATTCAAAAAGAGGGAAAAGAAGAAAGAGGCTTTGCCTCTGATATTTTCTTTTGTTTGATTACTTGTTAAGTGTAAGGGGGTACTTTCAAAGTACATCCTTAGCAATAATGATAAATGAGGAACAAATCGTTATGCATATGTCACCCATCAAAGGGGTGTCCATTTCGGCTACCCCTTGAATTGCGACCTCTCCCTGATATTTTTCTTTTGTTTGCTTATTGCTTTAATCACAAGATGGGGTCGTTTCAAAGGACATCATCTATTACATTTCACCAAACCTTGAACCAGTGTCGCAAATCACGACGGTGCTTTTAGAAATATATGGAATTGTAGGGAGGCCCTATAACGGGGCGTCCCAAAAACGATGACCCCTTATAACATGGAGTCACATTTCGTTACCCCATACTATAGTACATAATAAACAACGAGGAACAAATCGTTACATATATGTAACATATCAATCCCAAAGGGGGTGTCCATTTTGGTCACCCCTTGAATTGAGCCCTCCCTGATATTTTTCTTTTGGTGGATTACTGCTTAAATCACAAGATGGGGTACTTTCAAAGTACATCATCCGCATTTTTTGTGATATTACTACTTTAATCGCAAGATGGGGTATTTTCAAGCTACCTCATATGTTGCATTCCACTAATTCTTGAACCAGGGTCGTATATCACGACGGTGCTTTTAGAAATATATGTAATGACAGTGAGGCCCATTTAGAAGGCGTCCCCAAAACGATGACCCCTTTGGAATCTAAACCGAAGCCTAAAACAAGGCGGAGGTTTTAAGACACGCCATCCTGAATTATAATGTCACATTTCTCACATGGGTGAAGCCGTGAAACACGGCGCCATCACTTTTTTGAATATGATGTCGCAATTTGCTACCCCATACTACTGCATTATGTTCGTACACCATACCGTAGCTTTCATTCCGCTAGTTATCATGCCTTGTATAATCAAGGAGTCTCTAAAAATGAAAACCGAAGCCCTAAAACAAGGCGGTGGTAAAAAAATACCCCCTCTGGAATAGAGTTTAAAAATTACACAAGGATGAGGCCCTGAATCAGGGCGCCACATTTATACTCATCACAACCGATGAGATTCAGCAGAGAAATATTTGATTTTTCTTTTGTCTGCCAAGCCTATATACAGCCATAGCCCCTAGTCTCTATAACTTACTATATCTGATTATTTAGGGCTATAATCGGCTTAACTTACTACTTGTATTTATTTATACTACGGCTTTTATATCAGGAACTGTCACTAATGATGACCTGATTCTTGCAGTTATAACCACATATCTAAATCAAGTATCTGGTTACATCTTGGAACAGTCGTTCTGTACAACACATGTTGATTTTTCTATTGTATGCTTAATAAGTAGGTAATTATCCTGTGATGATAAACAAAATGTAGTCTATTTGTATATTGGCAATATATAAAACTCGGTATCTTTATCTATTAAGAGCGTGGAATGTGAATAATTTGCATATACTACAATTTCTTAATTTAGTCGACTGCGGAAAGTTATGCAGTTAAATTTGCGTGAAAGTCTCCTGCAATTAGTTGACATAATCGGCGATAATTCCACGTATATTTCGTACCTTTGCAAAAGGAAAAGTAGAAGTGAACTTCGTGGCAAATTTAAAGTTTTGCTGGTTCTTATGAAATGAGGGAAAATTGATGCTAAAATATTGATTTTCACAAGAATAAAACAAATTCGACCGCTATTCTACCGTTTAAAGCGTAAATTCCTCATTTCGAATATTATAGGCATGGTGATTCGACAAGTAATGAATATCTATATGTGCAGGAAACGAATCAATAGGTATTTCCACGCCCCCTTTTCCCCATGCAGTACCTTCCACCATCCATGTCTCATACAATCTTCTATCAAACTTATAAACATCTCCGTTTGGCAAAGTCACTTGGCAACAATGAACAGTAACAGGATATAGAAAAGGAGTGTTCAGTTCAAATATTACAGCGTCAGACAATGCCCTTTCTTTTTTATTCAAGCTGATAAAAACAAAGATGGCTACCCACAGCAGTATCAGCCCGGCATTAACACAAGCCGACAGTAAGATGCTCTCATTTAACAGAAACTTTGCAATCAGGATACTAACCACATAAACTACCACCACTGCTAAAACTGCATAGAACACGGAGTTTAAAGCACTTGGCACGGTTATCCCCATTGTACTTTTGGCTGAACCGTAATCAATAGCCCATCCCACCACTCCCAAATAGGCGAAAAAGGTCAGTAGATAAAGCAGTATATGCAGAATTATCTTCATTTTAGTTTGATTTTGTTCTCGTTATTCTTCCCTAATTGCAACTGAATACCAAGTGAAACGCTCAAATCGTTTGCCCATGAACGGGATTTCATGACTTCTGTTACAGGGGGTAAATCCGGCAAGGTAGTCGTATAGGTTGCTTTGCAGGATTGCAAAGGGCAACGGTAGTTAATATCAAGGATGAAACTACATAAATTTGATGTGCGGTAACCTATGGAAGCCCCGGTGTTAAAGAACATGGATGACCTGTTTATTTCGAGTTGATAAACCTTTCCGTCAGCACTTTTCGTCTTATTTGAATTGCCTGCACTCATCCAGCCTATTCCAGCTCTCGGCATGAACTGCCATTTCATTTTTTCTACAACGTAAGTGATTCCTGTGCTAAGGGATGGTTTTATTTTGCTTAGTCCGGGGAATAGCTTGTCGATGACTGCACTTGCAATATTTTCACCCGAATTGTTTGTTTGTATGTTGAAAAAGCTAACACCCAAATCTAAATATGCGCACCAATGACGGAACAACAGAACATTCATTCGCCAGTCAAACTGCGTAGCAACATCCGCCCGTGAGCCAAACCATTCAGCATAATCACTTCCCCCGGTATTGAAATTTGAACCTATCGAAAATGACATCATAAAGGGCAGCCGTGAAGATTCCACTTTTTGCTTTTCTTTTAAGGCTTCTTGTGCATTGCCATAAGTAGCAAATCCCATTATAGCCATAACTAAAAATGTTTTAACATTCATAATCCGGTGTTTTATTATTTACTTTTCATTCATTGCTCCAAAGATACCCCGCCCCCCTAAACATCCTTTTCGTTTTCCGTCCGTTCTTTTTCGGTAATCGACCATATTAGGATATTTAACGGCTTTGTCTGGCATCTTTTGCCAAATATAAGATAAGATTTCCAAAAAAACACAGTGTATGCTGTATTTTTCATTATTACCCATACAAAAAAAGCATCCCGAAGGGTGCTTTCTCACTATTTTTTTATTGTCGGCTCATATCACATCCTCAATCCTCTTTTCCGTTCCTGCCGGATAGCGGAGAAAGAAAAGTTCTGTTTCTCCTTGTCGAACTTCACCGTCTTGTCTTTCTGCACCCCGTCCGGTGTTTCCATCCGGCGCACGTTCAGCGGCTTCCCGTTATAGAAGTCCGTCATTTGCTGGTATGTGAACTTTTCCCCTGTCCGCACTTCCATCATCTTGCAGAGCGAATACACGTTGCAGCCGTTTTTCACGCTTTCCGGTATCAAGTCCGGACGTTTGGCGGTTTCTTCGGGATAGAGTTTTTCCGCCAGCAGGCAGATTTCCGGCGAACGCTCCGCTTTCGGAAGCAGGGCGAACGACATCCAGCTATGTTCCGTACATTTCAGGTACAATCCTTCCGTTTTCAGATCCGCACGTACCTTTTCGCCCGCAAGGGCTTCCGCACCCGCTTCCATTACCGCCTTTTCAGCCCGTTCCACGGTTTGCAGATGGGCGGGCAGCACGCCTAAACACCGTCCGTCCTGTTCCACGGCATAGTCCGCTATCCGGCTGTCGATAACTCCCGGTGCAAGGGCACTCAATATTTCCGGCAATTCAACATCGCCGCACCCGTTATTCTCCTTTATATATTCCAGACAAATTTCCGGGAACGGCACATAGTGCAGCAGTTCCAAGTTTTCATAAGCCAAATCTGCACTATTATCAAGTGCAAGGCGGCACATTTCCGGCGTTTTCACCTCTTCCGGCACGTGTGCCAGTTCCCACCCGTCCTGTCGGATGGCAGCCATGCACTTCTCGGTGGTGCGTTCAAACCGGCACAATCTTTCCAGTGAATAATCGTCATGCTCCGTTCCGTCCTGATGCTTTCCTGTCCTTTGGCTGTATTCCCGGACAAGTTCGCTCAACCTGCGGATAGGAAGCTCTGTTTTGGAACTGATACCCAGCGGTATCAGTTCTTCATCGCTTTTCAGCAGTATATTACCGCTGTGTATCGTCCCGTGCCAGACCAGCCAAAGCGGAGTTACGGACAAGGCTTGCGGGGTAAACCGTTGAAAGTCCATCTTTTCCCCGTCTGTAAATCCCATCCGCTTAAACTCTTCTTTCGCCTGTCCGCACTCCATGTCTATATTAAGAAGATATACTCCCGGAACTGTATTGTCGTTCATTGTTTGTAAGTATTCGATAAACTCCCCCTTTCATTCTAAAAATGTGATGTTACTTTTGTAGCCAAAGTAAAAAAGCTCAATCATTATGTCACATCAATGGACCATGGAAGATTTTGAATCTATTTATGCCCGTTTCAAGTCGAGCGGACTTTCAGTTATAGATTTTTGTTCGAATGAATGTATTCGTCCCAAACGTTTCTACGAGTGGCGTTCCAAGCTGTTGCGCAAAGGCGGCTTTATCCCGGTCAAGGTAAACAGTAAGGGGCAGGTCAGTCTTCCCCATAAGGAGAAATCCCTGCTGTCTGCACCTCCGGTCAGCCCGTCGCCAATTCCCCAGCCGCTATGTGAGATCTCCTATCCCAATGGCGTTACAGTCCGCTTGAACAGCCCTTTGTCACCGGAGGTATTGCAAACCCTGATATTTTTGAATTCAAACCGTTAGCCTATGTTTTCTTTGAATGAATCCAACAGATATTATCTTTACCCGTATCCGACAGACATGCGTAAGAGCTTTTATACGCTTAGCGGCATCGTGACCAACCAGATGGGAAAGAATGTACGGGACGGTGACGCTTTCATTTTTATCAATGCGAACTGTACCTGTATGAAAATCCTCCATATGGAATATGGTGGTCTGGTGATATACCACATGAAACTGGAACAGGGGCACTTCCATCTGCCGGTCATAAATACGGAGGAAGGTCGGGTTAAAGCGATTGAAACCTTCTGGAATGACCTTGTGATGATGGTCCAGGGAATGGACGGCAGCAAGGTCAGGCGTTATAAAAGAAGTGGTTTCCATGGGTTGTAGTTGTAACAAATTATAACATATACAATGTCGTATTCCGGCTGTTTTTTAGTATCTTGGCATCATAATTAAACGATTATGCCAACCGATAAGGAATTACTGATAAAGGATCTCATGCACAAATGCGACTGTCTGTATAGAGAAAACAGCCGGTTGAAGGAGATGGTGTCCACGCAGCCCCTTAAAGCTGCGGACAAAGAGGTGTATGAGGCTTTATTGTCTGACAAGGATGCCATAATCGCCCAAAAGGAAGCAAAAATCAACAGTCTGGAGCAACGTGTATCCTATCTTGAACGGCAGTTGTACGGTAAGAAGGCGGAAAAGTTCATAAAGCCTGACGCCCAGGACCGCTGGCTGGATTTTGAAGGCTTCGACATGCTTCCCCGGGAGGCTGAAGCCGCAGAGGAAGCGGAAAAGGAGCTGAAGGCTACCAGAGAAGCGATCATCGCCCGTAAAAAAGCGAGGAGGCAACATCCTACGAGAAAATCCCTTCCGGAAAATCTTGCGCGTGAGGAGGTTCATATATATCCCGAAGGGTATAATCCGGAGGAGTGGACGCTCCTTCCCGGAGAGGAAGTGACCGAGATCCTTATGCACGAGCCCTGGAAGTTCTATATCCGCAGGATAGTGCGCCATACAGCCAAACGGAAGGGGACGGACGAGTTCAGGACCGGCCCGCTTCCCGTCATGCCGATAGCAAAGAGCTATGCCTCCGCCTCATTGCTGGCAGACATGATGATAGGGAAATATGTGGATCACATACCGTTCCACAGGCAACTGGAACAGTTCAAACGTGTGGGGGTACATCTCCCCGCGTCAACGGTCAACGACTGGTTCAAGGATGTGGCGGATTTGCTAAGGCCCCTTTACTTCCGATTATGGGAGCTGGTGATGCAGACTGACTACATACAGTCGGATGAAACGACAATCCCCGTGATGAATGACGAGAGACACAAGACGGTCAAAGGTTATATCTGGCTTGTGCGCAGTGTCATGACCGGACGTCAGTTCTTTTACTATGACAAGGGTTCCCGAAGTGGAAAGGTGGTGCTGAAACTCTTCGGCAAGTTCCGGGGAGCCATACAGACGGACGGATACGAAAGGTACGAGATGCTGGACGCCAAGAAAGGTATTATCCTTCTTGGCTGTTGGGCCCATGCACGCAGACATTTTTGGGAGGCAAGAAAGAATGACATGCAGCGTGCCGACTATGCGCTCGCACAGATACAGTTGCTTTATGACGTGGAGCGTAAGGCTGACGATGAACGCCTGACTTACGAACAGAGGGCTGAACTTAGGGCACGTCTTGCATATCCCATACTTGTGCGCTTCGAGAAATGGCTGGTCAATGAATATCCCAAAGTAATGAAAGACAGTCCGATCGGAAAAGCCATAAAATATACATACGGAAGGTTCGACAAACTCTCCAGGTACCATCTGGACGGTCGTTACAGACCGGATAATAACGAGATAGAAAATAAAGTGCGGCCTGTCGCGTGCGGCAGACGTAATTACCTGTTCTGTGGCAATAATGATGCCGCTGAAGATGCGGCGGTGCTCTACTCGTTCTTCGGCTGCTGCAAGGCTGCCGGGGCTGACTTCCGCACGTGGCTGATCTACTTCCTTGAACATATACATGATTATGACGATGACTACTCGATGGATCTGGCCGAATTGTTACCTGACAATCTGTTATCCAAGGGCAAGATATTATCCGTTACGTCACCGGAATCTCCCAAGAAAGACTCCTGATACCTTCGTAAATCTCGCCTAAACACGGGAAAACTACCGTTTTATGCCAATCAAGACGGGAAAATAGGGAATAAAGTGCCGTTTTTATCTTCATTATCCCCGATAAATAGGGAAAATAAGGGAAAGAATACCCTTTTATACCAATTATGGCGGGAAAGCAGGGATAAAAATACCGCTTTATCCCATTTATCACAGGAAAATAAGGGAAAAGGGGGGAAACTCCCTTTTATCCGCTCCATTAGTAGGAAAAATATCAACTTCTATAGAACCCTGCACATCTTTTGGTTGAATTGATGTAACAATAAATCATAGAACGATAAAATGAATAAACGATATTATGAACATACGTTACCCATTATACGAGGGAGTTTATCGAATACTTACCATTGTTTACTTCTTTAGTCATTCTTCCGAATTGTCATTGTTATACGAAAATTCCAGTTCCACCGCCTGCCCGAACGAATCTTCCACCCACACCTTCAAACTGCTCTGGTCGTCCGACAACGAGGTATAGTACAGCCGGAATGTTTCTTTCTCCAGCGGGTAACGGTCATTCGGCAGCAGCACCGTGCCGTCCTCCGTTTTCAACGTCCCTTTTCCGTCGTAAAGGAACCACCGGATAGTGTACCGGGTATCTTCCCAGCGTCCTTCCCGTTTGAGTTCACAGCGGATTTCCGCCGTTTCGTTCACCTTCAGTTTTTTCGGGACGGGCATCGTCTCGACGGTGAACGGGTATTTCGTCTGAATATCCAGCTTGTCATTACAGGCAGCGACAAGCACGAGGGCGGCCACTATGTAGCAGCCCACGAGCATTTGATAAAATCTTTTCTTCATATACATTATTATATTATAGTAGTTATCGAATCATAAACCGGACACCCACGCCTATCTGCGAGTGGAATCTTCCGCAATCGCCCCCGAACAGCATCCTTTGCCGCCCGTTTACCAGCAGCACGACCTTATCCGTCAGGTAGGCGGAAAGTTCCAGCGTCAGCGCACCGCCATAGATGAAATGATCCCCGTCCGTGAGCAGCGAACCGTCCGGCAGACGGCTTTCGCCCCAGTTCACCGTTTCATACCCCGCAAGGGCGGACAAGCCCAGTGCGGCGAAGAATGTCTTTTTCCTGTCCGAGAGGAAGTTCAGGTAATACCCGCCTTCCCCTGTGAACTGGCTTACCGGATAAAGGTTTCCCCGGTAGTCATACCGCTTTTCCAGATACTCCGCACCGATCACCCAATGGTGGGCGTTCTTCGTGTAGGTGCTTACCGCTATCCCGGCATGGTAGCCGAAACCGTCACCGCTTTTCCAGCGCATATTGTCCGAAAGTCCGCCCGTGAACTGGATTCCCCTCATTCCGGGCAGGCATCTTTGGGCGTGTGCCTGGTTAAAGTGCAGGCACACCCCGAAGAGCATAATAATGAACAGTACTCTTTTCATGTCTTACTTTATTTTCAGTTCGTTAATCACTTTTGCCGCCACTATATCCGAATTTTCCACCCGGATAGTCTGATGCCTGCCGCCGTTCTTCTCGAAGAGTTCGATTACCAGAATCTTGTCGTCCGGTATGGTGAACTGCGGAACGACATACACCGTGCGCACGTTGCTTTTCCCGTTCGTCACCAGCACCTCGTTATAGCTGCGTACCGGATCGAGTACCCGCTCCTGAATGACGGTGCGCTTCGGTACTTTCTTGTCCACGATCTTGAACTTGATAAAGTCCGTGTTGAAAGCCACGTTCGACCGATTTTTCGTTTCCGTGTGGAAATAGAACAGCCCGTTATGCGAATGGATAGACTTCAAAAGGAACTGCACCCCGAAACGTTTGCAACCCAAATGTTTGATTTCCCGTTTGTCGGCTTTATAGATGCCCTGCATAATCAGTTTCACCAGCAGCGGGCTTTCACTGCCCAGTTCACGGAAATAGATGTTCATCCGTGTATGGCTGAAATCCGTCGTGTCCTCATTCTCCAGAAAGTCCTTCATTTCGATGTTCAGCATTTCCGGCTCATGGGCGTAACGGGCGTTAAAACTGTAAAAACTTCCGTCCTCACAGATAACCGAGAAATTCGTTTCCCCCGGAAACCCTTCGGTCGTGGCTTTCACCCTGACAACATTTTCCGCCCCGTCCGCTTTTCCGGCGATAATCCAATTACTGCCCAAGTCCACATACTTCACCGCTGACGGGAAAATGATATGCACCGTTTTTGAAAACGTCACTTGTACCCCGTAAGGTGTCACCATCTGCCGATAGGGTAGCTTCTGCGTTATCCCTTGATACAGGTCATTTCCGGCAACCGTCCGTACCGTGTCGTTCACTTGTGCGTTCGCACCCATCACCACGCCCATAAGCAGGGCGACCAATCCTAAAATCTTTTTCATTGTCTTTTCTTTTTTAATTTGGTTCATAATCTGTTTCCTGTTATTGTTGTTTGGCATACAGCATCAGTTCGTAGCCCGCTTTCAGATGCACTTTCACCGTGCGGAATTTCTTGGCAAGGTACTGGCTGCCGCCTTGCATCACGCCCCTTGTCAAGTCCATAGCGATCTGCTGTCCCGCACTCTGTGCAAACGAGATACTTGTCCCCAGCCCGCCGCCGATGTTCGCGAGGGCTTCCTTTGCCGCTTCCTGTTCCAGTGACGAGGGGACGGACAAGCCCTTTTGCCCGTCGCTGTCATACACCGCCAGTTCCACGGGCAACAGGTTCCCCCGGTATTCGATGGACGATACCACAATATCCAGCCGTTCCCCCTGTACCTTGCCCGTTCCCGAAACAAGGGTGTTCTGCGGGATCACAAGGTTTCCCGCTTGCAGCGGTTCGAGCAGCCGGAGCTTCACCGTCTGACCGTCCATGATTGTCTGGTCTTGGTGGATGCACGCCCGGATGGTGTTCTTTCCCATAGCGTAACCGTCGCCCACTGCCGTGTTGAACCCGTAGTTTCTCGGCTGGCTGTACGCCCGCATGAACTCCGCATCGCTCATCGGTTGTTGCAGTCCCGACACCGTTTGCTGCCGTGCCGCCTGTACCGCAACAGCGGGCTTTCCCGTCCGTTGCCCGGTACTCTGTCCGGTAACGGGAACTTGCACGATTGTGCCGCTTTGTCCCGCCTGCCCGTTCTGTCCCATATACTTGGCGGCAAGCTCGTAGCTCTTTTCCATCAGGGCGACTTGCTCGTCTATGCCGCCCGCCTGTCCCTGCTGCGCATCCAGCCGGGCGGTCAGTTCCTCCACCTGCTTTTTCAGTTCCTCCTTTTCCTCGTCCACCTTCGGCGTTTCGTAGAACGTGCCTAATTGTCGGTTGATGTCCCGGTAAGCAGCCGTTGAAGAACTTGCGCCGCCTGCCCGTGAGCTTCCCGAATAATCCTTGAACGGCTCCCGTTCCGGTTCACTGTCCGGCAGTTCCAGTTCCACCCCGTCCGCATTATTATTGCTGGAAAAGGCGAAGTCTTCCAACGAACGCACCTTGTCCGCCTGTTTCTTTTCCAGCCCGGCTTGCTCGTAGGCTTTCCGCTTGTCGCCGATGATCCCGTCATTCTTCGGCAAGGGGATGTCAGCGTTGAACGCCCCCACGGTTTCCCCGCTTTCGTCCTTTTTGTCCGAAGGTGCGAAGATCAGCCACATCGAGCCGAGAAACAACAAGCCCATTAACGGGTACACCAGCAGTTTTTTCCGTTGCTGCATTTGTTTCGGCGTTAGCTCTTTGGCGGGCTTCCTGTCCTTTTCACCGCCCTTCTTTCCCTTGTTCTCCGTCCCCGTTTCCGGGGCTGCGGCATCGCTCACCGTCACGTGCTGCGTTGCCGTTTCTTTTTCCTGATTCTGTTCTTCCATGATTTACTGATTGTTAAAAGGATTGATTATACTGTCATTCTTTAGCCGGATTTGGTCGATATGCTCTATCCCCAGTTCCCGACCGTCACTTTTGCCGATGTTGTAGATGGCGGCGACGGTCATATAGACCGACAACCCGCCGAACACCACGAACATCACAAGGATAACCACCACCCGCTGATCCGGCGTGATACGCCCGCACAGGCGGCGGAGCTTTACGTCCGCCCAGTCCTGTATTTCAGCAATGACCTTTGCCATAAATTTTCCGACCATGCCGTTAGCGTTTGATGGTTTGCAAGTCCTTGTTTTCGGTGATCTCGAAACCCTCAATGATGAACCCCTGCGGGTTGTTGTCACTCCTTACGGCATCCAACAACCGGCAGCGGGTGACAAGGCTTCTTTCCGTTACCGAGCTTTCCCGGAGGATAATCTGACGGGCGAACGTCCGAACGTTGTACGGGTACTTGTCAAAGTCGCACCGCACGCTGTCGATCTGCACCATCTGGTTGATATTCCCCGAAATCACCCGGTTGTAATACCCCTTTTCCGAAAGGTCTTTGTAGTAGTTGAATGCGCTCTTGTCCGCCAGCATCAGCGAGCGTTTGATATTGCTTTCGATAGCCGACTTGTCGGGTGACAACGTGAAGAACAGTTCGTGAAACCTGCGCACGTGTTCCCGTGCTTCCACCGGGCGGTTCTGCTGCACGTCCTGCGAGAGTGCCAGCATCAGCGACTTTCCGTTATCCAAGACGTATATTTTCTCCCGTTGCGCTTCGGCGAAGCTGTACGACTTCCAAAGGGCGAAGCCCGTCACCACCGCACACAGGCAGATGAACACCAGCGCAAAGAGCCGTATCTGCCTGAAACTCGTTTCTATATTCTTTAATGACTTAAATTCCATTTCGTGATTGATTTTTTAGTTACTTGATAAGTTTCCCGGCAACATTGCCCACGGCAGCACCCGCCCCGGCAGCGGCGACATTTCCCGCTTTGGCGGCAGTCGTGTTCATCGCACGGTTCGCACCGCTTACACCGCCCGCCATGATGATCCAGTTGGCAACGGTCGGTATCGTGAAGTATCCGAATATCCCGATAATCAGGAATACCATGTACACCGTATTCGTGCTGTCCGGTATAAAGGTGGGATCACTCATCGCTTCAATATCTTTGGTGAGCATCAACACCTGAATCCTTGCCAGTACCGAACTGAACAGGTCGCTCACGGGCAGCCACATATAGACGGAGATATACCGGGTTATCCATTGCGTCAGGGTGCTTTGGAATCCATCATATACGCTTATCGCAAAGGCGATAGGCCCTAAGATGGAGAGAACGATCAGAAAGAACGTCCGTATCGTGTCTATCACCAGCCCGGCGGACTGGAACAGCAGTTCCAGAAGTTCCTGAAACCATTTGCGTATGTTCTGTTTCATCCGGTATTCCGCACGGTCTATGTACATGCCGCCCATCGTTATCAGGTCGCCAGCCGACCAGCCGAGTTCATCCAGTTTCTTGTCGAACTCTTCCTTATCCACGAGGTACGCCGTTTCCGGATTCCGTTTGTTCGCTTCATATTCCAGTTTGTCCTTCTGTTCCCGGTACTTGTTCATGTCGAAGGTCTGTGTTTCCAGCATCCCGTGGCAGCCTTTTACCACGGGCGAAAGCACCGTGTTGATCGTGCCCAGTACGAACGTCGGGAAGAACATGATGCACAGCCCGATGGCGAACGGGCGCAGCAGCGGGTACACGTCGATAGGTTCGGCACGGGCAAGGGCTTGCCACACTTTGGCGGCGACGTAGAACAGCGCACCCAACCCGGCTATTCCTTTGGCTACGCCCGTCAGGTCGGAGCATAGCGGCATCATTTCCTGATATAGCGTGTGCAATATCTGGTGCAGGTTCTCAAAGTCTATTGATAATAACATCATCTTACCTTATTATATATATGTACAGGAATCCGTTCTTACCAGTAGCGTTCGTCCGCCGAGCCGTACAACGCTATCACCCGGTCGGTGTCCTTCTTCTTTTTCGCCCGCAGGTAACTCACCGAGATATTCTTGTTCGTGTAGTATTGCACGAGATTGCGGTATTCCAGCAGCCTTTTATAGCTTTGGTCGATAATCGCCAGCCGTTCCGCATCCGATAGCGACATTCCGGTGATATTCACCACGTTTTTCAAATCCTGCAACACGTCCGCACTCTCGTTCAGCAGCTTTGCGTAACCGAAAGAGATCGTGCTTAGCTCGTCCGGCGTATAGTTCGGATCGCCCAGCATCTTCTGGTAGTTCCGTACATAGATTTCCGAAATATCCGCCACCAGTTCGATGCTTTTCTTCACCTTTACACCGCCCTTAATCACGTCGTGTACATCCTTTAGCGCATCATAGTACCGCTTTCCTTGTTCAAAAACTTTGGCGGTTTCCTTGAATCCGTCCAATGTATTTTTCGCCGTCGTGGAGGTCTGCGCAATCTGTTTAACGGTATTGATAATCTCTTGCGCCAAGTTTCCCGGATCGCTCACTACCCACTGTGCGTTAGCCGTACCCGCTGCCAGCAGGCACGCCAACCCCATGACTATCGCTTTTATCTGTTTCATATTCTTACTTGTTTAATTGATGGTTACTCCGTTTATATTCTCCGCCGGGTGACAGGTGTATGCGGTCTTTCTCCTTGTCGTAGGTCAGCATCACCGCCAGCCCCGTCTCGATGAAGAAGTAGCCGTCCGTCTCCCGTATCAGGTACGTTTCCGTCCGGGTACTTCCCGCATGGCTTTTCTTTATCACGGTTACCCGGTATTGCCCGTTTTCTTCCGAAAGGGTAAAGGGCGGCTTACTGCCCGTGCTTACCCAGTCGCCCCGCATCTTTTCCAGTTTGTCGGCATTCGTTTCCTTGCAGGAAATAACGAACGCCAATGCCACCGTCACCGCTGACAGCAGCAGGATTAAATTCAATCGTTTCATAATGATTTCGTTTTTAATGATGATTTGTACAACCAGCCGTTTGTACGTTTAGCCGTTTAGTCATTTAGCCAACCAACCGTTTAATCGTTTAGCCAGCCGTCCGGCTGTTCAGTCGTTCAGCCGATTAACCAGCCAGCCAACCAACCATCCGGCTACCCATACATCCGGTTATTCATTTATTTACCCATTGGTACATTATCCCATTAGCATATCGGCACATTGTCCCATTGGCACATTACTTACTTGTACTTCGTTTCCGCCAGCCGCTTGATGGCAAGCTCCAAGTCGCCGCCCAACTCTTCCGCAAGGTTGAACACCTCCGTTTTCTCGCTCTCTTCGGTGGTGTACGTCAAATATTCCGAAGGGCTTACTTCTGTGGCATATACCGCTGACTGCACCCCGTTCAGCCCGATCCACACCTCCTTGTATTTCCGTCCGGGATGGTTAGCAAGGTTGATGGACAAGATTTGCGCTTTCTCCTTTTCCGTCAGTCCGAGCATCGCCTGTATGCCGTCGAACTTGTTCATGTACTTTTTCTGGTCGAGCAATATCTTGCAATCGCTGTTATTGATGATCGCTTCCTTCACAATGGGCGACGAGATTATATCGTCCACCTCCTGCGTAACTACCACAGCTTCACCATAATACTTGCGGACGGTCTTGTAGAGATATTTCAAATATTCTGACATACTCGGCGAGGAAAGGGCTTTCCATGCTTCCTCACAGATAAGCATTTTTCGCACCCCTTTAAGCCTGCGCATCTTGTTCAGGAAGGCTTCCATGATGATAATCGTTACCACCGGGAAAAGCTCGGAATTATCCTTCACGGCGTCAATCTCAAAGACGATAAACCGCTTGTTCAGCAGGTCGATATTCTCTTTCGAGTTCAGCAGGAAATCGTAACGACCGCCTTTGTAATATTGCCGCAGCGTGGTAAGGAAGTTGTCGATATTAAAATCATCCCGGCTCACCTTGATGTCCCTTTTATCCAGTTCCGCCCGGTAATCCTCCAGCATATACTCGTAAAAGGTATCGAAGCAAGGGACGATGCTCCGGTCTTGCTGTATCTTGCGGATGTATGCTGATACCGCACTGCCCAGCTCGCCGCTTTCCGTCTTCGTGATTTTCTCGTCTTCGCTCTTCCACAGCGTCAGCAGCAACGTCTTTATACTGTCTTTTTTCTCCACACTAAACTTGTAATCGTCGGTGAAAAAAGGATTGAAACTGATGGGCTTTTCTTCCGAATACGTGTAATATATCCCATCCTCGCCCTTTGTCTTGCGGTGTATCAGTTCACACAATCCCTGATACGAGTTACCCGTGTCAATCAGCACCACGTGGCTGTTCTGCTCGTAGTACTGCCGGACTAAATGGTTCATAAAGAACGACTTTCCCGAACCCGAAGGCCCCAAGACGAACTTGTTGCGGTTCGTGATTATGCCTTTCTTCATCGGCAAGTCTGAAATATCCAGATGCAGCGGTCTGCCCGTCACCCGATCCACCATCTTGACACCGAAAGGCGATAAGGAATCTTTGTAGTTCGTTTCTTCCGTGAAGAAACACAAGGCTTGCGGGATGAACGTGTAGAAACTTTCCTCGAAAGGAAAATCCCCCTCGTTCCCCGGTATGCCCGCCCAGAACAGCGTCGGCACGTCCGTTGTGTTATGCCGGGGCTTGCACTCCATAAGGGCAAGCTGGCTGCCCACGTCATTCTTGATGTGTTTCAGTTCTTCCCGGTCGTCGCTCCACGCCATCACGTTACAGTGGCAGCGTACCGAGGTCAGCCCCTTGCTGTGCGCTTCGTTCAGGTATTCCTCTATCCATTCCCGGTTAATCTGGTTCGAGCGGGAATAACGGGAGAGCGACTGCATATTGCGGGCGGTCTGCTCGAAGCGTTTCAGGCTCTCCGTGTGGTTGTCGATAAAGAGGTACTGGTTGTAGCAATGGTTACAGGAGAGCAGCACGCCCACCGGGGCGGCGAAACTCAACCTGCAATCGCTCCGGTCAGTGGACAACCGTTCATAGCGGCTGTCCGTGCCCACCTTGCCCGGCAAGTCCTCCACGTCCGAAAGGGTGTGCAGGCAAAGGATGTCGTCGCCAATGCGCATTTCTTCCGGGTTCAACTGGATGTCCTTCAATACCGTAGTATCGCTTTGCGAGAGGGAGAAATATTTCTCCACGATACCCGCCGTCGTTTCCGTCCCGACAATCTCGTCCGTCGTCAGGCGGCGGAGCGTGATAAACCCGCTGTCGTTCATGATTCGCTCGAACTGCCCGACCGCTTCAAGGAATTTCGTTACCGTTTCCTTGTCCTCGATCTCCTTCGGGATAATTTTTCCCTTGCACAGCGTGCTGAACGTGCTTTCCTGACGGCTGCGCACCTTCGTTGTCTTGGTAAGGAACAGGTAGCAGAAATGGTTAAGGAACGGGCGTTCGTTGAAGTGCCTCTCAAACGAGCGGGACAAGAAACTAAGGTCGTCCCTGTTAATCTCCGGCTGGTACTTCTCTTCGATAAAAAAGTCCTGCTTATGCACGATGGAGTAGTCCGGCAGTACCTTTACCGCCTTGTGCCACGCCGAATGGATCGCCTCGTACTCCGTTTGGGTAACGGTGAACAGTTCCGGCAGTTCCACCCGGAAGGCTACCGTAACGTCCGCATCCTTGCTCACGATGCAGCCGTTCTCCACAGCCAAGAGCGGGAACTTGCTTTCCAGCGTCGCCGCTTTCATTACGTTTTTCATTCTTTCTTGTTTTTGGTGGTGAATAATCGGGGAATTTTCAGTCGGTTCAGCACGTACCTCGGATGCCGTTTGCGGGCGGCGGCTTTCATCAGCCCGTGCGTGCCGTACCGGGCGTTCAGCCGGAAGGTGAGCCACACCAGCAGCGTAGCCGCAGCCACGCCGAAGCCGATGCACACCCACTGGTTCACGCCCGCCATGTACAGAATTACGAAGACCACGAACACGGCGAGCAGCCCGGCGGCAAACACGAAAAGATACTGGCTTTCCAAGCCCTTGAACTCCACGTTCCTGCCAATCCCCTTGTTGATTTCAAAGTTCATAACAACCTTGTTTACAGGAAGAAAGAACGTAAAATCGTAGCAGCAACAATCAGGAAGATACAAGCCCCGAACCAGCTCGCCGCTGTCTTGCTCGTATCGGGATCTCCGCTGCTGAACTTCCCATACACTTTCACGCCTCCGATCAACCCGACCACCGCACCGATTGCGTAAATTAATTTTGTCCCCGGATCGAAATACGAAGTCACCATCTGCGTGGCTTCGGTGATACCCGCTTGTCCGTTACCCTGTGCCATTGCACCTGCGGCAGCCATTACAAGGCTTGCCATCAAAAAGATTTTCTTCTTTGTCATTGTCTTAAAAAATTAAATTAAACATTGTTGTTATTCATCAGTCGGGCGACACGTTGCCGTGCCCCTTCAAACTCATCCAGCATTTCATCCCACACGTCCGAACCCATCACGGCGGGCAGCACCTCACGGGCTTGTTGTTTCTCCTGCTCGTTCGCATCGTCCGTTACCATGATCCGGTGTACCTTCTTCAAGTCCTCGAAGGTGTACCCGGTGGCAAAGTCGGGGTTGCCGTCAGGGTAGTAAGCCCCCAGTCCTTCTTCCTCGTCCACCTCTTCCGGCGTGGGTACATATTCCTCTTCTTCCGGCTCGTCCTCTTCGTCCTCTTCCGGCTCTACCTCGATGTCGGAGTAGTCCGCATCATCATCCGCCGTGGCGGTTTCTTCCGGTTGTTCCGTGCCGTTATCCGCAGGCACTCCGGCAGCCGTTTCCGGCTGTTTCTCCGCACTGTCAGCCGTACCTTCCGCACCGTTTCCGGGCGTTCCGGCTGCGAAATTATCCGTTTTATCCGCTTGATTATCAGCGTGTCCTTGCTTGTCGTCCGGCTCGTCCGTTTGTCTATTCCGGTAGGTGCTTTTTCCGATAACCGTGTACGGTTCGTCCGTTTTTTCCTCCGGTTCGTCGTCGGCTTCTTCCGCATCCGCTTTCCAAAAAGACCGCATCAGATCGTGACGGAAGTATTGCCACAGCACGGCAAGGTAGTAGAGCAGGATGACGGAGATTATCATTTTCAGTATCATGGCAGTTCCTCCCGGCGTTAGAATAAGTTCTCTATTTTTCCGGCGTATGCCGACTCGATTTCTTCCCGGTACTGCTCGAAGTGCTGTGCCAGCACGTTGTCTATGTAGGCGGAAAGCGACACTTTGCCGCCCGTCAGCATCATGGAGATTTTGGCAATCCTCTCGTGGTACTCACGCCGCACGTACACGGGCTTGCCGTAGCGTGCGGGTATATCCATTCCTTTAAGAAAGGTCGTGTCGTAGTCCGCCGCCTGCTTTGCCTTGCGCCGTTTCCCGTCCGTGGCTCTCCCGTCCGGTACTTTCTCCGCAGGCACGGCAGTTTCTTTCTTTCCGCTTTCCGGTTCTTCCGCTTCTGTCTGTTCCGTTGGGGCAGTACCGCCGTTTCCGTCCGGCGTTGCCGTTTCACCCGCCATCATCCGCATCAGCAGTTCCTCGTCGATGGGCTTATCTGTTTGCTGTTTCTTCATAGGTAGGTAATTTTAGTATGGACACAATTTCGTGCGTCAATTCCGGCAACCCGCTGCCCGCAACCAGCCGCTTGTCGGGAGCGAACAGCGTGGAACGGAACACCGCCCGGTTTTCCGTATCAAGTTCCTTGCGGAAGCGTTTCGTGTCGGGTATCTGTGTGGCGAGCATCGGCAGCCCCATCTCGGCAATTACCTTCCCGTAATTTTCGTACACGTTGCTCTTTTCCCGCTTATCCACCTGATTCCAAAAGAGGTACAAGCCTTTCAACCGGCTTGTTTCCTTGCCTAACATCATCCGTTGCAGCACGTCTAAAAAGGCAAGCGTGCTTTCCAGCACCGTCTTGTCGGCAACCACCGGGGCGAAAATGTAATCCATCTGTGCGATGGTGCGCAGTATGCCCGACGAGTTCACTGTTCCCGGCAGGTCGAAGAACAGCAGGTCATAGTTTCCGCCCGCCGTCAGTTCCCTTGCCACATCGGGGGCTTGTTCCACCCGGCACTTCTGCACCGGATAGGCGGCACGCCCCGGCTGCTGCATCTGCCCGTAAGCCATCTGTTTCAGGTATTCGTTTTTCAGTACCTCCCGGCTGTCCCTCTCCCGCATCTCGTACAGGCTGTATTGGGGGAAGTCGCAATCGATCACCGCCAGCGGCACGCCATAATTGTAATGTAGGTAACTTGCTACCAGTACCGTAAAGGCGGACTTTCCGCTGCCCCCCTTTTGTGTGGCGAAAGCCACGTTCAATGTCTGTCTATCCATATCGTCAATCAATTAGTTAATCATTCGGTTGCCTAAGCAATCGGTTATCTGTTCATTCATTCAATCACTCAATCGGTCAGCCGTTCGTCCGGCTGTTTGTTCATCCGGCTGATTTATCATGCGTTCAGCCGTTTGCCCGTTCATTCGCCCAATCATCCGGCTGTTCATCCGTTTAATCGTTTAGCCGTTTAGTCGTTTGGCTGTTTAGCCAATCATCCGGCTAACCGTTCAGTCATTCGTCCGCTTATTCGTCCGGCAAAACCATCATCCGTTTAACTGCTTGTTTGGCTAACTATCCACTCGCTTGACCGTCCGTTTGTCCGTTCGTTCGGATAGCCGTTTTGCCGCTTCCACGGCGCAAAGGAATATTAAAATATCGGTAGATTATCCACTTGATTATCAGCGTGTCACGCATTGTCTTTCCACCCGTAGGTTTGTCGCATCCGGGCATAATGACCGGACGGGAAAAGGGCTGTTACTTTGCAGCCGGGAACCAAAATTCAGAGAAGATGAACAAGAATAGTAACCGCCCGAAAGACTGCCCCGGCAGTCGCCAACAGACAAGGGCATCCCCAATCTGTCCGGTAGGACGGATTTTATTTTCAACCGAAAATAGCAAGTTGTGTGCTGCGGCACTCGCTTCGCTTTCCGTGCCTCACCACCACCTTGCCCCGCTGGTGCAAAATCCTCCGAAGTCGGATTTTCCTTTGCGGGGGAGAGCCGTCCGGCATACGGCAGTTTCAACCCATGTTTCACTTAAAATTTGATAGGACTATGGATAGTCAGAAGAAGTATTCCAATAACCACGGGCGAAAGCCCAAACCCGACAAGATGCGCCACCGTTACGTGTTCCGTCTGGACGACGGGGACAACGCCCGTTTCCTTGCCCTGTTCGACGAATCAGGCAAGGCAACCCGTGCGGAATTTATCGTTTCCGCACTCTTCGGCAGGGAGATAAAGGTCGTCAAACTCGATAAGGGCACGCAGGATTTCTACATGCGCCTGACCTCTTTTCACTCCCAGTTCCGCAGTATCGGCGTGAACTACAACCAATGCGTGCGTGCGCTCAAATCCAATTTCTCGGAGAAGAAAGCACTCGCTTTCCTTTATAAACTGGAGCAGCACACCCTCGAACTGGTGGAACTTAGCAAACAAATTTCCGCACTGGTGGAAGAGTTTCAGACTAAATACCCGGTGCGATGATAGCCAAGATTTCACACGGGAGCAGTCTGTACGGCGTGCTTTCGTACAACCAGTTGAAGGTGGACGAACTTCATGCCGACGTGCTTTTCGGTAACCGGATTATCGAGCCGCAGGGCGATAACCTCTACACGATAGAGCATCTTTCCCGTTCGTTCGGGGACTACCTGACCGCCAACCGCAAGACCGAGAAACCCATCCTGCATATCTCGCTCAATCCCGATCCGAAAGATTGCGTGAGTGAAGAGCAGTTTATCAAGTTGGCAGAAGAGTATATGCGGCGCATGGGCTTCGGTGACCAGCCTTATATTGTCTATCGCCACAACGACATCGGTAGGGAACACCTGCACGTCGTTTCCGTCCGGGTGGACGAAACCGGGCGTGCCATTTCCGACAGCTACGAACACGAGCGTTCGATGGCCGTCTGCCGGGAACTGGAACAACAGTTCAGCCTTACCCCGACAACCAAAAAGGAGTGGAAGGAAGGGCTGCCCTTGTCGCCCGTCGATTACGACAGTGGCAACCTCAAAGGGCAGTTGGCGGGCGTAATCCGTCCGATAGCCCGTGAGTGGCGTTTCCAGTCGCTCGGCGAATACCGTGCCGTGCTTTCGCTTTACGGCATTTCGGTGGATGAAGTCAAAGGGGAATATGGCGGACGGGAATATCACGGCTTGTCCTATTCGGCAACGGATAAGGAAGGTAACAAAGTCGGCAAGCCCTTCAAATCTTCCATCTTCGGCAAGGAAGCGGGCATCGACGCACTGGAAAAGCGTATGCAGGTTTCCGCTACATGGGTGAAGAAGCACAAGGACATTGCCACCGACACCGCCGCCCGCATAGCGGCAGCCATGCAGACCGCCGGGCATGACCGGGTACTTTTCGAGCGTGAACTGCTCCGGCAGGGTATCGGCGTGGTGTTCCGTCAGAACGAAGCCGGGCGTATCTATGGCGCAACCTTTATCGACCATGCCGACAAGACCGTTTTCAACGGTTCCCGTCTGGGCAAGGAGTTTTCAGCCAATGTATTCAACGACCTTTTTGCCGGGCAGGACGGTACGCACCCCGTACAGCAGCAGGAACATTCCGGCGCACCTGAATGGCAGGAACGTGATACGGCGTACCAGCCCGACCACAAGGACAGCACCGCTGAAAATGTAGCAAACGCTTTCAGCTTATTCGCACCTGTGCCGGGTGGTGCATCCGGCGACCAGTCCGCACCGCAACAGCGGAAAAGGAAGAAGAAGCGCAGGTACGGCAGGCAGCAGTAGCCTTCTGTTTTTTAGTTTACTCACCATTTAAAATTTGGATTTATGCAAAACGAAGATGATTTGCGTGGACTTGCCAAAGTAATGGAGTTCATGCGTGCTATCAGTATTTTATTTGTAGTTATCAATATTTACTGGTTCTGTTACCAGTCCATCCGGGAGTGGGGCATTAATATCGGCGTGGTCGATAGAATCCTGCTCGGTTTCCAGCATACCGCCGGGCTGTTCTCCAATATCCTTTGGACGAAGCTCTTTGCCGTGGTGTTCCTCGCCTTGTCCTGTTTAGGCACAAAGGGCGTGAAAGAGCAAAAGATCACTTGGCGGAAGATTATTCTTTCCGGTGTGTCGGGCTTGCTGCTGTTCTTTTTCAACTGGTGGCTGCTCGCACTACCGTTGCCGCTATCGGCAAACACGGTGTTCTACGTCGCCACCCTCACGGCAGGATATATCCTGCTGCTCATGGCAGGGCTGTGGATGTCCCGCCTGCTCAAAACCAACCTGCTTGAAGACGTGTTCAACGTCGAGAACGAGAGCTTTATGCAGGAAACCGAACTCAAAGAGAACGAGTATTCCGTCAATCTCCGTACCCGCTTTTGGTTCAGGGGAAAGACGTATGACGGATGGATTAACCTTGTTAATATTTTTCGTGCGACAATGGTATTGGGAACTCCGGGCAGCGGGAAGTCCTACGCGATTATCAATCAATACATTAAACAGGTCATTGAAAAAGGATTTTCCGTTTTCTTGTATGATTTCAAATATCCAGACTTGTCAGAAATTGCCTACAACCACCTGCTTAACAATCTGGACGGTTACAAGGTCAAGCCGAAATTCTATGTGATAAATTTCGATGATCCGGCAGGTAGCCACCGATGCAATCCCATTCACCCGGACTTTATGACGGACATATCCGATGCCTACGAGAGTGCGTACACGATTATGTTAAATTTGAATCGCACGTGGGTGTGACCTGTAAAGTCACGTAATTGATTGTTAGACAGTGATATTAATT